>TBL_comb47_HYPODRAFT_10000732_pt1 | contig 43365 bp, 40 predicted proteins | sample TroBogypolimnion_40_FD_10682 | JGI IMG/M metagenome (IMG submission 10682)
CCGTAGGCCTGTTGTGCATGTCGGTTGCCAGTTGGGTGGTATTGCTCTGGAAGGGTTGGCTGCTCAGGCGTGCGCTACGCGACGTGGACCGTAGCACCCAGGCCTTCTGGCAGGCGGCGTCTTTTGAGGATGGCCTGACCGTGGTGCGCGCCCTGGATCGGGACCAGCTGCTGCTGCCCCTGGTGGAAGCGGCGCTGGTCCAGCCCTCCGGCAATCTGGCCGCTGCGGGCGACCGCTCCCAACAACTCACCCGCCTGCTGCGCGATGCGCTGCACGCCGTGTTGCGCAAACTGCAGGCCGGCCAGGTGCTGCTGGCCACCGTGGGCAGCACTTCCCCCTTTGTCGGTTTGCTGGGCACGGTCTGGGGCATTTACCACGCGCTCTTGGGCATCGCCGGTGCCGGCCAGGTCAGCATTGAAAAAATCTCCGGTCCTGTGGGCCAATCGCTGATCATGACCGCCGCCGGTCTGGCCGTGGCCATTCCCGCCGTGCTGGGCTACAACATTCTGGGCCGCTTCATTGGCCGCATCGAAGCCGACCTGGAAGGCTTTGCCCGCGACCTGCGCGAGCTGCTGCTGAGCCAAGAGCCATGAGCACCGCCGGGCCGCCCCAAGGTGCGATGGCCCCCTCGGGGGGCAGCGCAGCACGCAAAGCGGCAAGCGTGGGGGTCATGTTTCCATGAGCTTCGGCAGGCTCGAGCGCAGCCAGGCTGCCAAGCCCATGAGCGACATCAATATGACGCCGCTGATCGACGTGATGCTGGTGCTGCTGGTGATCTTCATGATTGCGGCACCGCTGCTGGTGAGCTCGGTGCAGGTGGATCTGCCCAAGGCCGCTGGCACCAGCGCATCCAGCGCGCCCCCATTCGTGGAGCTCACCATTGACCATACCGGGGCCGTCTATGTGGACGATGTGCTGCAAACTCCCGAGGTGCTGTACCAGTTGCTGGAAAAGACAGCCAAGGCCAACGCCGATGCCGAAGTGCGCCTGCGCGCCGACACCTCGGTGCCCTATGGCCGGGTGGTCGAGGCCATGGGCGTGGCGCAAAAGGCAGGTTTAAGCCACATCGGCTTTGTCGCCGACGCGCCGCCACCGGCTAAGCCTTAAGCACGGGGGCAATGTTTCTCCGCCGGGCCGCCCCAAGGGCTCTGAGCCGCTTGGCGGTCAGCCCCGCGAGGGAAAACGCGGCCCCGTGGGGGCAGTATTCCACAGCGCCTAAAATCGCTGCAAGCTCCTCTCTAACGGCCCAGCGGCCACAGCACCCACCATGCAAGACAAATACCAGCACCTCGACGTAGAAAAAGCGGCCCAAGCCCATTGGGCCCAACCTTTGTGGAATGGCCGCAATGCCTATCAGGTAGTCGAAAACGCGCTGGATGCCAACGGCAAGCCGCGCAAGAAGTTCTACGCCTGCTCCATGTTGCCCTACCCCAGTGGCAAGCTGCACATGGGCCATGTGCGCAACTACACCATCAACGACATGCTGGCGCGCTACCTGCGCATGAACGGCCACAACGTGCTCATGCCCATGGGCTGGGACGCCTTTGGTCTGCCGGCTGAAAACGCCGCTCTGAAGAACAAGGTGCCGCCGGCCCAGTGGACGTTCGAGAACATCGCCTACATGAAGAAGCAGATGCAGGCCATGGGCCTGGCCGTCGACTGGAGCCGCGAGGTCGCCACCTGCGAGCCCCAGTATTACAAGTGGAACCAGTGGCTGTTTCTGAAGATGCTGGAAAAAGGCATCGCCTACCGCAAGACCCAGGTTGTCAACTGGGACCCGGTGGACATGACGGTGCTGGCCAACGAGCAGGTGATAGACGGCAAGGGCTGGCGCACTGGCGCCACCGTGGAGAAGCGCGAGATCCCGGGCTATTACCTGAAGATCACCGACTACGCGCAGGAACTGCTGGACCATGTGCAGATGGGTAACGAGAAGGCCACGCTCAAGGGCTGGCCGGACCGCGTGCGCCTGATGCAGGAAAACTGGATCGGCAAGAGCGAGGGCGTGCGCTTTGCCTTTACCCACAGCATCCCTGGCGCCGACGGCGCATTCATTGGTGATGGCCGCATGTATGTGTTCACCACCCGCGCCGACACCATCATGGGCGTGACCTTTTGCGCCGTGGCGCCCGAGCATCCCTTGGCCGTGCATGCTGCGCTGACTAACCCGAAACTGGCCGCCTTCATCGAAGAATGCAAGGCCGGTGGCACCACCGAGGCCGAACTGGCTGTCAAGGAAAAGCTGGGCATGAACACCGGCCTGCAGGTCATGCACCCGCTGAACCACCGGCTGGTGGATGTCTGGGTCGGCAACTACGTGCTGATGGGCTATGGCGACGGCGCCGTCATGGGCGTGCCGGCGCACGACGAGCGTGACTTTGCCTTTGCCAAGAAATACGGCATCGCCATCCACGACGTGGTGCATATCGACGGCCTGGTCTACGACCATGACCATTGGCAGGACTGGTATGGCGACAAGCAGCGCGGCGTCACCGTCAACTCCGACGTCTATAGCGGCATGTCGTGCAAGGAGGCCGTGGACGCCGTGGCCCATGCCCTGCATGCCCATGGCCTGGGCGAGAAGAAGACCACCTGGCGCCTGCGCGACTGGGGCGTCAGCCGCCAGCGCTACTGGGGTACGCCGATTCCCATCATCCATTGCGAAGAACATGGCGCTGTGCCGGTGCCGGAAAAAGACCTGCCCGTGGTGCTGCCGCAGGACTGCGTGCCCGATGGCTCGGGCAACCCGCTGCACAAGCATGAAGGCTTTCACGCCGGTGTGGTCTGCCCGGTCTGCGGCAAGCCCGCTCGCCGCGAAACCGACACCATGGACACCTTTGTGGACAGCTCCTGGTACTACATGCGCTATTGCGACCCCAAGAACAGCGACGCCATGGTGGGCGAGGGCACGGCCTATTGGATGCGCGACCAGCATCAGGCCACCGGCGGCAGCGGCATGGACCAGTACATAGGCGGCATCGAGCACGCCATCCTGCACCTGCTGTATGCGCGCTTCTGGACCAAGGTGATGCGCGACATGGGCTTGGTGCAAATCGACGAGCCCTTCACCAAGCTGCTCACGCAAGGCATGGTGCTCAACCACATCTACTCGCGCAAGGGCGACAAGGGCGGCAAGGAATACTTCTGGCCGACCGATGTGGAACATGTGCTGGATGAGACCGGCAAGGTCACCGGCGCGCGCCTCATCAAGGCCGTGGGCGATCTGCCGGTGGGCACGGCGATCGACTACGAGGGCGTGGGCACCATGTCCAAGTCCAAGAACAACGGCGTCGATCCGCAGGACCTGATCGAAAAATACGGTGCCGACACGGCGCGCCTGTACACCATGTTCACCGCGCCGCCCGAGGCCACGCTGGAGTGGAACGATGCGGCCGTGGAGGGCAGCTACCGCTTTCTGCGCCGCGTCTGGAACTTCGGCGTCAAGCTCTCCAGCATGGACTACTCCGGGACCCAGTCCAGCGTGGCCGGTGCCGACAGCCTGGAAATGCACACCGTGCTCAAGCAGGTGGATTACGACTACCAGCGCATGCAGTACAACACCGTGGTCTCGGGCGCCATGAAGATGATCAACGCCCTGGAAAATTATGCCCCCACGCTCGGCACTGGCGTGTCCTCGCTGCCCCCCGAGGGGGCGCTCGCGGCTAGGGGCGGCCCGTCGCCGCTCGACTCCACGGCGCGGGACAGTGCCGGCCTGCAGGTCGCGCTGATCGAAGGCTTTGGCATTCTGCTGCGCTGCCTGTACCCGGCCACGCCGCACCTGGCACACACCCTCTGGTCCGAGCTGGGTTATGCCACTCAGCTCGGTGACCTGCTGGATGCGCCCTGGCCGCAGGTGGACCCGACAGCGCTGGTGCAGGACGAGATCGAGCTGGTGCTGCAGATCAACGGCAAGCTGCGCGGCTCCATCGTCGTGGCGGCAACTGCCGACAAGGCCGCGATTGAAGCTGTCGCGCTGGCCAGCCCCATCTTCATCAGCCATGCCGCCGGCGCCAAGCCCAAAAAAGTGGTGGTGGTGCCGGGGCGTCTGGTCAATGTGGTGGTTTAACGCATGAGCCTGCCGCGAAGTCTTGCCCTGGCCCTGTTGATCACCACGGTGCTGGCAGGCTGCGGCTTCAAGCTGCGCAGCAGCCAGGATCTGCCCTTTGCCACTATTGCGGTCACGCCGGAAAAAGGCAAGGGCGTGGCGGTTGATCTGATGCGCTATTTGGGACCCATTGTGCGGCCGGTGGCGCCGGATGCGCAGGGCCAGTTGCCGGACGTGATTCTGGATATTCTGGAAGAGGTCCGTGAGAAAGTGGCCGTCGGTGTGAATGCCTCCGGGCAGGTGGTGGAATATGACCTGCGCCTGAAGCTCCGGTTCAAGCTGCGCACGGCAAAGGGCGTTGAGCTGATCCCTGTTTCCACTCTGGAACAGCATCGCAGCCTGAGTTTCAACTCCACCGCCGTGCTGTCCAAGGACGCGGAGGAGGCCATGTTGTACCGCGATATGCAGTCCGAATGTGTGCAACAGCTGATGCGCCGACTGGCTGCGGTCAAGCTCGCGGCCAGCGTGTCCGCGCCATAGGCAAGCCATGCAAATCTCTGCCGCCCAACTGGCCAATCATCTGCAGCGCGGGCTCAAGAGTCTGTACACGCTGCATGGCGATGAGCCCTTGCTGCAACAGGAAGCGCTGGACACCCTACGCGCCCACGCACGCAGCCAGGGTTTTGGCGAACGTTCTTCCCACACTGTCAGCGGCGCCCACTTTGACTGGAGCGCGGTGTTGGCAGCCGGTGGCTCCATGAGCCTGTTTGCCGACAAGCAGATCATCGAGATCCGCATCCCCAGCGGCAAGCCCGGCAAGGACGGCAGCGTCGCCCTGCAGCAACTAGCCGCAGCGGCGCAGGGCAATGAAGAGGTGCTGACCATTGTGCTGCTGCCGCGTCTGGACAAGGCCACTAAGACCGGCGCCTGGTTCGCCGCGCTCGAGAGCTTTGGCATCACGTTGGAGGTGCAGCCGGTGGAGCGCAGCACCCTGCCGCAATGGATTGCCCAGCGCCTGGGCGCTTTCGGCCTGAAGGTGGAGGCGGGCGAGCCTGGCCAGCGCAGCCTGCAGTTTTTCGCCGACCGGGTGGAAGGCAACCTGCTGGCCGCGCACCAGGAAATCCAGAAGCTGGCCCTGCTGTTTCCGGCCGAGCAAGGCAGCTTGTTGAGCTTCGAGCAGATCGAGAGCGCGGTGCTCAACGTGGCGCGCTACGACGTCTTCAAGCTATCCGAATCGGTGCTGGCCGGAAACCCCGAACGCGTACAGCGCATGCTCGATGGCCTGCAGGCCGAGGGCGAGGCCGAGGTGCTGGTGCATTACACCCTGGCCGAAGACATACGCGCCCTGAAGCGCGTGAAAGACGCCATGGCTCAGGGCCGTCCGCTGCCCATGGCGTTGCGCGAGAACCGCATCTGGGGCAACAAGGAGCGACTGTTTGAGCGTGTGCTGCCGCGCCTGTCTGCTGCGGCATTGGCCGAATTGTTGCAGTCGGCGCATCTGGTGGATGGCATTGTCAAGGGCCTGAAGCAGCCCGACTGGCCCGCCAGCGGCTGGCAGGCTCTGCACCGGCTGGCGCTGCAGCTATGCGCCCTGTGTGCGGCCCAGCCTGCACCCAAGCCGCGCCCCCGTTAGGCGTAGTAGCGGCTTTTCATGCGCTGGCAGTAGCGCTCCAGCTGCGGATACTTTTGCGCGTGTTGCTTGAGCGCCGATTCCACTGGCACCCACAACAGATTGGCCAGAAAGGCATAGGCCACGGCGTCCAGCGAGCAGGGCTGATCGCCCAGCATAAAGACCTTGTCGCCCAGAAAGTTTGCCAACGCTGTGATGTCCTGGCAGCCCAGGGCCATGACTTCGTCACGGCTGTGCCGCCCCATGCCCTGGCCGTGCAGTGCCTTGGCCATGCCGCGGCGCGCCAGCGGCGGAATAATCCAGGACAGGGGCGCCGAGAGCGCGCTAAAAAATGCCGGCCGGGTCAGCGTCCAACCCTGCGGCGCTATCCAGCGGGTGTACACGCCGACCCAGTAAAAGTGTTCCTCCAGCAGGCGCTGCCAGGCCAGGGCGGTGGCACGCTGTTCGGCGTTCATCCAGCTGTCGACCGGGTCGCCATACGTTTCCTTCAGGTAATCGATGATCAGGCTGCTGTCTGCCACGGTGCGCTTACCGTCCACGATAAAAGGCATCTTGCCCTTGGGTGCCGCCTGCAGCCCCTTCATGGTGAAAGGCGGCAGCGCATAGGGCAGTCCCGCCATGCGCAAATAGGTTTCCAGCTTCATGCAAAACGGGCTGGCGTTGGGCAGGCCGAAGGTGGGAGCGAACTGGTAAAGCTGGATCATGCGGCGTACTCCTTGGGTCTGTGGGCCGGGCACCATGGTAGCAAGCGCGCCCGCTTCAGTGTGTGAAGTTGCTGATCTGGTAGCTCAACTCTTCATCGGCGATCATGGTGCTGTAGTCAATAAAGACGCGCTCGGGGTAACCGTACTCCGGGTTCAGGGTCAGCGTGATGTGCTCGGCCGGTTGGGCGTAAGCCGCCTCAATTTTCTGCAAGATGCCGTCCAGGCTGGGTAAGCGGCCCAAAACGGACGCCGCGACTGGCGTGCCGTCTTTCAGATTGCGCGCACTCTGAACGGCATCGTTCTGAACCGTCACGCTTACCGGCTGCACGCCGGGGCACAAGCAGCTCTGGTCCAAGCTGAAGTTGTAGTCGTGGATGCCTGCCGCCCGCCATTTTTGCAACGCCGCCATGAAGTCCTGGCGATTGGTGTCGGCATGCACCGTGCTTGACAGCAGCGCTACCAGGATTGCGCTGGCGCAGGCCTGCCCAAAGTTCTTGAAGTGACGCATTGTTGTTTTGGGTGGAGTCATGGCAGCTAGCCCGATGTGGTGTGTCATCCAAGAACGTCTGCAGAGTCCCACCCGCTGACACGCCCATCTGCCAAAATGCGCTTATGAACTCCCTGAATATTGCCGAGACCACCCGAGCCCTGGGCCAGCAGGCCAAGGTCGCCTCCAGCATCATGGCTGCAGCATCCACAGCGATGAAGAACCAGGCCCTGCGCCGTCTTGCCGCCTTGCTGCGCGAGAACACCCAGGCCCTGCAGGTGGACAACGCCCGCGACCTGGAGCGCGCCGTGGCCGCCGGCCTTTCTGCGCCCATGGTGGACCGGCTCAAGCTCAGCCCGAAGGTGCTGGAAACCTGCGCCGAAGGTTGCGAACAGCTCGCTTCCATGGCCGATGTGATCGGCGAGATTATCGGTATGAAGCAGCAGCCCAGCGGCATACGCGTCGGCCAGATGCGCGTGCCCATAGGTGTGTTTGGCATGATTTTCGAGAGCCGCCCCAACGTGACCATTGAGGCGGCCAGCCTGTCGATCAAGAGCGGCAATGCCTGCATTTTGCGCGGCGGCTCGGAGGCGATTGAATCTAACAAGGCGCTGGCCCGGCTGGTGCAGCAGGCGCTGGTAGAAAGCGGCCTGCCGGCGGACGCCGTGCAGCTGGTACAGACCACTGACCGCGAGGTGGTGGGCCAGCTCATCACCATGCCGCAGTATGTGGACGTGATCATCCCGCGCGGCGGCAAGGGCCTGATCGAGCGCATCAGCCGCGACGCCAAGGTGCCCGTCATCAAGCACCTGGACGGCAACTGCCATGTGTATGTGGACGACCCCTGCGACATCGGCATGGCAGTCAGCGTGGCCGACAACGCCAAGACCAGCAAGTACAGCCCCTGCAACGCCGCCGAGGGCCTGCTGGTGGCGCGCGGCGTGGCGGCCGAGTTCCTGCCGCTGATCGGAAAGATCTATGCCGACAAGGGCGTGGAAATGCGCGTCTGCCCTGAAAGCCGGGCCATTCTGCAGGCCGTGCCCGGCGCGCAGCTGGTGGATGCCACTGAAGCAGACTGGTTTGAGGAATACCTGGCGCCCGTCATCAGCGTCAAGGTGGTGGACGGTCTGGATGAGGCGATTGCGCACATCAACCGCTACTCCAGCCACCACACCGACGCCATCCTGACGCGCGACCACATGCACGCCCAGCGCTTTCTGCGCGAGGTGGACTCGGCCAGCGTGATGGTCAACACCAGCACCCGTTTTGCCGATGGCTTTGAGTATGGTCTGGGTGCCGAGATCGGCATCAGCACCGACAAGTTCCATGCCCGCGGGCCTGTGGGCATTGAAGGACTCACCTCGTTGAAATATGTGGTGCTGGGCGAAGGCGAAGTGCGTCTGTAGTCCCTGCCTGAATCTAATGGCGCTTGAATCTGGCGCCTATGGCTCCATCTATCAGCGCTGCATATTCTTTATTTTGAAAGTCCCGCATGGTTCCGCACCTTGTTACCGCCCTGACCGGCCCCATCAATGAGCTGGAACAGCGCGTTCTGGACTCCATGCCGGCGATAGAGCGCTGGTTTCGTCTGGAGTGGATGGAGCACACACCACCGTTTTACTGCTCGGTGGATGTGCGAAATGCCGGCTTCAAGCTGGCGCCGGTGGACACCGACCTGTTCCCACGTGGCTGGCACAACCTGACGCCGGCCATGCTGCCGCTGGCCGTGCAGGCCGCCATGGCCGCCATCGAGAAGATTTGCCCGGAGGCGCGCAACCTGTTGATCATCCCGGAAAACAATCTGCGCAGCACCTTTTATCTGAGCAACCTGGCCCAGATGCGGCGCATCTTCCACATGGCCGGACTGAATGTGCGCATTGGCTCCATTAGCCCGGACCTGAAGAAGGCCACCACCCTCAAGCTGCCCGATGGCGAAAGCATCACCCTAGAGCCGGTGATACGCACCAAGGGCAGACTGGGCGTGAAAGATTTTGATCCTTGCACCATCCTGCTCAATAACGACCTAGTGGCTGGAGTGCCCGGCATTCTGGAAGACTTGAATGAGCAGTATTTGCTGCCGCCTTTGCACGCCAGTTGGAGCACGCGCAGACGCAGTACCCACTTCAAGACCTACGAAGACGTGACCAAGCGCTTTGGCAAGCTCATAGGAGTGGATCACTGGCTAATCAACCCCCTGTTCGACCGCTGTGGCGGCATCGACCTGGGAACGGACGATGGAATCGAGGCGCTCAAGGCGCGGGTGGATACGCTCTTGGCCAGGGTCAAGAAGAAGTACAAGGAATACGGCATCAAGGAGCGGCCGTTTGTGGTGGTTAAGGCCGACAACCTGGGCGGTAGTGCCGGTCTGATGTCTGTGCGCGACAGCAAGGACGTGGCGGCCATGGCCCGCAAGGCCCGTGATGTGGCGGGCAACCCGTTCCAGGGACTGCAGGAACTGATACTTCAGGAGGGCGTGCTGACGCTGGAGCGTATGAATGACGCGGTTGCCGAGCCGGTGGTTTACATGATGGATCGCTATGTGGTGGGCGGCTTTTATCGCATTCACGCCGAGCTCGGCATCGACGAAGACCTGAACGCACCGGGCTCCAGCTTTGTGCCCTTGGCCTTTGACCAAAGCATGCACCTGCCCCAGCCCGGCGTGCGCCCAGGTGCCAGCGCGCCGAATCGCTTCTATATGTATGGCGTGATTGGGCGCCTGGCCATGTTGGCGGCCAGCTACGAACTCGAAGCCACCGATCCCGAGGCCGAGAGGTATGACTAGCCCCCACGTTCGCTCATAACACTTAGCCTGGGGCGGCACAAGCCCAGTTGCTGCGCCGCAACATAGATTTTGCATAACAAATATATGGACATGCTGCGCTTGCGCTTTCCTTGACCGGGCGCAAAATGGCGATCCCGAATGGAATGGACACCGGCCTCTTGATGGGCCGGTAACACTTGTGTCAGCATCAAAATCGTCTTTAGCAGCGCTCACCCTGGGCGCCATTGGTGTGGTTTATGGCGATATCGGCACCAGCGTGCTGTACGCCTTCAAGGAAGTCTTTGTTAGTGGCCACGTGCCCATCACGGAACACAATGTTCTGGGCGTGCTGTCGCTGTTCTTCTGGGCGTTGACCATCATTGTTTCGCTGAAGTATGTGGTGCTGATCATGCGTGCCGACAACAATGGCGAAGGCGGTTTGATGGCCCTGCTGGCTCTGGCCTCGCTTTCCACCCGCGACACGCCCAAGGTGCGTGGCACCCTGGTGATCCTGGGGGTGTTTGGTGTGGCGCTGTTTTTTGGCGATGGCGTGATCACGCCCGCCATCTCGGTTCTCTCCGCCGTGGAGGGTATGGAAATCATCACGCCCGGCGCCAAACCNTATGTGGTGCCGATTTCCCTTTTTGTGCTGGCCTGTCTGTTTCTGGTGCAGCGGCGCGGTACCGGTGACATTGGCAAATTCTTTGGCCCGATCACGGTGGTCTGGTTTTTCTGCATTGGCCTGATGGGCCTGGTGCAGGTGGTCAAGAATCCGAGCGTGCTGCTGGCGGTATTGCCGACCTACGCGATCAGCTTCATGATCGACCATTATGCGCTGGCCTTTATCACGCTGGGCGCCGTCTTTCTGTGCCTGACCGGGGCTGAGGCCTTGTATGCCGACATGGGGCATTTTGGCAAGAAACCGATACGCATTGCCTGGTTTGGTCTGGTCATGCCCTCTCTGGTGTTGAACTACTTTGGCCAGGGCGCTCTGGTGCTGGCCCATCCCGAGGCTGCCAGCAATCCGTTCTTTCTGATGACGCCGGAATGGGCGCTGATCCCTCTGGTGGTGCTGGCAACGGCGGCCACTGTGATCGCCTCTCAGGCCTTGATCACCGGCGCGTATTCCGCCACCAAGCAGACCATACAACTGGGCTTTTTGCCGCGCCTGACGATCTTGCACACCTCCATCAAGGACACCGGGCAAATCTATATTCCGGCTGTCAACTGGGCCCTGATGTTCGGCGTGGTGGCCGCGGTTGCCCTGTTCGGTTCCTCGGACGCGCTGGCCGCGGCCTATGGCATCTCGGTGAGTCTGGTGATGATCATCACCACGGTCATGACCTTCTTTATCGTGCGCTACGGCTGGAAATATCCGTTGTGGTTGTGCATCGCCTCCACCAGTGTGTTCTTTGTCATTGACGCCGCGTTCTTTGCCTCCAACTCGCTCAAGATCGCCCAGGGCGGCTGGTTTCCCTTGGCCATGGCGGTGGGCCTGTACACCATCATGGCAACCTGGAAGGATGGCCGCCGCCTGATGAACCAGAAGCTGATGGCCGACGCCATTGACCTACCGAGTTTTTTGGAGGCGGTGTTTGTCAGCCCGCCGGTGCGCGTGGATGGCACGGCCGTGTTCCTGACGGCAGAAGCCGGCACCGTGCCCAATGCCATGCTGCACAACCTCAAGCACAACAAGGTGCTGCACAAAAACAACCTGTTTGTCACGGTGCGCAATCACGAGATTCCCTGGGTTGGCATGGACAAGCGCATCGAAATCGACGCGCTAGGCCACGACTGCTGGCAGGTGACGATCAACTACGGCTTCAAGAACGATCCCGATGTGCCCAAGGCGCTGCAGCAGATCAAGGCGCGCGGTTGCGACCTCAACGCCATGACCACCAGCTACTTTCTGTCGCGTGACACCGTCGTGCCTTCCCTTGGCGAGGGCATGGCGCCCTGGCGCGAAAAGCTGTTTGCGCAAATGCACCGCAATGCCAGCGCCGCCGCCGACTTCCTGAACCTGCCCAACAATGCCGTGGTGGAGTTGGGCAGCAAGATTGAAATTTAGGCGTTAGCCCGGCATGCGGTTTTTCAGGGACTGGAGCGTCTCGGCTTTCAGCGCCGGTTTTGTCGCCGTGCTGGTGGGCTTTACCAGCTCGATTGCCATTGTCTTTCAGGCTGCCCTTGCCTTTGGCGCCACGCCCGACATCATGGCCTCCTGGATGTGGGCGATCGGTCTGGGCATGGGCCTGTGCACCCTGGTGCCCAGTCTGTGGCTGCGCAAGCCGGTGATGGTGGCCTGGAGCACGCCCGGTGCGGCGGTGCTGGCCAGTGCGGCCGGTGGTTTCCACATGAATGACGCCGTGGGTGCCTTCATGATGTGCGCCGCGCTGATTGTGCTGGTCGGTGCTACCGGCTGGTTTGAGCGCCTGATGGACCGCATCCCCAGCGCAATCGCCTCGGCCCTGCTGGCCGGCGTGCTGGCGCGCTTTGGCATGAGCGCCTTCGCTGCCGCGCAGACCGCCTTGCCCTTGGTCTTGTTGATGCTGCTCAGCTATCTGCTGGGCAAGCGCTTTTTGCCGCGCTACGCCGTGCCGCTCACGCTGTTGGTGGCGATTGTCTTTGTTGGGCTGAACCATGGCTTTCTCAAGACCGAGATTCAATACGGTCTGACCCTGCCGGTGTGGGTGAGCCCGGCCTTCTCGCTGTCGGCCTTTGTCAGCCTGGCCTTGCCGCTGTTCATCGTCACCATGGCCTCGCAAAACCTGCCCGGTGTTGCTGCGATCAGGGCGGCCGGTTACGGCGACGAGCGCACCAACGGCGGCGACGCCGGTATCCCGATCTCGGCCACCATCACGCTCACCGGACTGTGCACGCTGCTGCTGGCGCCGTTTGGCGCGTTTTCGCTGAATCTGAGCGCCATCACCGCCGCCATTTGCATGGGGCCAGAGGCGCATCTGGACCCGAAGCGCCGCTACACGGCGGCCGTGTCCTGCGGCGGCCTGTATGTGCTGGTGGGCCTGTTTGGCGCCACCATTATCGGCGTGTTGACCGCCTTCCCCAAGGAGCTGGTGGCGGCGATTGCCGGTCTGGCGCTGTTGGGCAGCATCGCCGGTGGCCTGCGTGTGGCGCTGGACCGGGACCAGGACCGCGAGGCCGCCATCGTCACTTTTTTGGTGACGCTCAGCGGGCTAAGCCTGGGAGGTGTAGGCTCGGCCTTTTGGGGCGTGGTGGCCGGTGCGCTGGCGCTGGCTGTGCAACATTACCGTAAGCCCCAAACCACCTGAATTCTCAAGAGCCGTATGAACATTCTTTTCGTTGCCGATCCGCTGGCGTCCTTCAAGATTTACAAGGACAGCACTTTTTCCATGATGCGTGAGGCGCAGCGCCGCGGCTATAGCGTGGCGGCCTGCGAGCCACAAGAAATCGTCTGGCAGCGTGGCGGCGTGGTGCAGGCCCTGGTGCAAAGCATCCGTCTCACCGGCCATGCCGAGAACTGGTTTGAGGTGACGGCTACCGCCACGCAAGCCCTGCATGGCTTTGACGCCATCATCATGCGCAAGGACCCGCCGTTTGACAGCGAATTTTTTTACACCACGCATTTGCTGGAACAGGCCGAGCGCGAGGGCGCCAGGGTCTTCAATCGCCCGCGCGCCCTGCGCGACCATCCGGAAAAGCTGGCCATCATGGAGTTTCCGCAGTTTATTGGCCCGACCCTGGTCACGCGCGATCCGCTGGCGGTGCGGGCCTTCCATGCCGAGCACCGCGACATCATCCTCAAACCCCTGGACGGTATGGGTGGCACCGGCATTTTCCGCGTCAAGGACGACGGCCTGAACCTGGGTGCGATCATCGAGACGCTCAACGCCTTTGGCACGCAGACCATCATGGTGCAAAAGTTCCTGCCCGCCATCGAGTTCGGCGACAAGCGCGTGCTGGTGATAGGCGGCAAACCCGTGCCCTTTTGCCTGGCCCGAATTCCGCAAGGTGGCGAGGTGCGCGGCAATCTGGCGGCCGGTGGCAAGGGCGTTGCCCAGCCGCTGACCGACACGGACCGGGCCATTGCAGAGGCCCTGGGTCCGATCCTGGCGGCGCGTGGCCTGCTGCTGGTGGGCCTGGATGTGATCGGCGACAGCCTCACCGAAATCAACGTCACCAGCCCCACCTGCTTTCAGGAAATCACCGATCAGACCGGTTTTGATGTGCCGGCCATGTTCATTGACGCGCTGGAGTTGGCGCTTGAAAAGTCTGTGAGCTAGTGCAAGAATCCGGTTGCGGCGCTTCATTCCCAATTTTTATAACCTGCGCCGCATCTTTGGAGTACTCCCTATGCGTTTGATTTCCTGGATTTCAGCGGCTGTTTTGGCCGCAGGTTTTGGCGTGACAGCCCACGCGCAACTGATAGGCAGTGTGAGCGCCACACCCGCTAGCGTCAAGGTCGGCGAGCCGGTCACCGTCACCGCCAATGTGGATGTGGTCAACGGCAATTACTGCGGCTTTGCCGTGTTTTATGGCGACGGCAGGTCGGCCGACGGCTACAGCGATGCCAGCCATCCCACCCCTTCTGTCACCACCCATGTGTATGACAAGCCCGGTAGCTACAGCATCAGCATGGGTGGGCGCAATGTGGAGTCGCATCCCAATTGCGGCGGCGGCGATAAGTTTGCCAGCGTCACCGTGACCGGAACCGCCGCCTTGCCGATGACCGCCATTCCCGCTAAACCGGCAATGGGTGGTGGAATGGCAACGCTGTGCGTTGCGCCCTGGAAACTGTCCGGCAAGTTCAATGTCAAGACCGGCGCCTACACCTGTGTGGCCAAGGCCAAAACGCCGTTGCCCGAACGCAAGCAAATGTGCCAGGATGGTCTAACCTATTTTGAGAACGTCAAGAAGGGTCAGTTCGGCTGCAGGCCCTGAGTTGCTGGCGGGATGTGCACTCATTCGGTAGACTAGCGGAATATGCAACAGAGAGGTTTCCCTATGTCCATTCTTGCACGTCCCTTGAGCCTGGCTTATTTCTGGGTGTTGCTGGCCCTTGCCGGCGCACCCACTTTAGGGGCGGCACAGACGGCCGCACCGGGCTCGTGTCCTGCCATCCTGCAATACCAGTTCTCACGCCTGCAAGATGAGAGCCCGCAGAACCTGTGCCAATACGCCGGCAAGGCGGTTCTGATTGTCAACACCGCCAGCTATTGCGGCTTCACCAGCCAGTACAAGGGCCTGGAGTCGCTGTATGCCGAATACGCAGCGCGCGGACTGGTGGTGCTGGGCTTCCCCTCCAATGACTTCGGCAAACAAGAGCCGGGGTCTTCGAAAGAGATTGCGGACTTTTGCGTCAACACCTATGGCGTGAAGTTTCCGATGTTCTCCAAGTCCGTCGTCACAGGATCGGGCAGGAACGCCTTGTATGCGGCGCTGGACCATGCAACCGGCGCCACGCCACAGTGGAATTTTCACAAATACCTGATTGACCGCAGTGGCAAGCAGATCAGCAGTTTTGCCAGCAACGTGGAACCGCAAAGCCCCAAAATGATTGCCGCATTGGAGCGGGCCTTGCAGTGAGTGCGGAAGCGGCTGCGCGTCCCTGAGGAACTGCTCGCAGGCCCCAGATCGGCGGCTTTGGGGGCAAGCTGAGCAGGCATGTTCAATTCGGCTGAATTGACGAATAATGCGCTTGTGTGAACACGGATTCATACTACTCCAATATACGAAACCATTGCGCATGTCTGCCTGTTTGTCCTCTTTCGTCCTGGCCCAGCGGAGCGCCTGCTAGCATGTGGCGCGCTCCCCGCTTGCAGCACCTGAGCGCGTTTCTGCTGTCCCTGTGCGTTTGCGGCTTGGTGCTGTTCACGCGAGACCAGATCGTGTCCACGCAACGCCTGGAGCGTCTGCGTCTGGAAACGCAGGCCATGGCTTCCCTGGTGGAGTCGGTCAGCAACAAGGGCGTAGTGATGAGCGGCGCGGCGCTGATCGGCGTGTTTGATGCCCATGCCAAGCGGCTGCTATCCAGCGCACAAGCACTGCGGGACTTCAAGGCCCTGGCGGATTTCGCTACCGTGATTGACTTACTCAACGTCAAGGCGGCCTCGGTTCTGGATGCCAAGGGCGTGACGCAGGCGTCGCTGGATGAAAAGGGTCGCCTGGGTGGACTGGGCGCCGACCTGTCCCAGAAAAACTATGTCCGCATGGCCTTGATGGGAGTGTCTGCGGTCTATCCGGAGCTGGATCCGGGCACAGCGGAACGCAGCCTGCACTTTAGCGCTCCCATTTTTGAGGACCGCAACACCAGCTCCAAGGTGATCGGCGTGTACCAGCTGAAGACCGGTTTGACCGATGTGGACCGGGTGCTGGCCAACTACCTGCCCCGCACCGCCTTGCTGGTATCTCCGCGTGGAGTAGTGTTCAGCAGCAATCGCAGCCCGTCGGAGGTGATGCAGATGCTGTCGCTGACTCGGGCTGCAAATACGGCTATTGCGCAGTTTGGACAGCTGCAGTTACCCCTGCAGCGCAAGGCTGGTGCCTATGGACTGGTTGGCGTGGAGCTGAAAAATTACCACGCTGCCAACGTCACCCTCAATTGGCCCGGCGAGCAGGGCTCCTGGCAGTTGGTGCTGTTGGAGCCCAGCCGCGATGCCACCGAGCACGGGACACGCATTGCCATGGGGCTGGTGGTGTTCGTTCTGCTGTTTGGTGGCTACTGCCTGTTGGCGCGCCACAATGCCGCGCAACGCAGATTCACGCGGGCGCTGCAGACCGCCAAGGAGGCGGCCGAAGAGGCGGGTGCCGCCAAGTCCGCCTTTCTGGCCAATATGAGCCACGAAATCCGCACGCCCATGAATGCCATCATCGGTTTGTCGGGCCTGGCATTGAAGAACGAATTGCCGGCGCGTATCCACGACTACCTCAGCAAGATCAGGCAAAGCGGTGAACACCTGCTGGGCATCATCAATGACATTCTGGACTTCTCCAAGATCGAATCCGGCAAGATGGAAATCGAGGCCGTGCCGTTTGAGATGGAGGAGGTAATCAACAATGTTGTCACCCTGATTTCTGAAAAGGTCGAAGACAAGGGGCTGGAGTTGCTTTGCAAGCTGAGTCCGGAGATTCCCAGGACTTTGATCGGCGACCCGCTGCGCATCGGTCAGATACTGATCAACCTGGCCAACAATGCCGTCAAATTCACCGATCATGGTGAGGTCAGGCTGGCGATAACCATCCAGCAACGACAGGACCAGAAAGTACTGCTCCGCTTCAGTGTGAGCGACACCGGCATCGGTCTGACAGCGGAGCAAATCGGCCGCCTGTTCAAGAGTTTTGAGCAAGCCGATAGCTCCACCACCCGCAAGTACGGCGGCACCGGACTGGGACTGGCCATCAGCAAAAGCCTGTCCTTGGCCATGGGTGGTGAGATCGGGGTGGACAGTGTGCCGGGCCAGGGTTCAAGCTTCTGGTTCACCGCCAGCCTGGGGGTGGGCTCGACCGAGGGCATGCTGCCCAAACCCGCCATCGACCTGCATGGCCAACTGGCCGCTCTGCGTGGCGCCCGCATCTTGCTGGTGGAGGACAACGAAATCAACCAGCAGGTGGCCAGCGAAATTTTGGGCAACGCCGGTTTTGCCGTGGACTTGGCCGACAACGGGCAGATTGCCGTGGACCTGGTGCAGCGCCGTTTTTCCGAGAACCTGCCCTATGACCTGGTGCTGATGGACATGCAAATGCCTGTGATGGACGGCTGTACCGCAGCCCAGCGGATACGCGAGCGCTACGCTGTCGAGCAAATCCCCATTGTGGCGATGACCGCCAATGCCATGAAGGAAGACCGTGAACGCTGCATGGCGGCGGGCATGAACGCGGTGGTGACCAAGCCTATCCATCCGGACGATTTGTGGAAGACCTTGCTGACCTGGGTTAAGCCCAGGGACGGCATGGGCGTTGCGTCCAGTGTGCAGCCCGCCGTGCCAGTTGTCGTCACTGGCGATGCCGATGCCGTGCTGCAAGGTTTGCGCGCGGTGGATGGTCTGGATGTGGAGCTGGGCCTGGCGCGAACCACCCACAATCCGGACTTCTACGCCTCCATGCTGCGCAAGTTTGTGCTGGCCCAGCAAGACGCCATGCCGCGTCTTGAGCAAGCGCTGGAGCAGGCGGACTCTGGCACAGCGGAACGCATTGCCCACACCCTCAAGGGACTCGCCGGCAATCTGGGCGCTACGCTCTTGGCCGAGCACGCCGGGCGGCTGGAAATGGGCTTGCGCACGGGAACCCAAGGGCCTGAGTTTGACCAGGCCATGGCAGATACGGCCCAGGCACTGGAGCATCTGATCGGCGGGCTCAAGAGCGCTCCGGGTCTGCTTGATTTGATGCCATCCGCCGACACACGCAGATTGACCGACGCCGACCGCCACATGGCCCAGAGTGTGCTGGAGGCCATCAGGGGGATGTTGGCCCAAGACGATGCCGAGGCGGCGGCACTATGGGATTTCCATGCCGGGCTGTTGCGTGCCCTGGTTCCAAGCGCCGATCAGGTCGAGGCGGCGATTACCGACTATGACTATGAAACCGCGTTGAAACTGTTGCTGGCCGAGCTGGTTTGAAAAGCAGTCAGTTCTTCGGTTGGGTTGGAAACTCGATTTCCAACAAGTTCTGGATCTCTGCCGTTTCAGTGGAATGGTCCGGCTCTTGCGCCGCTATGCCCATCAGGGCCGTCTGCTGGTAGGACGCATCAAACCGGTCCAAAAAGGCGGGATCTTGGAACAGGTTGTCAATGAAATGGGTGTTGATTTCAGGAATGTCGAAGTCGGTACCGGCGCCCATCACGGGCTCCGAAGCAGCCGCCGTTTGCGTGTCTTGAGGTAATTGAAATTTGCGAACGATTGCCATATTGCCTCAATCAAATTGCGTAGGGCTTGAGTCTACCGGGCAGGGCGGCGGCCGTAAAGGCATTAAACCAGCAGCGCACCGTCGCAAAACGCCCGTAGCTCGCCCGGTGCCATAGCCACCCAGTCTTCGTTGGTGGTGAGCGGTTCGGTCACCACAATCGCCAGCCGGTCTTGCGGGCCGTTCAGGATCGACAGGTCCACGCTGACGTCCTCGTCCTTGAGTTGGACCTCGTGAAACGGATATTCGCGCAGCACGTAATGCAGCTTGGTGGAAGCATGGGCCCACAGCGCCTGGCCATTGCTGAGCAGGAAATTGAAGGTTCCATGCTTGGCGACTTTGGGCGCCAGTTCGGCCAGGGTGTGCGTCAACTCTTCCACCGAGGGCACATTGGCGTGCGACTTGTTGAGCTCCTGCATCAGCCAGCAAAACGCCAGTTCGCTATCGGTGCTTCCCACCGGCTTGAAGCTGCCGTGCAAGGCTGGATTGAAGTCCTTGAGGTCGCCGTTGTGGGCAAAGAACCAGTAGCGCCCCCACAGTTCGCGCACAAACGGGTGGCAGTTTTCCAGCGTGACCGCGCCCACCGTGGCCTTGCGCACATGGGCCACCACATTGTGGCTTTTGATCGGATAGCTGCGCAGCATCTGCGCGATCGGCGAGGTGGCGGCACTTTCCTTGTCGACAAAGTGGCGCGCCGCGCGCCCGGGCGTTTGCCCATCGGCCTCGAAGAAGGCGATGCCCCAGCCATCCGAATGGTGGTCGGTGCAGCCTCCGCGTTGCGAAAACCCGGTAAAGCTCAAGGTCAGGCTGGCTGGCAGCCGACTGTTCATCCCTAACAATTGACACATGGATTGAGTTTACTCCCGGCTGCTTGACTCCATTCCATTGGCACATCGGCCCTGAACGCGAAAGCCTGCCGCAGACAGTGCTGAAGGCACGGCAAGGCGGGCTGACAAAGTGCAGGGTTGATTTGACAGTGGAATTAACTTCGCGGTTCGGTCCAGAGCTTACCGCCGGTGGCCCAATTCTCGCGCTTCACGTCGGTAATCAGGATGTCCACCGCCTCGGGCGAGCCGCCCAGCACCTCGACGGTGACGCGGGTGATCTCCTGCACCAGTTTGCGCTTTTGCTCAATGGTGCGGCCTTCGAGCATTTCAATGTGATAAGTGGGCATGGTTTTATTTCCGGGAATGGGGCGTGTGCACAAAGCCTTGACACACGCGGTTTAGACTTCAGGCATTGTATGGATGGACTGCCTGTTTTGGATCTGAATAAATCGACTATGCACATGCGCATTGCGCCGCGACTGCGCTGGCTGCTGGCGCTGGTGTTTGCCCTGCATGCGCTGCTGGGCGCCAATTTGGGCCTCTCCGTGGACGAGGCCCATTACGCGCTTTATGCCGCACACCCCGCACTCAGTTACTTCGATCATCCGCCCCTAGTGGGCTGGCTGCAGTGGCCGCTGGTGGGCTTTGGCGCGCCCACCGCGCTGCTGCGCTTGTTGCCGGGCCTGATGTGGTTGGGCACCGTGCTGATGGTGTACCGATTAACCCTGCGCATTGCGGAGGCGCCGGACACGATGCAGACCCAGCGCGCCGGTTTCTGGGCGGTGCTCGTGCTGCTAGTGGCGCCCTTGCTGCACATTTTGGGCATAGGTCTGTTGCCCGATACCTTGCTGATGTTCTGGTCGGTGGCCTTGATGCTGCAGACCCTGCGGCTGATGGAGCGCGCGCAAGCCGAACGCCTTTCGCAGTGGCTGTTGCTGGGCCTGCTGCTCGGTCTGGCGGGCCTGAGCAAATACACCGCCATCTTCACTGCGGCCGCCGTCGCCCTGTGCCTGCTGAGCGCGCATGGCTCGGCGCTGTTGCGCAAACCGGGCCTGTGGCTGGCGGTCTTGCTGGCGCTGGCCCTGGTCAGCCCGGTGGCGATCTGGAATGCACAGAACCACTGGGTTTCCTTTCTCTACCAGGCCAAGCATGGTGCGGGAAGCAGCTGGCAGGGTCTGAATCTGCTGCGTTTTTTGCTGGTCCAGCTGCTGGCCTTTGGTCCGCTGCTGCTATGGGGCTGGGCCGGTGTTCGCAGCGTGGCCAGTACTGAACGCGTGTTGTTTGCCTTCTTCGCCATTCCCTTCCTCGTGCTGGCTTATCTGTCGGGGGGCGGCTCCAGCCTGCCGCATTGGACGGCACCGGCCTGGGTGGCGCTGGCGCCTTTTGCCGGTATCGGCCTGGCCCGCGGCTGGTATGCGGGCAAACGATTCGCGATAGGGGCACTGATGCTGCTGCAGGCCCTGGCCTGCGTGGCCCTGCCCGCCATCATGATCAGCGCCGGGATGCCGTTTCTGGAAGGCAAGACGGCCAGCGCCGAGTCCACCGATGCGCCCAACCCCTTTGCCGATTTGCATGGATGGGACGATGCCGGTGCGCGTGCCAAGCTGCTGGCCGCGCAGCAGGGGCTGGCTGCGGTAGCGGTGCAAAACTGGACCCTGGCCAGCCGCATCGGCTGGTATGCGCGGCCCCTCAAGGTACATGTGCTGGAGGACCGCTTCGACCAGTTCGACCTGTGGGCCGGCAAGTTGGCCGTGGGCGGCAGCGCGCTGCTGGTGGACTGGTCGCAACTGCCTTACGAGACACCGCTGGGCGCGCACGGTTTTGCCCAATGCAGCAAGCTGGACCACCTGGAGGTGCTGCGTTTTGGCTATGCGGTTTCCAGCTTTGACTTTTATTCCTGCAGTGGCTGGTCGGGCGATCCCCGGCCCCGGCTCAGGCCCGCAGCCTCCACAAAATAATATGCGCAGTCTTCCCTTCAAGATATTTCCCTTGTGGCTGTGGCTGCTGCCCCTGCTATTGCTGGCGCTGTCTGCCCCGCTGTGGCTGCATGTCTGGGAGCCCGGCATGTTCATGTTTCTCAACCAGCTGTGCCTCCCGGTTGCCGCACCGGTCTGGACCGGACTGTCGCTGCTGGGCAATGGTTGGGGTGTTCTGGGCCTGACCGCGCCGCTGCTTTTGCGTGCACCGCGCCTGATGTGGGCCTGGATTTGTGCTGCACCCTTTGCCATTTTGTTTGCGCGCCTTGGCAAGGGCTTTCTGGTCAGCCCGCGCCCGGCCGCCGAGATTGACAACGCCCAGATGCGCATCGTCGGCGAGGTGCTGCACAACGTCTCCATGCCCTCGGGTCACACCACCACTGCCTTTGCCGTGGCCAGCGCCATTTACCTGGCCCTGACACCGGCGCAGCGCAAACGCCACTGGTGGATGCTGTTGCTGGCAGCGGGCACCGGCCTGTCGCGCATCGCCGTGGGCGCGCACTGGCCGGGCGATGTGGCGGTGGGTGTCGGCCTGGGTCTGCTGTCCGGGCTGCTGGGCAATGTGCTGCTGGCAACCGTATCCGAGCGCTGCTTTTCGCCCGAGCACTGGAGCCTGCGCCTGATGGCCTTGCTGGTGCTTGGCTCGGCCTATGTATTGCTGACCGAGCCGTTGGACTTTGCCGAGAACCTGCCGCTTCAGTTCGTGCTGGCGGAGGTGGCGCTGGTATCGGTGGTGGCTTTTGCCATGCGCAGCGCCAGGGCGCTTAGGACTTCGTAGGCTGCACCAGCCTGGGCGTCCCACTGCGTGACGGCCACGGCCTGCTTGGCAATGGCAGTCACATCGCCGCGTGCCGCCGGTCCGGTCAATGCCCCGGCCGGGCCCAGGCGGGTGATGTTCGCCACCGCATTGCTCAGCAGCGAAGTTCTCAGGCCGGGCAGCAGATCTTGCGGCACACCGCTGGCTAGCCAGGCGTCCTCGGCCACGGCTTGAATCACCGGCAGAAAGTTGGTGGCAAACACGGCTGCCGCGTGATAGAGCAGCTTATTGCTGCTTTGAACCTCAAAACAGCGGGCCTGGATGGCGCTGAAGGCGGTCTGCAGCGCGGCAATGGCCGATGCGTCGCCTTCCAGCGCGCAGGCCGTGCCGGGGAACTGTTGAATCGCGGCGTCGGCGGAGGCAAAACTCAGGATGCAATGGGCACTTGCCGTTTGCCAGCCCAGTAACGCAAGCGGAGCCAGCAACGCCGAACTTTGCGCGCCGCTGCAATGGAAGACGATGGGCTCGCGATGATCGTTGGTCGCACCGGCATGGTCGGCCAGCGCCCCCGCCACCGACTCAATCTGCGCATCCGGCACCGCCAGCATCCAGACATCGGCGGGTCGCATCTGCGCCAAAGCGTTTACCGGATTTCCTGCGCCAATAAACCTGCAAGCCACCTCTGCGCTAGCGGCAGAATGGTTCAGCACATCCTGAATCGCGAACACTCCGCTCTCGTGCCAGAGCCGTCCCAGCGTTTGTCCGACGCGCCCGGCGCCAATGAGGTTGAGTGTCTGCATCCCAAAATTCCTAAACGATCAGCGGCGCCTCTTCCATGGCTTCGAGCTGCTCTTCGAGCATCTGCACCTGGCCCTGCCAATAGTCACTGCTGCCAAACCAGGGGAAGTTGGCCGGGAAGGTCGGGTCGGTCCAGCGTCTTGCTAGCCAGGCGCTGTAGTGAATCAGGCGCAGGGTGCGCAGCGGCTCGATCAGGGCCAGCTCGGTGCGGTCGAATTCGCGGAATTGCTCGTAGCCGTCTACCAGGGCGCCGAGCTGACGCTGGCGCTGTTGCCGGTCGCCGCTGAGCAGCATCCAGAAGTCCTGTATGGCCGGGCCGGTGCGGGCGTCGTCCAGATCGACAAAGTGCGGACCCGGCCCTAGGTCGGGCGCGGCGTCGGCAGGCGTCCACAGGATGTTGCCGGGGTGGCAGTCGCCATGCAGGCGCAGCACGCGGATGTCGCCGTTGCCCTTGGTGTCGGCATTCAGCGTGTCATACGTGCGGATCACGGCAATGGCTTTTTCCACGCCGCGCGTCCAGGCGCTCTGCACATCCAGCGGCACCATGTCGTGGCCCAACAGCCACTGCATGGGCTCCTCGGCAAAGGTCTGCAGATTGAGCGCCGGACGTGTCACAAAGGGCTTGCGCGCGCCCACGGTGTGGATACGGGCCAGAAAGCGGCCTATCCATTCCAGTACCTCGGCGTCGTCCAGCTCTGGCGGGCGGCCACCGCGCCGGGGGCTGACACTAAAGGCAAAACCGCCAAACTGGTGCAGGGTGGCGCAGTTCAGCACCATCGGACCAATGGCGGGCACCTCAAAATCCATCAGCTCGGCGGCGAATGCATGCTCCTCCAAAATCTGGGCCTGGCTCCAGCGTTCGGGGCGGTAGAACTTGGCCACCACGGAAGTGCCGTCCTCCAACTGAACCTGGTAAACCCGGTTCTCGTAGGACGACAGGGCCGTCAGTCGCCCGTCACCGCGCAGACCTACCGTCTCCAGGGCATCGAGAACCAGATCGGGCGTGAGGGTTTCAAAGGCATGGGTCATGGGCCATTGTCGCAGTTGCAACAAGGCACTGACGGCTGTGGTGTCGGCTGCGTGTCACCCTTTGGCGGCCCGGCGTCGTGTGCAACACGTGCGAAAAATCGGATAGTCTCATCACCGCAAACTCAGGAGTCAAAAAGTCATGTACGTGCAAAAACTCAGATTGAAAAAAGGCTGGTCCCAACAGCAACTGGCCGATTTCAGCGGCCTGAGTGTGCGCACCGTACAGCGTATCGAAGCGGGCCAAGCGGCCAGCACCGAGACCTTGAAATCCCTGGCTGCGGTATTTGAAGTTGATTTTGCAACCCTCAATCCGGAGCCATCCATGAACATTGCCACCGCACCCAACCACGCCGAACACGAGGAACTTGAGGCCTTTCGCCATGTCCGCAAGCTGCGCGGCTTTTACATCCACCTAATGCAATATGCATTGGTCATCCCCATCCTGTGGGGCATCAACCTATTTACCAATACGCATTACATCTGGGCGATCTGGCCTACTCTGGGTTGGGGGATTGGCATTCTGGCCCACGCATTCGGCGTGTTCCGGCCCACCGCCCTGCTGGGCCCGCAGTGGGAGCGGCGCGAGGTTGAAAAACGCCTGGGCCGACCGCTTTGATGATGCCAGTGCCGGGCCTCAAGCCTCGGGATCCGAGTCGGCTCCGCTTGGGCCGACCTGCGATGCTGCGTCGCCCAGCAGTTCAAAGGGCAGTGCCTGCTTGACCAGAATGATGGTGCAGGGCGCGTCCATGGCCACCTTGATCGGCACGGTGGCGACAAAGCGCTGGGTCTTGAGCCCGTGGGTGGCTGCACCCATGACGATCACACTGACCTTGTTGCCGCGTGCATAGTCCAGGATGGCCTGGGCCACGTCGCTGGCCTCCAGCACATGGAAGGACATTTGCTGGCCCGGCTGGTCCAGCGGCTGGGCCCATTGGCGCAGCGTGGTCAGGTAGCGCCGGTGTACGGTGGATTCGCTCTTGTGCTCCTCGGAGGCGCTGGTCTGGCTGGACGAAATGATGGTGACGCAGGCCAGGCGGGCACCGGGCCGCGTGCCCAGGGAACGCGCCACCGCCTGGCGCAGGGAATACAGCGTGGCGTCGGTCACGTCCTTGTGTGGCACGGCCACCATCACGATGGGCACTTCTTCAATCTGCTGCGAGGCCATGGGGCTGGGCTGGTAATGCATGCCCGCAGCCTTGAGCCAGCGCTTGAAGTGGGTGCGAAAACGCGTGCCGGTGAGCTTGTTGCCGCGTTCTGTGACGCAGATCTGGTCCGGGTTGGACAGGTCAAACGCCAGATGTGCGCCCGAGGGGTAGCGCTGCGCCGCCTCGGGCTCCAGGCAGCGCATCACCACCTCCTGCAGCCAGGGCGGAAGCTCGGGCTTGAGTTTGCGCGGCGGCGGCGGGTCCATCCACAGGCGCTGGCGCATGCCGCCTGCGGTCTGCGGTTCGCCAAAGGGCAGCTCGCCGGTGCAGAGTTGGTAGAGCATGACGCCAATGGCAAAGAGGTCGCTGCGGGGGTCGCCGCGCACGCCCACCACCTGCTCGGGTGCGATCCAGGCGGGCGAGCCTATGGCCTTGCGCAACTGCTCGGCCAGCAGGTCGGGGTAATGAGCGTGGCAGGACAGGCCGAAGTCCAAGAGCACGGCGCTGTCATCGTCGCGGATCAGCACATTGGCGGGTTTGAGGTCCAGATGCACGGTGTTCTGCTGGTGCAGGGCATGCACGGCGTGCGCCATGGCCACGCCCAGATGCACAATTTCGCCCACTGAAGGCGGCATCTCGGCGTCCAGCCAGTGCTGCAGGGTGCGGCCATGCACATATTCCATCACCAGATAAGGCACCCGGCTGAGGTCACCGGCAGCGACAAAGCGCGGCACATGGCTGCCGGTCAGCACCTGCATGATCTGGCTCTCGACCTCGAAGCTGACGATGTTTTCGGCGCCGTCGCCGGCCGTCATACGCGGAATTTTCATGGCCATGGGAAAGCCGGGGCCGGGGCTGCCATCGGCGTAACGCACCTGGTAAATGTGCGCCATGCCGCCGGAGTGTATGCATTCCTCCACCGCGAAGCCGTCCAGCAGGGTACCGGGTTCCAGCAATTTCATAGTCCCTTCTCCAGCCGGTCGGCAAAGAAGCTGGGCAGGCCGGCCGCGCGTATCGCCCAAGCAGCGGCGGCGTAATCGTAGGCCACGCGGAGAAACGTGAGCTGCCAGCGCTCGGTGTCGATCAGCGCGTACATGGCCTCGGGTTTGCCGTCGCGCGGTTGGCCGACCGAACCTACCGTGGCCAACCACTGGCGATGGCTGGGCACCGGAACGGCCACGCCGGGCTGGGGTTTGAATTTCATCAGGCTGGCCGTGGAGCCCCGGTAGTACAGGCTTTGCTCATGCACATGGCCACCGAACACATAGCGCACGCCGGGAAAGTCGGCAGCGGCGTCCAGGCTGGCGGTGGCGGCGCGCTCATCGTAGACATAGCGCCAGAGTTCCGGGCCGTCCAGGCTGGCATGCACCAACAGAATTTTTTCGATCTGCGCTGTCAGCGGCAGGGCGTCCAGCCAGGCGCGTTGCACGTCGCTGAGCTGGCTGTGCGTCCAGGCGGCGGTGCTGCTGCCCACATTCTTGACCTCGGCCGGTGGGTGCACGGCCATCTCGTCATGGTTGCCCTTGAGCACGATGGCGCCCTCTTCGGCGAGCTGCATGACGCGCTCCAGCACCGCGCCGGGGTCGGCGCCATAACCCACCAGATCGCCCAGAAAGGCAAAGCGCTGAGCGCGCTGTTGGCGGGCGTGCTCCAAGCAGGCATCCAGTGCCTGGATATTGCCGTGGATATCGGACATCAATGCCAGTCTCATGCGGTCTCCGTACTTTTGTAGGAATAGTTATGCCGCCATCATGCCGCAGCTGGCTGACATGGAGTTTGCAGCGCACGGTGTCGCCCAGGCCTGACGCAGCTTTGCGGACTGCTTCAGTAGTGATAGCGCAGCTGGGCGATCAGCAATGCCCCATCCTCCATCTTGTAGACCATGCGGTGTTCGTCGGTGATTCGGCGCGACCAAAATCCGGCAAGCGCATGCTTTAGCGGCTCGGGTTTGCCGACGCCGTTAAAAGGGTCGCGCTGTGTCTCCTGAATCAGCTTGTTGATGCGCTCCACCATACGGCGATCTTGCTTTTGCCAATACAAGTAGTCGTCCCAAGCCTCATCCGCAAAAACCAGCTTCATTCAGTCAGCTCCCGCGGCACGCCCTTTCCGGCGCTGAGTTGGCTGGCGGCAGCGAGCAGGCGCTTGGCGTTGGCAGGGTTGCGCAAAAGGTAGGCAGTCTCTTCCATCGCCTGAAAGTCTTCCAGAGACAGCATGACGACTGACTGATCCCCATTGCGGGTGATGATCAGTGGCTCGTGGTCATTGCAGACCCGATCCATGGTGTTTGCAAGGTTGGCGCGGGCAGAAGAGTAGGTAATGGCATCCACGGTGTTGCTCCTGATTTGTACGGTTTATTGTACAACTGCCGGTTAATCCTTGCCTTTCACCTCTACTTCCTGAATCGTTTACGCGTCAGCGCCAGCGCAATCCAGAACGACACGCTGGCGTAGGTCGCCAGCACCAGCAGATGGCGGGCGGCATCCTGCGGCCACTGGTCCATGAAGAGCGGGCGCACCAAGGCCACGGCACTGGCCAGGGGCAGCCAGGCAGCCACCAGACGCACGTTCTCGGGCAACTGCTCCAGCGGGAAAAACACGCCGCTCAAAAACATCACCGGCGTCAGGAACAGCGTGAAGTAGTAGGTGAAAAAGTCATAGCCCTTGGCCATGGCGTTAAATACCAGTGCCATACAACTAAAGGTCACACCGACGCCCAACAGGATCGGCCAGGCCAGCAGGATCTTGGGTGAGTGCGTGATTCCCAGCGCCAGCATGACTCCGATGATGGCGGTCACCGTGAACAGCGCCTTGAAGGCGGCCCACAGCATTTCGGCAAACACGATGTCGTCCAGACCGACCGGCGCATTCAAAATGCCGTCCCAGGTTTTCTGCACATGCATGCGCGAGAAGGCCGAGTACAGCGCCTCGAAGGACGCCGCCTGCATGGCGCTCATGCAGATGGAGCCACTGGCCAGAAACAGGATGTAGGGCACGGCCACCGCGCCATCCGGCGTCTGCAGCGTGATCTTGCCAACCAGCGCGCCCATGCCGTAGCCGAAGGCCACCAGCCACATCAGCGGCTCGGCGATGTTGCCGACCAGGCTGGGAATCGCCAGTTTGCGCCAGACCAGCAGGTTGCGCAGGAACACCGGCCAGAAGCGCAGCGTGATGCGAGGTGCGGCCCAAACGGATGGAGCGGTTGTGGAAGTGCTCATCATGCGTCCTCGCGGATTTGTCTACCCGTCAATTTCAAAAACAAGTCTTCCAGATTGGCCGGCCGGTGCAGGGTGCGCAGGCTGGGGTGCTTGCCCAGCGCCGCCAGCAAATCCTGGGCGTTGTGGGTGTAGAAAAACACGGTCTCGCCGCTCACCTCCACCCGCGCGGCATAGGAGCGTACCGGGCTGTCCACCAGACGCAGCGCGCCGGTGCCATAGACCTCCACCACATCGGGCTCCAGGTGCTGGGCGATCAGGTCGCGCGGCGTGCCCTCGGCAATTTTTTGGCCGTGGTCCAGCACCAAGAGGCGCGAGCACAGGCGCTCTGCCTCGTCCATGAAGTGGGTGGTCAAGAGGATGGATTTGCCCTGTTGCAGCAGCAGTTGCAGGCGCTCCCACATCAGATGCCTTGCCTGCGGGTCCAGGCCGGTGGTGGGCTCGTCCAGCAGCAAGAGCTTGGGGTCGTTGACCAAGGCGCGCGCCAGCGAGAGGCGCCGTTTCATGCCGCCCGACAGCTCCCCCGGCTTGGCTTTGGCTTTAGTGGTCAGCGAAGCAAACTCCAGCAGATCCGGGATGCGCGCCTTGATGTCCTTGTCCTTCATGCCGAAATAGCGGCCATAGACCAGCAGGTTTTCCGCACATGAAAAGTCTGGATCCAGCGTGTCGAGCTGCGTCACCACGCCCAGCTGCTGCTTGATGGCCAGCGCGTCGCGCGGCATCTCCAGGCCCATCGCGTGGATGCTGCCGCTGTCGGGCGTGGTCAGCCCCAGACACATGCGGATGGTGGTGGTCTTGCCGGCGCCGTTGGGCCCGATCACGCCCAGGCATTCGCCCGGCGCAATCTCAAAAGAGAGGTCTTTGACGACCTGGTTGTCGCCGTAGCGTTTGTGCAAATGTTGCACCTGAAAAAGCGGTGTAGCCATGCGCGCTATTGTGGCGCAGGGCCGCTGCTTGTGCCCGCAGTGGAAACTTGACCTTGGCATGCGCTTCAAATCACTTATTCTTGCTTCTTTTTCACCTTTTTGGACGCGGCAACGCGCTGGACCCATGACCACCCCTACCCCCGCCATCACCTTTGGCACGCCCTTGACCGCCAATGCCACCAAAGTCATGCTGCTGGGCAGCGGTGAACTGGGCAAAGAAGTGCTGATTGCCTTGCAGCGCCTGGGCGTGGAAACCATTGCCGTGGACCGCTATGACAACGCCCCCGGTCAGCAGGTGGCCCACCATGCGCGCACCATCACCATGAGCGACCCGGAACAACTCAAGGCCCTGATTGAAGCGGAGAAGCCGCTGCTGGTTGTGCCCGAAATTGAAGCCATTGCCACCCCCATGTTGGAGGCGCTGGAGGCTGCAGGCACGGTGCGCGTGGTGCCCACGGCACGCGCGGCTCGCCTGACCATGGACCGCGAAGGCATTCGCCGCCTGGCAGCCGAAACGCTGGGCCTGCCCACCAGCCCCTACCAGTTTTGTGATTCGCTGGCTGAGTTGCAAGCGGCGGTGGATGGTGTGGACGGCAAGCCCGGCATTGGCTACCCCTGCGTGGTCAAGCCGGTGATGAGTTCGTCCGGCAAGGGCCAAAGCAAGATCGATGGGCCCGCCGACGTGCAAAAAGCCTGGGATTACGCCATGGCGGGTGGCCGGGTCAGCCATGGCCGCGTCATCGTGGAAGGCTTTATTGACTTCGACTACGAAATCACCCAACTCACGGTGCGCGCACGCGGCGCCGACGGCAGCATAGAAACCCATTTCTGCGACCCGATTGGCCACATCCAGGTCAGCGGTGACTACGTGGAAAGCTGGCAGCCGCACCCCATGCCCATTGCGGCGCTGGAGCTGTCGCGCCAGATTGCCAAGGCCGTGACGGACAACCTGGGGCTGGGCCACGACGGCCAGCCCGGTGGCTTGGGTTTGTTTGGTGTGGAGTTGTTTGTGAAGGGCGACCAGGTGTGGTTCAGCGAGGTGAGCCCGCGTCCGCACGACACCGGTCTGGTCACCCTGACCACCCAGGTGCAAAGCGAGTTTGAACTGCATGCCCGCGCTATTTTGGGCCTGCCGGTGAACACCGCGCTGCGCAGTCCCGGTGCCAGTGCCGTCATCTACGGCGGTGTCGAGGCCCAAGGCATTGTGTTTGACGGTGTGGCCGAGGCGCTGCGCGTGCCCAACACCGACATTCGCCTGTTTGGCAAGCCCGAGAGCTTCACCAAGCGCCGCATGGGCGTGGCCCTGGCCTTTGATGCCGATGTGGAAGTGGCACGCAGCAACGCCAAGCTGGCGGCCAGCAAGGTCAAGCCGCGCGCGGTGTAATTTACTGGAATGCCACTTCGGCAAAGCTGCGCAGCTTGCGGCTGTGCAGCTGGTCTGCGCCCTGTTGGCGCAACAACTCCAGCGCACGAATGCCGATACGCAGGTGCTGGTCCACACGCTCGCGGTAAAAATGGTTGGCCATGCCCGGTAGTTTGATCTCGCCGTGCAGCGGTTTGTCGCTCACGCACAGCAGGGTACCGTAGGGCACGCGAAAGCGAAAACCATTGGCGGCAATGGTGGCGCTTTCCATATCCAGCGCCACGGCACGGCTCTGGCTGAAGCGGCGCTCTGCCTGGTTGTCGGGCAGCAACTCCCAGTTGCGGTTGTCGGTGCTGGCCACGGTGCCGGTGCGCATGATGCTTTTGAGTGCCGCGCCCTGGACCTGGGTCACGTCGGCTACGGCCTGCTCCAGCGCCACCTGAATCTCGGCCAATGCCGGGATCGGCACCCACAGCGGCAGCTCCTCGTCCAACACATGGTCCTCTCGCACGTACCCATGGGCCAGCACATAGTCGCCCAGTTGCTGGGTGTTGCGCAGGCCGGCGCAGTGGCCCAGCATGATCCAGGCGTGCGGGCGCAGCACGGCAATGTGGTCGGTGATGTTCTTGGCGTTGGCCGGGCCGACGCCGATATTCACCATGGTGATGCCCATGCAGTCTTCGCGTACCAAGTGGTAGCCCGGCATTTGCGGCAATCTGGGCGGCTCTTTGCCGAGGGCATCGGCGGGCTGTGCGGGCAGGCCTGCGCGGCGCGTCACCATATTGCCGGGCTCGACAAAGGCCACGTATTCACTATCCGGATCGGCCATGGCGGCGCGTCCCAGGGCAATGAATTCGTCTATATAGAACTGGTAGTTGGTGAACAGCACAAAGTTCTGGAAGTGCTCCGGGCCGGTGCCGGTGTAATGGCGCAGGCGGTGCAGCGAGTAGTCCACGCGCGGTGCGGTAAACAGGGCCAAAGGGAGCGCGTCGCCCGGGCGTGGCGTGTAGGTCCCGTTGGCGATGCCGTCGTCCATGGCGGCCAGGTCGGGCAAGTCAAACACATCGCGCATGCGCGCTCGCCGCTCGGACGGCATATTGCCTTCCATATGGTCGTGCTCGGCAAACGAGAAGTGCACCGGGATCGGCTGCGAGCTGGTGCACACCTCCAACTCCACACCGTGGTTTTCCAGCAGCAGACGAAACTGGGTCAGGTAGTACTCGTGGTACAGCTCGGGGCGGGTCAGCGTGGTCTCGAAGCGGCCGGGCCCGGCCACAAAGCCAAAGCTCAGACGGGCAATGTCGGCGGTGCTGGCGCGCGAGACAGTGGCGGTGTGGATACGCACCATCGGATAGCAGGCGCGCACATGGTCCATGCTGTCATCGCCGGCAACAAAGCGCTGCATGGTGGCGCGCAGGTGGGCAATGCTGCCCTCATAAATCCGGCTTACCTGGGCCAGAGCCTGGTCGGCGTTGGTGAATTTTTCGGGCGCAATAAAGGGAGGGCGTATGGGCATGGCTCTATTGTGCCTATGCCCGGAGCAGCCAGAGTTACGAGCGCCATTCGTACCACGTATTAAGGGCGAATGACCCGCAGCGCGCCCGGGTCCACCTGCACAGTGACCGAGTTTGCCTCACCCACATATTCCCCGTCGGTGGCCAGCGGCAGGGGTTGCGCAGAGCAGATGTCCATGGTTTTGAAGCGCCGGGTCCGCACGCGCGGGTGGCCCAGGTGCAGCGCCATGAGCAGGCGCGGCAGCATCAGCAGGGTTTGCAGCGAGTTGAATTCACCGGCCACCAGCACATCGAGCTCGCCGTCGTCGATCTGCGCATGTGGCACGGCCGGCATGCCGCTGCCGTAGGTGGGGGTGTTGAGCGTGGAGGCAAACAAAGTGGCGCCGCTGTGCAGCGGCTCGCCATCCAGCGTGATCTGCATGTCCCAGGTCTGCAGGGCCGAAAGTTCCCGCAGGGTGGCCAACAGGTAGCGCGGCAGGCCACGCAGCCAGCGCGGGCCGTTCAGGGCCTTAAAGCCGACTGCGGAATCGAAACCAACCGTCAGGCTGGACAGAAACGGGCGCGTCTGCGCGGTAGTGTGCACCCAGCCCACATCCATGGGTTGGGGCGTGGCGTGCTGGGCAAACTCCAGTGCCTTGCGCCAGTGCAAGCCGGCTACGCCCAGTGCGCGCGCCACATCATTGCCGCTGCCTTGCGGAATCAGGGCCAGGCACAGGTCCCTGGCCAGAAAACCGGGCAGCATCTGGTTGACGGTGCCGTCGCCACCCACCAGCGCCACGGTGCTTCCTGGTGGCAGGCTGTCCAGCCAGGCCAGGGTGTCAGGTACTGCGCCTGCCACATGCAAGGTGACGGGGGTGCTGCGTGCGGCAGCCCACTGTTGTAGGTCGGGCAACAGATGCCCTGCACGACCACCCCCAGAGCGGGGGTTTATCAGCAGGTACAGGGCTGCCATCCGCTCTGCCCCGAAGCGTCTGCAGTTTTAAGCCGCAGCCTTCACCTTCAAACGCCAGGCGTGCAGCAGCGGCTCGGTATAGCCGCTGGGCTGCTCCAGACCCTTGAACACCAGATCACAAGCCGCCTGGTAGGCCATGCTGGTACCGAAATTGCCGGCCATCTTTTGGTACAGCGGGTCTCCGGCATTTTGCTGGTCCACCACGCCGGCCATGCGCTCAAAGGTTTCGGTGATCTGCTCTTTGCTCACCACGCCATGGTGCAGCCAGTTGGCCATGTGCTGGCTGGAAATGCGCAGCGTGGCACGGTCTTCCATCAGGCCGATGTTGTGGATGTCGGGCACCTTGGAGCAACCCACGCCCTGGTCGACCCAGCGCACCACATAACCCAGAATGCCCTGGGCGTTGTTGTCCAGCTCCTGCTGCTTCTCGGCGGCAGACCAATTCGGTGTGGCGGTGACGGGGATGGTCAACAGGCCGGTCAACAACGCATCGCGTTCCTTGTTGGCGTTGATCTTTTCCAGTTCCTTTTGCACATCGCTGACCAGCACTTGGTGGTAGTGCAGGGCGTGCAGGGTGGCGCCGGTGGGGCTGGGCACCCAGGCGGTGTTGGCGCCGGCCTTGGGGTGGGCGATCTTCTGCTCCAGCATGGCGCGCATCAGGTCCGGCATGGCCCACATGCCCTTGCCGATTTGGGCCCGTCCGCGCAGGCCGCAGGAGAGGCCGACCAGTACGTTGTTGCGCTCGTAGGAAGCAATCCAGGCACTGGACTTCATGTCGCCCTTGCGGATCATGGCTCCGGCCTGCATGGCACTGTGCATTTCGTCGCCGGTGCGGTCCAGGAAGCCGGTGTTGATAAACGCGACGCGGCTCTCTGCGGCGGCAATACAGGCCTTCAGATTGACCGAGGTGCGGCGCTCTTCGTCCATGATGCCGAGCTTGACGGTGCTGGCCGGCAGGCCCAGCACCTGCTCTACGCGGCTAAACAGCTCGTCGGCAAAGGCCACTTCGGCCGGGCCGTGCATCTTGGGCTTGACGATGTAGACCGAGCCCTTGCGCGAATTGCGCACCTTGCCAGCGGCTGCATCCTTGGCGGTGCGCTGCAGGTCGTGCATGGAGATGGTGGTGGTCACCATGGCGTCCAGAATTCCTTCCGGAATTTCGCGCACCTCTCCGTCCGCTGCCGTGTACAGGATGGCCGGATTCGTCATCAGGTGGCCGACATTACGCAGAAACATCAGCGAGCGGCCATGCAGCGTGACCTTCTTTTGGTCCTTGGCGCTTGCGCCGCTCACTTCAGCCTGGGGTGCGTTGTAGACGCGGTCCGGGTTGAGGCCACGGGTAAAGGCCTTGCCACCCTTGCTCAACTCTTCGGTCAGCGTGCCCTGCAAAATGCCCAGCCAGTTGCCGTAAGCCTGCACCTTGTCGTCGGCATCGACCACGGCCACGGAGTCTTCCAGATCCAAGATGGTGGAGAGAGCCGCTTCCAACACCAGGTCGGAGACACCGGCGGCATCACTCTTGCCGATGACGGTGTCGCGGTTGATGATGAGGTCCAGATGCAAGCCATTGTGGGCCAGCAGCACGGAGGTCGGGGCCTTGGCCTCGCCTTGGTAGCCCACCAGTTGCGCTGCGTCCTTCAGCTTGGAAGTGCCGCCCTCGGCCAGGGACACGACCAGCTCGCCGGTCTTGCTGATGCGGTAGCCGGTGGAGTCGACATGCGAGCCCTTTTTGAGCGGCGCAGTGCGATCCAGCACATTGCGTGCGTATTCGATGACCTTTTTGCCGCGCTTGGGGTTGTAGCCGCCCTTTTTGCCGATCTTCTCGCAGCCCTTGTCTTCGGACAGCACGTCGGTGCCGTAGAGCGCGTCATACAGACTGCCCCAACGCGCATTGGCGGCGTTCAGAGCGTAGCGGGCGTTGGTGATGGGCACCACCAACTGCGGGCCGGCCTGCTTGGAGAGTTCGCTGTCGACATTGGCCGTGGTGATCTTCACCTTTTTTGGCTGTTCGACCAGGTAGCCGATCTTTTCCAGAAACGCCTTGTAGGCAGGCATATCGGTGATGGGACCTGGGTTGGCCTTGTGCCAGGCATCCAGCTCAGTTTGCAGGCGGTCGCGCTCGGCCAGCAGGGCAATATTCTTGGGTGCCAGATCGGCGATGAGGGCGTCAAAGCCTTGCCAGAAAGTTGCCGCGTCCACGCCGGTGCCCGGCAGAACCTTTTCTTCAATAAACTGGTGCAAAACCGTCGCCACTTGCAGGCGGTGGACTGGGGTGCGGGGGGTGCTGGAAGCAGTGGACATGGCTGGCCTTTAGAGATTAAACCGGATGCCATACTGTATTCGAACCTTATCCATTCACTATATGGAAAAATGGCAATCTATTCGTGACTTCAATGCAGGTACTGAAAATGACTGAATCCGCCACCCTCAAGCGACCGCTGCCACTGGAGGGCATCCGCGTCGTTGAGTTCACCCATATGGTGATGGGCCCCACCTGCGGCATGGTGCTGGGCGATCTGGGCGCCGAGGTGATCAAGGTCGAGCCACTGGGCGGCGACAGCACGCGCAAGCTGCTGGGCGCCGGCGCCGGGTTCTACCCGCTGTTTAACCGCAACAAGAAGAGCCTGGCGCTTGACCTGCACAGCGAAAAGGGACGCGAAGTGGTGCAGAAGCTTATTGCCACCGCCGACATCGTCAGCGAGAACTTCAAGCCCAGCACCATGCAGAAGCTGGGGCTGGACTACGCCACGCTCGTCCAACGGCATCCGCGCCTGATTTACGTGAGTCACAAGGGTTTTCTGCCCGGCCCCTATGAGCATCGCACCGCGCTGGACGAGGTGGTGCAGATGATGGGTGGCCTGGCCTACATGACCGGGCGCCCGGGCGACCCGTTGCGGGCAGGCTCCAGCGTCAACGACATCATGGGCGGCATGTTTGGCGCCATTGGTGCCATGGCCGCACTGATGCAGCGCCAGCAGACGGGAAAAGGCCAGGAGGTGGAGGCGGCGCTGTTTGAGAACAATGTGTTTTTGGTGGCACAGCATATGCTGCAGTTCGCTATTACCGGACGGGCGGCTGACCCGATGCCGCAGAAGATTTCGCCCTGGGGTATTTACGACGTCTTCAGCGTGAAGGACAAAGAGCAGATTTTCCTGGCTGTGGTCAGCGACACGCAATGGGCGATCTTCTGCCAGGCCTTTGGTTTTGCAGATCTGCAGGTAGATCCGCGTCTGACTAGCAACAATCTGCGCGTGCTGGCGCGGCACTGGCTGATTCCACTGTTGCGCGAGCGGCTGGCATCCACCCCGGCCAGCGAACTGGCGGCACTGTTCGAGGCGAATGGCCTGCCGTTTGCGCCCATCACCGATCCGCAGCATTTGTTTAATGATCCGCACCTGAATGCTACCGGTGGCCTGGCCCCCATGACCCTGCCCGATGGGCGCGAGACCCGTGTGCCGCTGCTGCCCTTGAAGCTGGATGGCGAGCGACTGGGCCTGCGGCTGGACCCACCCAAGCTGGACGAGCATGGCACGGAGTTGCTGCTGAGCCTGGGTTACTCTGGCGACGAAGTGGCGGCCCTGCGGCGCGATGGCATTTTGTTGCCGGTGCAGCCGGGCTCGGTGTCATGAGCAAGCTCAAGCAACTGGAATCTTTTGTCTCGGTGGCGGCGCGCGGCAGTCTGACCGCTGCGGCCCATGCCGAGGGCGTGGCACCGGCCATCATGGGGCGCAGGCTGGATGCGCTGGAGGAGAGACTGGGCGTCAAGCTCTTGCTGCGCACCACGCGGCGCATCACGCTCACGCACGAAGGCAGCGCCTTTCTGGAAGACTGCCAGCGCCTGCTCTCCGACCTTGCCAATGCCGAGGCCAGCGTCAGCGCAGGCGGCGTCAAGGCCAGTGGCCATTTGCGCATTACCGCCCCGGCAGGGTTTGGCCGCCGCCATGTGGCGCCGCTGATCCCGAAGTTTTACGAGCTGCACCCCGAGGTCACCATCTCGTTGAACCTGAGCGACCGGGTGGTGGACATGGCCGGTGAGGGCTTTGATTGCGCGGTGCGCGTCGGTGATATGCCCGACTCGTCCCTGGTCAGCGTGCGCATGGCCGACAACCGTCGCCTGTGCGTGGCCACGCCCGGCTATCTGGCGCGCCATGGCATACCGCAGACTCCGGCCGAGCTGTCGCGCTTTCATTGTCTGACGCTGTCGAGTGACGCCTCGCAGACGCGCGGCTGGGCCTTCAAGCTGTCGGCGGGGGCGCGGCAGGATTCAAAGGACGAGGAGGGCGCCAAGCGTTCCGGCGAGGTCAGCTATCTCAAACCGGGCGGCCCGCTGGATTGCTCGGATGGCCAGGTGTTGCATGACTGGTGCTTGGCCGGCCACGGCATTGCATGGCGCAGCATTTGGGAGGTGGAGGTTGACATCGCGGCCGGGCAACTGGTGCCGGTGCTGGAAGACTTTGCCGCGCCGCCCAACGGGGTCTACGCCGTGTTCCCGCAGCGCAAGCATTTGCCGCTGCGGGTCAGGCTCTGGATCGAATATCTCAAGAACCACTTTGGCTCGCCCGCCTTCTGGCAGGCGCGCCCGGCTTTTTAGTCCTCTTCGCTTGGGACGTCGAATTCGTCGTCCAGCGTATCGCTTTCCATCATGGCGATTTCGGCGCATTGCACACCGTTGAGCTGGTGGCGGTAGGCCAGCAGGGCGTGGCGGGCATTGGCTTCTTCATGGCCTTCGTCGTCGGCATCGGCAGCAGCCAGATGGTGTTTGGCTGCGGCGCTGAAATGGTGAGCCGCCATGCGGTGGTAATCGCCAATGGTCTCAAAGTCTTCGTCGGCCACTGCGTCGGTTTCGGGAGAGGTTTGGTCGTTCATAAGGGCTCGCTGGTAGGTGCAATGCGGCGACATGCCGCAAGCACAGCATCAGGCCCGGCCGTGAAACCTGTGTGACAGCTTCACGCCGACCGCGTGTCTAGGCCGCGCCGAATTCGTCGCCCATTTCGCGGGCACGATCCCGCGCCGCATGCAAGGCCTTGACAAAGCGATCCTTGATGCCGCTCTCGTCCATCGAGGTGATCGCCGCATAGGTGGTGCCGCCCTTGCTCGTGACGCGCTGGCGTAACACCTCGGGCGGCTCGGTGGAGGCGCGTGCCAGCTCGCCGGCGCCTATAAAGGTGGCGACGGCCAGCTGATAGGCCTGTTCTGCGGACAAGCCCATTTCGGCACCGGCGGCGGTCATGGCTTCCATGAAGTAAAACATATAGGCCGGTCCCGAACCGGAGATGGCGGTGACTGCATCGAGCTGTTCCTCACGTTCCAGCCACAGGAACTGGCCGGTGGTGGCAATCACTTCACCAGCCCAATGTCGGTCGGCTGCGGTGACGCCGTCGCGGGCCACCAGGGCCGTCATGCCCTGTCCGATCAGTGCTGGTGTGTTGGGCATGCAGCGGATGATGCGCTCGGTGCCCAGCCACGCGGCGATGCTGTCGCTGCGGATGCCGGCCGCCACGCTCAGGTGCAGGGCCTTGGCGGTGAACGCCTTGGTTTGCAGCGCAGCGTCCTTGAAGGTCTGTGGCTTGACCGCCCAGACCACCAGATTGGCACGCTCCAGGGTGGCGTCGGGGGCGCTGAGCGCCTCTATGCCGAACAGCTCTTTCAGCCTGGTGCGGGCCTCTTGAAAAGGTTCCACCACCAGGATCTGTTCGGGCCTCATGCCTTGTTTCAAGAGTCCGCCGATGATGGCGCTGGCCATATTGCCGCCGCCTATAAATGCAATGCTTGATGTCATGGTGTGCTTGAGAAAAAAGAGTGGCCCGAGCTTACAGGACGGTTTGTCTGACTGCATGCTCCCAAGCCGCCATCAGTTCCTGAGCCCGGGAGCGCGCCATGGTGGGGAGGAAGCGGCGCTCGGCGCGCCATAGTGCGCTCAGCTCTGCCGTGCTTTGATAGACGCCGGTGGAGAGGCCGGCCAGATACGCCGCGCCAAGCGCTGTGGTCTCGGTCACCAAGGGCCGCACGACCGGGATACCCAGCAGATCGGCCTGAAACTGCATCAGCAAATCATTGACGCAGGCGCCGCCATCCACGCGCAGTTCTGACACCTCTGCTGCGCCCGCGTTGACCGCATCCCGACCCATGGCCAGCAGCAGGGCGGCACTCTGGTAGGCGATGCTTTCCAGCGCTGCGCGGGCAATATGCCCCAGCGTGCTGCCACGCGTCAGGCCGGTAATCGAGCCGCGCGCATCCGGCCTCCAATAGGGCGCGCCCAGGCCGGTAAAGGCCGGCACCACCATCACGCCGCCGGAGTCCGGCACGCTTTCCGCCAGGGCCTGCACCTGGGCGCTGCTCTGGATCGCATGCAACCCGTCGCGCAGCCACTGCACCACCGCAGCGCCCACAAACACGCTGCCCTCCAGCGCGAACTCCGGCTGCAAACTGATTTGTGCCGCGCTGGTGCTGATCAGGCCGTTGGCCGAGGTCTGGAAGACGCTGCCGGTATGCATCAGCATGAAGCAGCCGGTGCCGTAGGTGTTTTTGGCCATGCCCGCCGTGAAGCAGGCCTGGCCGAACAGCGCGCTTTGCTGGTCACCGGCAACGCCGCCTATCGGAATCGCATGACCCATGAGCGCCGGGCTGACTTCACCGAACAGCGAAGCACTGGGCTGCACCACGGGCAGCAGGCTGGCCGGAATATCCAGCGCCGCCAGCAACTCGGCGTCCCATTGGTTGGAGTGCACATTGAACAGCAGGGTGCGCGAGGCATTGCTGACATCGGTGGCATGGACCCGGCCCTCGGTCAGTTGCCAGATCAGCCAAGCGTCCATGGTGCCAAAGGCCAGTTCGCCGTTTTCGGCCTGGGCGCGGGCGCCGGGAACATGGTCCAGCAGCCAGCGAATCTTGGTGCCGGAAAAATACGCATCGATTAGCAGGCCGGTCTTGGCGCGTATGGTGTCACTCAGACCGTGTGCACGCAGCTCGGCACACAGCGGTTCGGTGCGTCGGTCCTGCCAGACGATGGCGTTGTGAATGGGTTGACCGGTTTTTCGGTTCCAGATGACGGTGGTTTCGCGCTGGTTGGTAATGCCTAGAGCCTTGATCTGAGTCGCCGCGATGCCGACCTTGGCCAGGGCTGTGCGGACTGTGGCCAGTTGCAGGCGCCAGATCTGCAGCGCGTCATGCTCCACCCAGCCGGGTTGCGGGAAGATTTGCGGCAGCTCTTGTTGCGCCATGGCGACTGTCTTGCCACCTGCATCGAACACGATGCTGCGGCAGCTTGATGTGCCCTGGTCCAGGGCCAGCAGATAGCTCATTGCGTTGCCTTCGCGATAATCGGGCGAACCGCCCTGAACAAAGATCCCGCATGCTAACTCCACAGTTCCCCATGCCTACGCGCCGTGCCGATCTGATGGCGCGTCTGGCCGTGGACCGGGTCTATGACCTGGTGGTGGTCGGTGGTGGTGCGACCGGTCTGGGCGTGGCGCTGGCCGCAGCTGCTCGCGGATTGAGTGTGCTGCTGTTGGAGTCGCATGACTTTGCCAAGGGCACCTCGTCGCGCGCCACCAAGCTGGTGCATGGCGGTGTGCGCTATCTCGCGCAGGGCAATATTTCCCTGGTGCGAGAGGCCTTGCACGAGCGCAGCACGCTGTTGCGCAATGCGCCGCATCTGGCCCAGTCCTTGGCCTTTGTCGTGCCTTCTTACCGCTGGTGGGAGGCGCCGTTTTACGGCATCGGCTTGACGCTGTACGACCTGTTGGCGGGCAAGGCAGGCTTGGGTAAGACGCGTTTTTTGGGGGCAGAGGCGACTGCAAAGGCCTTGCCCAACGTGCGCAGGGAGGGACTAAAGGGTGGTGTGCAGTATTGGGACGGGCAGTTCAACGATGCGCGCCTGGCTCTGGCGCTGACCCGCACTGCGGCCACGCGCGGCGCGCTGCTGGTCAATTACTGCGCGTTCACCGGACTCCTATATGAAGGCGGCAAGATCAGCGGCTTGCAGGCGCGGGACAGCATCAGCGGACAGACCTATCGCATCGGTTCCCGCTGTGTGGTGAATGCCTGCGGGGTTTGGGTTGACGCGCTGCGCGCTATGGATAGTGCGGCCCACAGCGCGGGCGGGGGCCGGGCGATTCAGCCCCTGGTGGCTCCCAGCCAGGGCGTGCACATCGTGGTGGAGCGCAGCTTTCTGGACTCCGACCGGGCGCTGATGGTGCCCAAGACCTCGGACGGCCGCGTGCTGTTTGCCGTGCCCTGGCTGGGTAGGCTGATCCTGGGCACCACCGACACGCCGCGCCATGATCTGGCGCGCGAGCCCTTGCCCTTCGCTGACGAAGTGGATTTCATATTGAGAGAGTCTGGGCGCTATCTGCTTCGGGCGCCCGGCCGGGATGACATCAAAAGCATCTGGGTCGGCTTGCGGCCCTTGCTCAAGTCACAACACGGCGAAAGTACCAAGGCGCTGAGTCGGGAACATACGGTGATTGCCAGCCGCAGCGGCTTGGTGACGGTCACCGGTGGCAAATGGACTACCTACCGGGCCATGGCCGAGGATGTGCTGGAGACCTGTGCGGACAAGGGCCTGCTCGAACGGCGCCCTGCCGGGCAGACCGTGGACCTGCGCCTGGTAGGTGCCCAGTTTGGGCCGGAGTTCTCGCCGGTCTCGATCGGAATGTCGGAAGGCGCCCATTCTTATGGCAGTGAAGCCGCATTGCTGCAGGCCTTGCCCGGCGCCTATGTGTGGCTCGCGGATGGCCTGAGCGAGGCCATGGTGCGCTTTGCCGCACGCTATGAATATGCGCTGACGGTGGAAGACATGCTGGCGCGACGTTCCAGAATGCTTTTCTTAGATGCCAGACTGGCGGCTCAACTGGCGCCTCGGGTGGCGGAAATCCTGTTGGAGGAGACTGGGCTCGATCCCCAGGAGCGCGAATTCACCCAGCTAGCGGCCCAGTATTTGCAAATTCCCTGAGAAAACCGTTGCCAACCCGTTAAATCGGATGCATAATCGAGGGCTTCGCTCGCAAGAGTATGAAGTTTCTGCCCAAATGGAGGCTGCTTGAGTGGTTCGAGCGGCGTACAGCGGGCCCAAGACTGATTTGTTGTGCTGAATTGCCATGAGGCGATTGGGTGCACCAGGTGCAAGTTGGGAATAATTGAAATGATCCAAACTGAATCTCGACTGGAAGTCGCCGACAACACTGGCGCTAAGTCCGTTCTCTGCATCAAGGTGCTGGGCGGTTCTAAGCGTCGTTACGCCAGTGTTGGCGACATCATCAAAGTTAGCATCAAGGAAGCTGCACCCCGCGGACGCGTCAAAAAAGGCGAAGTCTATAGCGCGGTTGTGGTTCGCACCGCTAAGGGCATCCGCCGTAGCGATGGTTCCCTGGTGAAATTCGACGGCAACGCAGCAGTGTTGCTTAACGCCAAGTTGGAGCCTATCGGCACCCGCATCTTTGGACCCGTGACGCGTGAACTGCGTACCGAGAAGTTCATGAAGATCGTGTCCCTGGCTCCTGAAGTTTTGTAAGGACCCGCCATGAACAAGATTCGCAAAGGCGACGAAGTCATCGTTATCGCAGGACGCGATAAGGGCAAACGCGGCAAGATCGCGCTGCGCAAAGATGATTCGCACGTACTCGTAGAGGGCATTAACTTGGTGAAGAAACACACCAAGCCAAACCCAATGAAGGGCGCCACCGGCGGCATCGTCGAAAAGACCATGCCTATTCACCAGTCCAATGTAGCTATTTTCAATGCTGCAACGGGCAAGGCTGACCGTGTTGGTATCAAGTTGCTCGCTGATGGCAAACGCGTTCGCGTTTACAAGTCCAGCGGCGAAGAAATCAAGGTGGCATAAGCATGGCACGTCTTCAACAAATTTACCGCGACAAAGTGGCGCCTGACCTGATTGCCAAGTTTGGCTACAAGTCATCGATGCAAGTGCCGCGCTTCACCAAGATCACCCTGAATATGGGTGTGAGTGAAGCGGTTGCCGACAAGAAGGTCATGGACAACGCAGTTGCCGACCTGACCAAGATTGCAGGCCAAAAGCCTGTGGTGACCAAGTCCAAGAAAGCTATCGCCGGATTCAAGATCCGCGAAGGCCAGGCCATTGGTTGCATGGTGACCCTGCGCGGCGTGCAGATGTTTGAGTTCCTGGATCGTTTCGTTACCGTGGCTCTGCCCCGCGTACGTGACTTCCGCGGTATNTCCGGTCGTGCCTTTGANGGCCGCGGAAACTACAACATCGGTGTCAAAGAGCAGATCATTTTCCCTGAGATTGAATATGACAAGGTTGATGCCTTGCGCGGTCTCAATATCAGTATCACTACGACGGCCAAGACTGATGAAGAGTGCAAGGCACTGCTCGCAGCTTTCCGTT
>TBL_comb47_HYPODRAFT_10000734_pt1 | contig 43339 bp, 55 predicted proteins | sample TroBogypolimnion_40_FD_10682 | JGI IMG/M metagenome (IMG submission 10682)
GTTCTCGAAAGGGTCAAAAAGGGTATCGCGAGTGAATTATAATTCTTTCACCTGGAATCGATTTTGTAAAAAGAATTGAGTTTCTTTGATTACATGTCACAGTCTATGAAGGAATAGGCTTCGAAGGGGCGACTCCGGGAGTGATCTTCGGACAAGTAGACCCGATCACCGGGCTGGGCGGTGGTCATCCATTCGGCGAGCCACTCGAGTCCCTCTGAAGGGGGTAGACGGCCCGTGACGTCCGCCAACCAGACTCGGTACCACATGGGGTTGCGGCTAGGCATCTGCGAGCTGGGCAGGAGCTTGTCGTTAAGCACGAGACGGTACGTGAAGGCCATTTTGTGTTGTGATGGGGCTTAGAGGGTGGTGGGGTTGAGCTCGAAGGGGGTCTGGGAGGGACGGGACACGGTTTTCGGGTAGGGTTGGGGTATTTTGGATCGAAATTACATATCATATGCCTAGAAAGTCTCGAACATACTTGGGGGCTCCTTCACAGCACTGCTCGATGATCCATACTCGAGAGATGATCCGATTCACGTTGTACTTGGCCAGGACCTTGAAGACTTCCTCGTTCCAGTGGGGTGACTCGCCCCTCCAGTAGCTATCGTGACCCTGAATGACCATATCAAGGACCGAGAAACCCTTATCCTTCGCATTCACGTCCGCTCCATGATTCAGGAACATCTCGATGACGTGCGGGTCGCGGTACTCGGCCTGTAAGAGCAAACCAGCCGTATTCACATCGGCAGACTGAACCCCAAAGAGAGTTTCGAGACTCACATCGGACTCGGTGTAGACGGCGATGAGCGCCTGTGCGATCTGGGTCGCTGCAGATGGCTGGGACGCCTCGAGACGGTTGAGGATGCTGAGTACGGAAGCCATTGTTGGTGAAGAGGTTGTAGTTCTTAAGGGCTTGGGGCGGGCAAGACACGTTTTTTGGGTACGTGTCAAATTTTCGTGTCCTGTGAGGGTCAGGGTGAGACAGGTCAGCCTCATACCCAAAATGTCTAAACGTGAAGTACTCGATGACCTCCGCAATATGCCCTATTTCAAAAACTATGCAGCGACTTCGGGTGCCGTTCACAACATATCCAAACATGAAGATGCCGTGAAGGACATATTCATAAAGCACGGGCTAAGAGAGCACTCCAAGACACAGAAGCACACCCTGCCGCCTATGAGTTTTGTGAGCCAGCCAAACGGGACCCAAAAAGGACCCGACTTTCTGGTGCGCTTCGGGTGTCATGTCGTCTACAATTTCGAATGTAAATCTACGGACAATAACAGCACGCCACTCTATAATAGTGGAGGGATCAAGCAGGACTTCATCTATGTGTATTCAGCGGCCAAATACAACAAGACCACCTTGTATATAGGCGGTGACGTGTGCTCTTTGGAACAGCAAAGACTCATCGATGAGCTGGTCCAAAGACAAAACGAATTGGCGAAAGAATATAACTCGAGAATAAAGGAGGCGGACGTGACCCGCCGCGGCGTTTACTACTACACGCGGCCGATGATATCTCAGCGCGGAGGGGCGGAGCTCACGGACTACTTTACCCATCCAGACCGTAAACGGTGTGAACTCCGCGTGTACGACTTTATGAATGCTGAACCGCCAGAAGAGCCCGAGCCACAGCCTCAATCATAGGGGGTGGGGCGGCGTTACCTATCTGTGTAATCTTTTCACTCACTTTTCCTTTGATAATATAGTCTCCCGGAAACCCCTGTATCTGTTTTAGCTCGTCTGGAGAGAGTGTCCGCACGTATGCCGCCCCGCTCCTCTTGCGTAGCCCGACCAACAGTCGCGGCTGGTGACCGTAGGTACATATAATAGTCTTTGAAGGCGCATCCAAATTGATAACTTCCGAGTGGAACGCCGAGTCCCGCTTTGTACAGCTCAGAAGGTTCGCGTCCGTCTTGAGCACCACATAGGGGTGGGGCGTCCCTGTGGGTTCGGCACCCTCGTCAACTTCCAGAGCACACGCTTCAAAACCTTCAGGGACCGAGCCCTCTGGTATTCTGTACGCCCCCTCCATGGAGTTGGAAACAAAAGACCTCATAACGGGGATGGCTGGTGCCAAAGGAATTTTAGACCAAAAATCAGATGGAAAGTGAGGGACCCGCTCACGGTCCCAACCGACAATGATCACGCGCTTGCGCTTCTGTGGGACCCCAAAGCTGGTGGTGTCCCACACGTGATGGGTCGCAAGGTACCCAATCTCAGCAAAGTCGCGTTTTATACAGTCAATGACGAGAGGGTCCGTCGGCTCTGGACCACTCTTCATCGTCTCGAGCCCCTTGACGTTTTCACCCATGATGAAGAGCGGCCGCATCTCAGAGGTTGCTCGGACAAACTGGGTGTATAACTGGTTGCGCGGGTCATCCACCTTTTTCTTTCCCGCGTGAGAAAACCCTTGACACGGGAAACCCGCAAAGAGAATCTTCACCAGGCCCCGGTACTCTCTGAATTTCTCATTAGAAATATTAATGATATTACCAGGGATGTGTACAGACTCGGGAAAGTTACTCAAATGACTCGAAGCAAAGGTTGAATTTATCTCAGAAAAGCACAAGACTTTTAGTCCAGCCCTTTCGAGACCCAAGGTGTCACCTCCACATCCAGAAAAAAGGGATACAGCCATAGAATATATGGCTGTGTATTCTTTATACCTCGCCCGTCCCGTCTTTGTAAACTTCTAGACTCTAGTCAAATATCTTGTATGAGCACTTGAGTGACTCGTCTGCATCAATAGCCCTCCTTTCGTTCCCGTATATCTTTATGAGGTCCGGGAGCTCATGTTTCGGTTGTTCACATAGCCACTTGACAGACTTGGGCTCGTCCCAGTTGTTTTCTGTAGAGTGTTTGAAAGGTCCATCATCGGACTTGATGACGTGAATTTTGTTCTTAATTTCGTCCGGTGTCATCTGCGTTTGCATGACGGCTTGGGCAGATACATAAGGTGTCAAGTATGCAGGGTCCGGTATGTCTTGAATATCAACTCCCTGTTTCTTCACGTCTTCTATATACTCCTTGACATCACCGTACCTTCCAGTCTTTTCAAACTCGTCCCTCCATTTATTCATAAATTGAGAGTTTGGAACGGCCGCAAAGAACCAGTTTTCAATAACAGGAAAGTCCTGGTTCTTCGTGGACCCTTCTCTATAGTATCCAAAGAACTCGAACCCTCGAGACTTTTGCTCATCTATGATCCAGTTATGTGAACGGCTAACAGCTATTGATGCGTCTGACCAGACACCTCCATATTTTGATACTAAATGAAGTCTTATGAGATCCACTTGGCGTTGAACAAAGTCTTTTGGTCTAAACTTGGAAAAGTCCATTTCAGGAAGGTACTCCTTTATGTTTGATGGTGTGACGACGTTTATCGTCCAGTCCGGGCTGTACCTTTTCCAGTTTTCAATAGACTTTTGCACGATTTCAGGCAAGTTGTCGGAGTCCCAATACGTCCATATTGTTTTTGGTATTTCTTTGAGAGTAAATTGATCCTGTTGTCTGGACCATAAGAGCCAGACAACAACAATGAAGAGCAGGACGATAACCCACCACATTCCTGGTAGTACGTGGTATTTTTATTAAACCCATGCGCCTGTTCCCAGGTGTCGAGCATATATGCTCTTGTTTTCAACGGGTGGGAGTTGAGTATAATCTTCAAATTGAGCCCTTTTGAAGAGCTCTGTATGTGAAGGGGCGAACAACTGGTAAACAAGCGTGTTTACTTGGTGCTCGAGTCCTTTTATTGACTTGATAATGACATATGGGCCTGTAGCGTATACAACAACGTCGTCATTCTTCTTTTCTTCCAAGACTTCAAACACTCTTTCCCAGAACGGGTGACCTTTCGGGCTTATCATGAGTGCGTTCTGATGCGTCTCCATATCATCCCGACCATCGTGTTTGTAAGGAGACTCTGCTATAGAGACTTTATCAGGTGGAATTAAGTGCTCAAAGTTGTTGACGCACTCATAGTCCATATCGGCATACATACCCCCGTACTTGTGTAGGATAAAGCATCGAGCCGCATCGACCCTTTTTATCTGTTGGTCGTACCCCTTGTATGTATCATAAAACCACGGGTAATCTGTTTTTATTAGATTTTCGAGGTCATCATCGTTCCAAAATCTGTATTCCCACGTTGGGAACTTTTCTTTCCAGGTTTTCTGACAAAGTTTCCAGAGTTTAGGCCACTTGGACTCGTCGGCAGGGGCTGTCTGGTGAATAATCTTAGGTATACCCGGCTCAAAGTTTGAACGGGTACTTAGGAGACCCAACAACACGAAGAGCAGAGCGACCAAAACGACCCAATGCCACATTCCTACTCAAGGCGCAGAGAAATTTCCATAGAGAGTTGGAACGGCACAATTGCTGTAGCGCTTTGAAACTTTGCGAAGAGTATCGTTATAGTGCGTCTGGAGCTCACGCAATGACAGGTACAGAGTATCGGTGTTTTTGGTATGAGCAAAGTCCTGGAACAGGTCTAAGAGCACGGCCCGAAGCATATCGATAACTTGGTGAATATCCGTCTTGCGTTGACGGGCCTTTTCGCGCTGCTGAATCTTCTTCTTGAATTCATCTTCAAGTATGTCTCCGATCATAAACTTGATGCGCAGGTCCCTGTTTTCGTTTTGCTGGTTTGCCACCTCATATCTGGTCGCGACCCACTGCATGTGACCCCAAGCTCTGTGAGCGTTTAGGATCGTTGCGTATTCCTCACCGTTCTGAGCTAGGTTTCGAAGGAGACCACGTATATGGTAATAGTCCGGGAGACCACCACAAGGTACGTCACCTGGGTTCCGCGCCAGCCCTCCATGGGCACGGGCATACTCGTAGTAGTGAGGGTTATGGATCACGCCCTTCTCGATACGGCCCGTGCGCCAACTGAAGGCGGTGTGGCACTGGGTACAGTACATCTGGTCACACCCGTTAATCTTGAAGATCATAGCGGCGCACTTGGGGCAGTTGCGTGAGTCCTTGGCCAGAAGCTGAGCCGTCGCCACGTTGTCAGGGTTACACGTATGTGCCGAGTCCTTGTTCGGCCCCTTGACCTCATGACACTCGGGGCAGGCCCAGTTCTCACACATACCACACTTCCAGGCCGTACTTAGGAAGCCCTTACAGTCTTGGTACGGACAAGCCCGAACAAACTGGCGCTTTTCCTGTTCGACACTACCACCGTCCAAGTGTCCCCTGAGCCTGTCTTGAACCCACACGAGGTGCTCTCGGTCCATACGTATATGATTGATCACTTTGAGATGATCATTCGCCAACTTGTGGCGTACGATAGATGCTCGGAACTCTGATGAGAGACCGTGCTCCACGGCCAAAACACCCAAGGGTTGGTTCGCAATCTTGGAATACTTCCCGCTTTCTTCGTTGATCTTTTCATCAAGCTTTTCGATATCGGGTTTAATGGACCGGATCTCCTTTTCGATCTCTACGTATGGCTGGGTCGCAGGCATCAAGCTCTTTTCACGCTCATACAGAAGGTTTTCGCGGCGCTCTTTGTAGGTTCGGGAAATGAATTTTTGGGTGAAATTGTCCACGAGAGTCTCACGGGTCCACCCTTTTCGGCAATTCATACAGTGTGCATCCTCGGTCGTGTCGCACAGGTAACGCTCCGAACAGCCTGTACACACGTCAAACTCGCAAAAGGGACATTTGACGCGCGCATGGTTCGACTTGTTAAATGACTCGCAACAGACGACACAGGTCATCACTTGCTTTTTACAGGCGGTTTTTGTTTAAGTGCCTCGGGGCGGTCCGGGTCCTTGACCAGGACCTTGATCCCGTGCTTGGAGACGATAACGGGGGGCTCGGGTGGGGGCCAGACGGGTAAAGGGGCGTCATCAGGGACATCGGCCCATCTGACCTTTTTTGGAGGAACGGAGTCCATTACTATTACACGAGGTTAAGTGCTCTAAGTCCGCTTTTTGACGACCGCCTTGATCACCTTGCCCTTGGGTTTGGGAACCGACTTGTTTGCCGAGGGCCACTTGCCGAATATGTCGTCTATAGCCTTCTGACGCTCCGCCGCCGTCTCCACAAACTCTTTTTGACGCTTAATCGCCTTGTTGATGAATGCCTCGGGATAGCCAGCCGCCTTGTACACCTTGATGCGCTCTTCAAACGGCGGAACTGCCCCGGGATACTTCCGGAGTAGAGCCTGGAAGAGTTCGCGGTCAGGCTCCGGTCCCGTCTGAACGGGCGCCGGCCGCGGCTCCGGTTTGGGGTGAGCCTCTAGCCACTCTCGACACTTGGCCGGGTATGCCTCTTGGTCCCCCTCCGCCATGTGCTTTGCCACAAACTCATAGTCCATAGGCGGCGTCCAAGGCGTCTTTGGCGGGCGACGCACAAAGGCCTCACCCCTGTACATCATGTCTACAATCTCGCCGACCCGACCCGGAGCACCATTCGGTATGACGGGGTTGGGAGTCGCCTCGACCCACGTACTTGCCCGCGTGCCATTCGGACGAATTTCCGTCACGAATTGCTTGGGCGCCAGGAAGCCACGCTTGATGGTCGGGCGCTTGAACATTTTCGAAGTTTGGTCCGAGACCATGGTCTCTCTGTCCTTGTGCTGTACTGAACACGTTTTTTTATCCGAAACTTAATAATGCTGACAGGAATAATACAGATTATACACGCTTTGGTTCTGTTATTCATATTTGGGGCGCCATTTTTTGGTGGTGAATACTTTTTGTCAATTCACTTTCTGATTGTTCCTTTTATTATGCTTCACTGGGTTACCAACCAGTCCGTGTGTGCGTTGACTGAGATTGAAAAGCTCGTTCGAGGAGGGTGTGAATCGAAAGACACCTTTTTCGGACAAGTTATGGACCCTATATACAAGAGCGAGTCGTTTATCGGGCGGCTTGCGGCTCCTTTTTACACGTTTGAAGACGAGGAGACGGAGACGCTTGTTGTTTGGATTGGGCTAACTGGTTTATGGCTCATTACACTATGGAAACTCTGGCCGACCGGCTTTGACTATCTTCAGCTTGAACTCGACCGCGCGCTCGCGCTGCTTACTCATCTTCGAACGCCTCCTCCACCATAAGGTCGCCCATCTCCTGCTCAGAGTCCGAGTCGGACTCGCCGTCCTCCTCGGCGGAGTCCAGGATGGCCGCCAGGCGCTCAGCGATGGTCACTGGGGCCGTGCCCGCCGTGCCAAGCACCACCTCGAACTCGCCCTCGCCGGTTGCCAAGGGGTTGCCGTGGGACTCGCACAGCTCGCACTCGCCCTGCGCATTCTCGGTCAGCGCGTGCGTGTGCACAGGCTGCTCAGCCTTGGCCGCGGGCTTCTTTGCCGCCTTTTCCTTGGGCGGAGCCTCGCCCTTCGCCTCCTGGTCGGCGCGCAGGTGGCGCTTGCAGAACACCTCGCCCTTCAGAGCGCTGAACTTGCACGGCTCCTTTTTGGAGGTGCAAGCCGTGCACTTTTGCTTTTCAGCCTTGGCCTTGGGCTCCTTGGGTGCCGCGGGGGCTGCCGACTCGGCAGTGGGCACCTGGGCACCTTCGCCCTCGGTCACCACCGCCACCGCCTTGGGCTTCTTGGTGTACTTGCGAGGCACCTTGATGGCCTGCTCAGCCGTCTCCAGATACAACTTGGAGAGCTGCTCGAACGGCAGATTGAAATCAGAGGCCACGCGCAGGAGGAAGTGGCGGTCGCGCTCGCCGACCAGGGCGTTGATAGCGGAGGTGAAGTTGGCCATTTGGTCCTTAGTGTACTTGAGTGTGTGTGCCTTAAGTGACTGTTGAGCCGTCTCTGGGCCCGGGAGCACACGAAGTTTAGGAGGGACTCTGTCCCGACTCGAGACCGTAGGTCTCTCGTGTGTGTTGGGGCTTAGAGGCGACTTGGAGGTCTTTGGAAGCTTTTGCTTGGTTTAGGCATAGACCCTCGGCTCCTTGGGCCGGACAAGACACGTTTTTTAAACGTGTCCCGCGTCGGGGCGACCTCACGTTTTTTAACACGCTGCCCCTGTAGGCACGTCGATGTACCCGTCCAAGTTGACCCAGTTATTGTAGGCCCTGGGCCAAACAACGTTATAGTCCCCGCCGCTATCGTACAGGAAGCTGGAAACACGAGGGGCCAACAAAAACGCAAGCAAAAAAAGAATTACAAGGACGGTCCACGTGTTCAATTTCATTTGAAATTAGTCGCGAAATTTATTTTCACGTACCCAAGCGTTACACACATACTTTACCCCCGAGGAGATGGGGAGACCCGCGTGAAGCGCCTTGGGGTGACACTTGGCTTCGTCTGATCCGAGAGGACGGAAAAGAATAGCCGACCCTGGGTCCGCCTTCAATTTTAGATCCAAATTGGGAAAGTGTGTTTCACCATCTGTAAAGTCAGAGTTCAAGTACACGAGTAAGGTTGCAACCCGTTGACCCCCTTCCTTTTCAAAGTCGAGGCACCCCTGTGAGCCGTCACAACACGAGTCGTGATGTTCTCTGTAATACGTTCCAGGCTCGTACTTGACCACTTGTAAGTCTTCACATTCGGCGAGTGTTTTTCCCGTGTGTTCGAGAGCCTTTGTAAAGACCTTTTGGGCGACCGGGTCCGTCTTTGAGATCCAGGCCGTTTGGCTCGTGCGTGAGGCATCGGGAGTGGTAGTTCCCACGACGGTGCTTCGGGCAAACATAGGTGTTGCCTTGTCTATTATGTATTGACATTCATCAGGGGTCAGTATGTCCTTGACGATTTGAGGGTGTTCCCACGAGGCATCGTCGTGCGTGAACCCTCGCTCAGTGTTGCGCGACAGCAACACGAGCACACACATCAAAACAACAAGAACCGCCCCTAAGAGGAAAACCTCCTTCATATCTTATTAGTGTATTTTTTTCATAGCTCGGTTGACTCGTTTGGCGTTGACCTTGGCCCTTTTGAGGTTTCCGAGCGTCACGTTCCGCAAGAGGGGTACGGCAGCCCTTCGGACGTTGTTGAGAGTCTTATTTTGTTTCGAAATTTGAAGAAGTTCGAGGACCCGCTCGGTGTTCTTTTGGCCCTTTTCTTTGACAGCCCCCTTGATAGGGTTCCTCTTGGAGATGAGCCCTTTGTACAGGAACGAGCCGGACAGAAGCGCTAACGAGTCTTTGACTTGATACTTGAGTTTTTGGATCGGTATTCCGAGTTTGTACGATATGGGCAGGTGGAGCATGTCCCGGCTTGCGCGTGGGTACACGGCCAGAGCCGTATCGACCAAGTCTGTGACGTCGTTCTTTCCAGTGACAATTTGGTACGTGATAACCTGATAGACCTTACGCTTGGTTCCAGGGACCTGGAGCCGGGGGGCGTCGTACTTGGAGCTCGTGTACCTGTTCACCTTGAGTCGAGCGTTCACGCCCGCATAGTGCTTATTGAGCCAATATATGAAACCCGTCAAGTGGTGGGTCATTATGGTTTGCATAGCGTACGCATAGGACGCCACGGCCTTTTGGGACGGAAGCTGACGTGGAACAGCAAAGGTAAAGTCGAAGTCTTTGGTTTGCCTAATTTTTGGAGGTAAATTGAGTTTCTTCTGTTGCAAGTACAGACGGACTGCCATACCACCCGTACAAAAGATGGTCATGTTTCCTCCGTAAGGTTTCACGAGCCTCTTTGCTCCTTTACAGTACTCGGTGAAGAGTTGAGGCAGGGCCCACGTGATGGATCGCCCCGACACGACCGGGGCGGGCTGGCCACCACCCGCGTTCTCTATACTCTGGTACGCGTTGATGAGCATAATTTCAGAGTGGAACGTACCCCCGTGGAACACTGACTTTTTCGCCGGCGCGTAGTACCCATCGTAGCCTTCGGGAATCAGAAACTTGCGACTCAAAGACTCAAAGACGAGCTTGTTGAGTTCCTTGTAGCTCAGACGCTGTCCCTTGCGCGTGTTTGTGAGTCTTGGGAGGCGTCCGGCGTCCTTTCCCATGAGAGCCTGAGCAGCCGCCACCTGTTCCCCGACGGTGACGCCCGTGCCCAAGACGGTGCGCAAGAGCCCCTTCGTCTCCCGTGAGAGCGGGTACCCGCTCCGAAAGAGCTTTTCGATGTTTGCGTGGGTCAAGTCGAACAGACGGAGCGTCTTTTTGGCCCGAAATTTGCACAAGTTTCCATAGTTCTTGGCGACACGGGCTTTCTCAGTCAAGAAAAACAGACTCGTGTCTCTCAGAAGTATTTTACACGAGAGATTCTCAAGTCCCTTGTAAAAAAACTTGCCCGGTGGAAATATTGTCTCGCTAAAACCAGACATTCCTATTGAATGGAAACATTTTATTTACATTCAATAGGGGATGGCTGCGAATCGCTACGTCGGTGCGCTTATGAATTCTCGTGAACAGGCCCATGCCTTCCACCTGATGACCAACTCGTACGCGCAACACAAGGCGCTCCAGGCCTACTACGAGGGTATCGTGCCCCTCTTGGATGAGTGGGCTGAAGCCTATATGGGCAAGTACGGCCGACTCCGACGCATAACGACAAACAAACGCTTTTTAAGAGACCCGAAAAAGGCCCGTCAGTACTTCAAAACTTTGTTGACTCGGATCAAGGCTATGAAACTCCCGAAGGACTCGTACCTCAAGAGCGTTCAGGACGACATATCCGTCCTTATTCGTCAGACGATGTACATGTTGACTCTTCGCTAAGGATTGAATATAATTTCAAAAGGTTTGTTTCCGTAAATTGCAGCCGTGTAGCCAAACGTAGAAAACCCCACAAGGTCGTGGCGACCGCCCGTAACGTACACCTTTGGACACATACTTATGAGAAACCATTCAAGGTACACATCTTGAAGTTCCTTTTGACCGTATTGATCGGCATTGTGTCTTGTAGAAATACACGCAAATTCAGTGTCGAGTGTTACTATTTTTTCACCAAACTTATCTTTCATTCTCTTTTTCACATCCTTTGAGTCCGTCGCCAGGTAAACCTTTCCCTTTTCGTTGCTGATAGCCTTTTCAAACAAGTCAAGACCATCATCTGAACAGTAATAGTACTCGGGGTCGTGACCTTGTGCAATTTCCTTTGTATAAGAACCCCTTCGTATGTGAGCACACGCAGTTACACCCTCGAGAAGAGGTTTCTTTTCATCTATGAGAGTTTTCATGTACTCGGTTGGAGCAATGAAGTTTCTCATGCGCGGGTGAATATTATATACTGTATGATTGTTAATGTAGATGTTAGCAGGTGGTTGAACCCCTTCAAAGTTTACGCGTTCAAAGTGACTAATGGACACGCAGTTTCCAAGTTCATATTTAAAAGCATCATCATGGATGTACCTGCACTTGTCTTGACAATCGGCGAGGAGAATAACAAGGTTCCCAAAACCCGTGCCGTTATGTTTGTACACGACGTCCATGTTACATCAAAGCCTGATAAGCTTTAAATGCCTTCCAAGATTGCTCTGGTACATACTTCTCCAAGTTTGAAGCATCCGTAGCCACCTTATGAGCCATCTGGTAGCCGTTAATTTCCTTTGAAAAATCAATCATGAGATCGTGCTCGTTACGCGCTTGATACACGGTAGGGCTCGAATACACGACCCGGTGTCCCTGCGACTGACAATAGTACGCACCCCATATATCATCCATTCGACCAGCACACGGAAACAGGAAAAAGTCCCGAATAGACTTGCGTGTAAAAAACGTATTTTGGCTATTGAATGGGCTCGGAGCACTCGAAAAGAAAGGGAAGGTGTCTCGTGTGAAATCACACACGGGCGCATGCTCAAGCCGACAGATGGCGTCGATATCGGGATCTCCATTCCAAAAATCAGCCTGAACGTCCGCTACAATAGAGCCGGGTTCCGCCGCGCGGTCATTCTTCCCTTGGAGAAGAGCGATAGGATACCCGCGATGCCACAGGTTTTTGTAGGATGTCGCACTGAGAGGATCAAACACCGAATGTTTCAAGGGGGTGAACTTTGTGGCTGAAACCTCCTTTCCGAGAATGAGATTCTGACCCCACCCCTCAAGTGGGATGTTGTCATCATCGACAGACGCTATAATTTCAGCACCTTGCTTGTAAGCCTCGACATACGCCAGGTTGCGCCGTTGAATACAGTTCCAGCCTATGAGCTCACTTAGTTCCGGGTACGTCTTTTCCTGATATTCCGGAGTCAAGTACTTGATGTTCGGGTACTTGAGATACTCATCATGAGGAGTCTTTTTGTCGCCCGCAACAAAAAGCGTCCAGCCCTCCATGTCCATAAACTTGAGAGTCGCCTCAGATGGTGGAAATATAGTCGTAGTAACAATCGCCTTCATTGTTTAAAGAAAAGACGTGTTTCCTTTAAACTATGAAGTTTGCGGTGTGTTCATTGGCCATGGGAGCCGAGTACAAAAGATCAGTAGTGGGATGCTCCCTGAGTCAGGCACGTCATGCCCAAAAACACGGGTACGATAGAATTACTGAAGAACTTCCATTCGATGAAGTACGTCGTGAACTTCAGTGGGCGAAGATTCCTCTTATTCAAAAGTATCTTCCAAAGTACGATTACATCATGTGGATAGATGGAGACGTGCTTATTACGAATCAAGAACGTAAAATTGAAGATTTTATAAAACTTATGAAGCCTCACGAATTTCTCCTAATCGGTAAAGATTTTCAGGGTCTCAACTCGGGTGTTTTTATTATAAGAAATTGTGTAGAAGCTATTCAGTTTCTCAAGGAGACATGGGATTTTCAGGGGTTTGATAGGAAACTCTTTCATGAGCAGTCTGCTATGGACCATCTCATGAAGGATGAAAAATACAAGGGTAAGATACAGGTTGTTCCACACTCTCACATTCATATTATGAATGCGTATGATTACCGTATGGACCAGAAAGTTCATTGGAAACCCGGAGACTTTTGTGTTCACTTTGCCGGAATAAAAGATCCGAACATACGTGCAGGTCTACAAGATATGTATACGAGATTTTCGTCGAGTGACCCATCTGGAACTGATAGGATCAACGCTTACATGGATGCTATATAGTTTTCCCAATCGAGATATTGAAAGTATTTGTACCCAAGTTTGACGAGTTCTGCAAACGGTGTCGAGACGTACGGAAGTCCGACGAGTTCTGGATCTATACGCTGATGGTTATGTTCAAAAAATACTTTCGGCTTGTATTTTTTGATGGTTTCGGCGGCACCCTGAATCACGAGACCCTCCGCCCCTTCCACATCAATTTTCAGAAAATCAAGACCTGGAAGGTTAAGGGAATCTATTGTGACGAGTTCCATCATTTCACCACCTACGCCTATACCGAGACCGCCCTTGTTCCACCCCCCTTGCCCATGAGAATCATCACGGACACTATCAAGTGATGAAAGAGATACATTCATGTTCACGTGACCTAGTCCCTTGTTACATACAGTCACGCGGTCACTCACGTTGTTACGGTGTATATTTCTTTCAAGAATATCAAATAACTTTTTTTGAGGCTCAAAGGACCATATCCGAGCATTTGGATTGTAGAGTGCGTAACTAATTGTGTGGCACCCTATATTTGCACCAGCATCAACTATAAAATTAGATTCTTCGATAATAGGTTTCAGGTGGTTAATAATGTGAGCCTCGTACACTTGTCCAGAGAACATATGATTACGAATATAACAATCGTCCCAGTCTATTTCATAGGAACCATTTGGTGTCTGTATAGGTTTCATGTAAAGTTAAAGTGAGAAAACTTTATATACATAATGCTCGTCGACACATTTATGTTTTACAATGAGCTCGACATTTTAGAGCTTCGTTTAGAGGTACTCGACAGGTACGTAGATCGTTTCGTACTTGTCGAGTCTGAAGTGAATCATAAAGGCGGGCTGAAAGAGCTATTTTTTCAGCAGAACAAGGAGCGGTACGCCAAGTGGCTTCCAAAGATTACGCACATCATTGTAACGGCTGAAGAGTCCCCCAAGGACGAGAATCCATGGTCGCGTGAAAAGTACCAGCGTGAGTGTATTCTCAGGGGGGTCCAGGACGTCCCCGCCGAGTCCATAGTAATGGTCAGTGACGTGGATGAGATTCCGGACCTGCGCATCGTACCTTTTGAGAAGTTGCCTCACGTCTTGAATTCGGTCCACATGTGGATGTTCGAGTACTCACTCGACTACCTATTTACGGGCGAGCCCTGGTTCGGGACAGTCATCACGACTGCAGAGCTCTTCAAGCGAGTCGGGCCGAACGCTCTTCGGGACGGCCGTTGGAAGTTCCCATGTATCCAGTACGCGGGCTGGCACCTGAGTAGTTTCGGAAACGCAAAACACGTTGCAAATAAGCATCAGACATTTGCGCACTGTAATGATGTACGGAATCACTCGATGACCGAACAGACGTTTGACTTTTTCATTAAACAGGGACTTCATACAGATGGGCGGACTCCTCTTCACCCGAGACCACCCGAGGCTCCTCTACCAGCACCTGTCGAAGTTCTTCGACGTCTAGGGCTGGGTACCTTCCCTTGAACTCTCCTTTGAGGCGCACGAGACGTTGTATTATATCAAAATCTAAAAATTTGAAAAACCGCCTCTTTTCTGCGAGCGTTCCAATAGACCTTTGTTCCTTGAGCCCTTGACATACGGGCCACGTCGCTTCCCGAAGTTCCGACAATTCCACTTCTAAATTGTCGAGTCTTTGAAAAACAAAGCGCCACTTTTCAGCGTCTGGGCTTGTCCAGTCGCCGGGGTCCATCTTGTCCTAAGAGCAGTCAATAGGTTTAACTACGGATGGACACTCATAGTTGATGCACACAGCCGCCCCGAGAGCAAAGAGAACCCCGAGCCACTGTACCCAGTGTGTGAATTTCTCACCAAAGACGAAATAAGCTGTGATGGCACCACCCAAAACTATCATAGCTTCCCACATGATACAGGTCCACATCATGCTCTGAGCCTTGAGCGTCTGGACGAGGAACAGAAGGACCACGAGCCATGCCAAGACACCGATACCCAAGTGGTGGTGCTTGCCATTCTCGGCAAACCATTTGAGATGGGCGTTCCCAAAGAGTTCAGCAATCGTCATGAGCAATACGTTCAGTATAGTCATTCCTTCCTTTGTAGGAGAAAAGATTGTTTTTATTTTCGGTACAGAAACCAGATGGTTCCGTACCTTGCTTCGTGGCTCTCGTGGCTTGGAGACTTGGGTCGAGGCCCTGATCGCAAGACCCGGGAAGTCCTCATACGAATTTTCCTCCAAAATTCACTTGAATTTCGAGTCGGTCTCTTGACTCATCAAATAAGGCAGTTGTGGCCTTCTAGTGTATGACGTTCCTCTTCATAGGCCCGAGTCTTTTGGCGGGTATAGGACAAGTGACGAAGCAGTATGCGAGTCTCGTTCACGACTCCGAGTACGTGGAGATTGGTCAACATCCTAAGAAACAGAGGTACTCCCATGGATTTACATTCGTTTTACCCATCGAGCAACAACTTGGTATTGTTGACCAGTACGCGACCTTGTGCGACTCGATGATGTATATGACCGTGTGTGAGACCGAGCCCGTGAACCCGGCCTACGGACTCTTGGCCCGGTACAAGACGGTCTGGTGCCCTTCTGAGTTTGCACGGAGCACGCTCGAGCGTCAGTTTCCGAGCGTCGAGTGGAAGCTCTTGAGACACTACGCCTCCGAGAAGCCACACAGGTGTCCGATAGAGGCGGACCACGGGAAGCAGCCCCCGTACACCTTCTATACCATCGGGAACGTCGCAGACCCGCGCAAGAATATTCAGGGACTCATAAACGCCTTTTTGAGTTGTGGGTTTGGTGACGAGGCTCGTCTCGTGCTCAAGGCGACGTGTAAACAGCCCGTCACTCTCAAGCTTCCCGGAGTCGTGGTCATAAACGGCCTTTTGAGTGACGAGGCACTCGAAAAGGTTCACGCGTCGTGTCATTGTTACGTCAATTGCTCACACTCCGAGGGGGTCGGAATGGGAGCCGTTGAAGCTGCTTTGCGGTCCAAACCCGTCATAATAACTGATTACGGGGGACTCAAAGAGTACGTTCAGACGCCCTGGGTCGTTCCGTGTACGAAGGGACCTATCGGGTTCGATGATTTCTTGTTTACCAAGGAACTCGAGTGGGGTCACCCGTCGCAGGACCATCTTGTCGCGGCCCTCCGAGACTGTTTTCAAAAGCGCATCACCTTCTGGGACCACGCGCACACACGGGCTCTGATGTCTGAAGTTACTGAACACCTGCCCCGTTTGCTGGGGACTTGCCCTGATTCACAAGGTTCAGATTCTTGACCATAGCCTTGGACAGAAGATTCATAGCCTGTGTCGCGTTCTGAGCCGCCTTGGCAGTCGCAGCCGCCTGTGCCGCCTTGGACGCATTCATAAACTTGTCCCCGATGTTCTTCAGGTTAATCTTGTACATCTTGTTGGCCGCATTCTGGAGTCCCTGAGCCGACTTGTTCAGGTTGGCATTCATCTTGGTGAGGTTCTGAGACACGTTGTTCCCCGCCTCGGCCTGTTTCTGCGCCATGGCCGCGGTGTTCAGCTGCCTCATCGCGTTATTTGCCTGAGTAATTGCCGCATTCGTCGTGGCCATTTCTTAGTAGGAACAAATATTTTAAAACTTTTCGGGGCGGACAGGTGAGCTCGGGCTGTCACCACCGCCAGCCTGCGAGTCGACCCAGTAGTGGGCCAAGTACACTACCAGACCGACCACTATGGAAGATGCGAGCAAAAACCCTTTCTGAGAATTCAAAAACAGGACCACGTCATCAACGACCTGAACGCCCGTGGGTTTCTTTATCAGACGCGGGACGAGATAGACGAGGAGGAAGTTGACAGCCAGAGCGGCCCAGATATAATTCCACTCCATAATTGAAATATATCAAGAATTTATTTGAGAGTATCTCCACGTGTAGTCTCTACACGTTTTGCGTTTTCCTCTACAACACGCCGACAGGGATGAAAGGTCGGCACCGAGCTCGTTTGCCGCTTCAGTTAAACTTCCGTACGTTTTGATGAGTTGTTCCCCGTCTCTCGACCACTGCTCAACTCCCCTGGATGTTGGATGTTTCTCACCCCGTTTTCCATACCAATGACTAGAGCTTCCCGAGTTACGAGCTCCTATTTGTTGTTTAGCTTCTTCGGATAATACACGTCCAACACACCTCGTGTTACCCAAAGCCGCCGTGGCAATTTTGGCTCGTGTTTCTGGTGATTGAACTTTACCTAGACGACTAGAGCTCATTTTTTCACGAGACTCAACGCTCATTTTTCCACCCGAACCGCCCTCCTTGAGGTTGTAACCGTTTGGACTCAGAGTTCCAAATTTAGTTATAAACTCAATCTCTTTGACATCGAGTTCTTCTTGAGTACACTCACCCTCCCATAGCAATTCTATTTTGAAATTAGATGACCCGTGTTTAATAATAGAATTGTGAAGTTTTGGAGATCCTGCATTTACGATGTGCTCTTTAAATCTCTTGAGTATAGGTTTCCAGGTCTGACCTACATAAGACTGAGTGTTGAAGTTGTTGGATATTCTATATATTCTACCTATTGTCATATACTACAAGAGTCCTAGGTTTTTATTGCGTGCTTCTTGCAAAAATCCCCGTGGGTCGCCTTGAACCCACACTGTTTCCCTTCGAGCGTCTTGGCGTGACACCGACAAGCCGCTGGAGCTGGCGCCCCCTTTTTCTGTTCCGTGTGCATAGCTTCACGGGGCTTGAGCTTTTCTGTATACGGCTGGACCTTGTGTCTCTTGGCGCGGAGCTCGAGCATGTGCGCCTTGAACCGGGCCATAGAGGCTTCGAACTTGGCAGAGTCCATCGTGAAGGGAGTGGGTGTCTAGGGTTCGCGCGAGGCTTGGGCAGGTCAGGACACGTTTTCTACGTAGGCCGGGGCGAAGTGTGAAACACTTCGCCTACTTAAAAAATTGTAGCGCATAATAGCAAGATGCAGATCTTCGTGAAAACTTTGACTGGAAAGACTATCACACTTGAGGTGGAGAGCTCTGATACAATTGCCAATGTTAAAGCGAAAGTCGAACAGAAGGAAGGCATCCCTCCGGACCAACAGCGTCTGATTTTCGCAGGCAAGCAGTTGGAGGATGACAGGACTATGGCGGACTATGGCATAAATAAGGAGTCGACTTTACATTTGGTTCTCCGCCTGCGTGGCGGCCACGCCTAAAAAACCTCACCTAATACTAAAATGCCTTTCACTCTTCAGGACCCTACATCAGGTCTCTTCTGGACTTCTGGAATCTTCGGTCGTGTTCAGCTTGGTACCACCCCAAACGTGTACACGCTCGAGGGCTCTTATATAAAGAACGTCGAGACGGGTAACTACGTGAACCACCGCATGGATCTGCTTCACGAGGGTGGTGAGCCCGAGGAGTTTGTGTTTGGTGCCGATGGGACCATCACGTCTCAGGACAAGGCGGTCATTGCCGCTCAGTTTGTTCACGTGATGGGTGGAGAGCCTACGAAGTGGGTCAAGGTGGACGAGGCCGAAGACGACGACGTGCCCGTGCCTCGTGCAACAGCCCTCCTCGAGGAGGCTCTGAACGCCTCTAAAAAGTGCGAGTGTGAAAAGTGCGAGTGTGATCCCTGTGAGTGTGCTGCCGAGCCCGACACCGAGCCCGAAGCCGTCCAGGAGCCCGAAGCAACTCAGTAAGATTTTTCTAAACTAAAAATAGAATGGGTGTTTCACCTGAAATATGGGGCCCAAACCTTTGGGGAACCCTCCACCTTCTGTGTCTTGCCGGAACCATAACACCTAATTTTGTTCAGGAATTCGCGAGTGTCATACCATGTCCCATGTGTGCCGGTCACTTTGCCGAGGTCCTAAAAGAGAATCCGTTTCCAGAGTCTGATGACCCACTGGTCTTGTTCCGTTGGTCTGTACATGTACATAACCTCGTAAATGCTCGTCTCGGAAAACCAATCTTCAGTCCTGAACAGGCTATGGAACGTTGGACGAAAAAGAATCCAGACCCGAGCCCTCAATTTGATTTCAAAATTCTTATCATTATTCTTTTGGTGCTTGCTCTAGTTTTTATGTTGGTCCGTAAATAAGTTCTGCGAACTTGATAAGAATGGCCGGCGGTCTCTTTCCCGGACACCCGTTTGCACTGAACATCAAGTGTATCATCTTTACAGCGATTCTTGCCGGTGGATACTGGTACTTGCCACACAAGAATCTCTGGGTCCTGGCCTTTCTCATATGGGCTCCGTACATAGCCCTCGCATGGTACGATTATTCGTACGATTGCAAAGACAAACTCAAGCCAACGCTCGTCCCCTTTGGTCGGTACATTTGGCTTCCTTTCAAACCTCCAGGCTACAAGGAGGAGTTTAACCGTTTACCACCCGAACAGATTCAAGCTATGAATAACCTCGACCACCTCGTTCTATGGACAATATTGGCGGCCGGTACTGCTTATTTTCTTGTGAAAAAGTAGATGGCAGCTCTTGCACCAAGTCCCGGACCAGTCTCTGTCCCGGCTCCCCAGGAAGCGCCCCCTCCAGCTAAAGAGAGTGAGGCGATGAATGTCGGTATTGGCGTTGGTGGAACAATGTCTGCGTGTATTTTGTTACTTATCGCAGTTTCAATAGGAAAACACCTTGAAAAAGCCGCAGAAGCACCTGACGCGATACCAAGAGATGTGCCTGAATGGGCGACGGGTGGGTTTGAAAAGATGGCCATTCTTGGAAAGGGTGGTCTCATTGCGGCCCTTATCGCTTTGGCAACGATGAATGGAAACGTTTCGTACGTTGCCGAGAACCCCACAAAGTTTATGCAAGATGCCCTTGCGACCGGTGGGTTCGGTGCCATAGCCGCTGTGTGGCTCACCGCGACCCGTGGTCGTACCGATCTGTTTTTCAATCACCTTATTTTTGCCTTTATGCTCTTCTTCTTGTACCACGTGTGCCGCGAGTTTGCCGGGTACTTTACCATCTTTGGCTCTGAACAAAAGACGGACAAGATTCAGAAGGAAGAGTCCAAATTTAGCAAACCCATCTTGATTACAGGGGGTGTTTTGGCATTTATTGCGATAGTTTTGGCCTTGGTCGCACGGGTCTCTCCAGACTACACACAGGGTATCTTAAAGAGCTTGGGATCTTCATCGGCTCTTATTATCGAGACGGTCATTTTCGTCGCCATCGTGACGGCCGGTGAAATCATCGTGGCCAAGAATCACGGAGACCCATTGGGTTCCGCGATCGGAACGAGTGCAGTCATATTCACGTTGGCGCACCTCGTGCTTCAGGCTGGCGGGTTCTACGATCACCTGTACAAGACGGCGCACGTAGTTGTCAATTCAGTTGCAAATGCAAAGCCCCATTCCAACTAAAGACACGGGACGTAGTTTAGTAAATGCAATATGAGCGTCTTTCCCATGTGGAACACATCCTTAAGCGACCCGACACTTACGTCGGATCCCTGGCACCCGAGTCCTCAACGTACTGGACGCGTGTGGCTGGACTTTTTGAACCTTCTGTTCTATCTGTATCACCTGGGCTAGTCAAGATATTTGACGAGGTTCTGGTCAACGCCATCGACCAGTACTCTTTGCACCAAAAGAAGGTTTCCCAGATTCTGATCGATGCGTGTGATAACACAATTTCGATCGAAAATTGGGGAGTTGCTATTCCAATCAAAAAACATGAGCGGGAGCGGGACGCCAGTGGGTCCCCGCTCTGGATCCCAGAGCTCATCTTTGGTCACTTGTTGACCAGTTCCAACTATAATGACGATGAGCAGAGAGTCACGGGTGGGCGAAACGGGTACGGCGCGAAACTTGCGAACGTATTTTCGACTAAATTTTGGATCGTAATTAGTGATGGCAAGAAGACGTACCGTCAGATGTGGCACAACAACATGAGTAAGTGTGATCCGCCCATCATCGAGTCCACGTCTGATGGGGTCTATGTTCGGGTCGGGTTCACGCCTGACCTCAAGAGGTTCGGCGGACACGGAGACTTTTTCAAGGTGGCTGAGAAGCGCGCATGGGACGCGGCTCTGTGGTGTCCGAAAGCCAAGGTCTATTTCAATTCAAAATTGCTCGAAGTTCCAAACCTTGAGGACTATGTGAAGATGCATGGCCTTGCGGCCTATGGGTCGACGACCCTGAAGAGGACGGAAGGTGCCTATATGAATGTGGTCATAGGACACTCCACTTCGGGGGGTTTCCAACAGTGCTCGTGGGTCAACGGGATCGCGACGACCAAGGGTGGGTCTCACGTGGACAAGGTGGTACAGACACTCGTGGCTGAACTCCAAAAGGACAAGCGGTGTACGACCCTGAAGCCCGCCCAAGTCAAGGCGTCCCTCTTCGTCTTTGTCAGTGCTGTAGTCATCAACCCGACGTTCAGTAGTCAAACCAAGGCGGAGTGTACTTCAAAAATTTCCGATACACCCAATTTTCCACCAAAATTCATCAAGGATGTATTCGCCTCCGGTGTCTTGGACGACTTGATTTCCAAGGGTCTGACCTTGGTCGACAAGGAACTCAAAAAGACTGACGGGGCTAAAAAAGCTCGTATCACTGGTGTTCCCAAGTTGGATGATGCCAACTGGGCCGGAACACACAGGAGCCACGAGTGTACGCTTATCATTACGGAGGGTGACTCGGCGAAGGCTCTTGCTATTGCGGGCCTGAGCGTTGTAGGCCGCAACGCGTTCGGCGTGTTTCCACTCCGGGGTAAGCCTCGCAATGTTCGGGATGCTTCGGTAAAGCAAGTGACTGATAACGAAGAATTCAGCAATTTGAAAAAGATCCTCGGGCTCCAACATGGCAAAGTCTATAATTCCCTGAGAGAATTGAGGTACGGCCGCCTGATGATTATGACTGATGCTGACTTGGACGGGAGCCACATCAAGGGTCTGGTCCTGAACATGTTTCACGTATATTGGCCCAAATTGATTGACCTGGGTTTCATCGTGAGTATGGTGACGCCCGTGATCAAGGCGGGGAAGACCTGGTTCTTCACGGAGGATGCTTTCCGGGAGGCGCAGGCTCAGAGGTCCGGGGGTCTGCCCGGTCCCGTCAAGTATTATAAGGGTCTAGGAACGTCTACGAGCGCCGAGGCCAAGGAGTATTTCAAACAGATTGATAAGTTGACCGTGGCGTTCGGACCGGACAAGGACATGAATGAGTCTATGATGTTGGCATTCGCCAAGGCTCTGAGTGACGACCGCAAGGAGTGGCTCACGAAACACATGGCGACTCCACCACCCTGTGTGCCTTACGGACAGGTTGCAAAGCTGTCCGTGTCCGATTTCGTCCACCGGGACTTGGCCAACTTTAGCGCCGAGGACATCAAGCGAAGCATCCCACACGTCGCGGACGGTCTCAAGCCGTCCCAGCGTAAAGTCATCTATGCGTGCCTCAAAAAGGGGCTCACGAGCGACATGAAGGTGGCACAGCTTGCAGGCTACGTGGCTGAGCAGACGGCGTACCACCACGGGGAGGCGAGCCTCCAAGGGACCATCATCAACTTGGCCCAGAACTTTGTGGGTGCGAACAACCTCAATTTGCTCGAGCCCTCGGGCCAGTTTGGGACGCGTCTGGCGGGCGGCAAGGACGCTGCGAGCTCCAGGTACATCTTCACGCGTCTGAGCCCCGTGACCAAGCGCATCTTCCACCCGGCCGACAATTCTGTTCTGAAATACGTGGTGGATGATGGTCAACAGGTCGAGCCCGAGTTCTATGTGCCTGTGCTCCCTATGATCCTCGTGAACGGGGCCGAAGGTATCGGAACAGGCTTCAGCTGTTACGTGCCTCCGTATGACGTGGAGGTTATCAAGCACAACATTCAGTGCGCCTTGGACCAGGTGGCGATGGCGCCTATGGTCCCACACTTCAAGGGGTTCAGGGGCAAAGTCACCAAGACCAAAGACCATACGTGGGTCCTCGAGGGTCTCGTGTTTGGGGAAGGGTCTCGGCTCCACGTCACGGAACTCCCACCAGGCAAGTGGATCCAGGACTTCAAGGAACACTTGGACGACCTGGTCGAAAAGGGAACAATCCAAAAGTACGAAAACCACTCGACGGAGACCCAACCAGACTTTCATATCTGGGGGGCCAGTTTCACGATTGAAGACGCCGTGAAGGAGCTGGGTCTGACCAAGACGGTCCACACCAGCAACATGTACCTGATTGGCCCCAACGGGCCGAGCGGCTCCGCCGCGGTCGAAGGTCGACCGACCTTCTCCGTCAAGAAATACGCGAGCCCCGAGGAGATTCTGGTGGACTACGTGGACATTCGGCTCCAGGTGTACAAGAAACGCAAGGCGTGGCTTCTCAAGGAATTTGACTCTGAAATTGAGTGGCTCAGTGAAAAGGCTCGATTCATCACGGGGGTGATCAACGGAGGCCTCAAGGTCCTGAACGTTCCCCTGGCCCAAGTCCAAGCACAACTTGCCAAGGCTCAATTCAAGGATGAAATTTGGGAAAAGCTCATGGATATCAAGACGTACCAGTACGTGGCTGAAGAGGTCAAGCGACTCCAGGACTTGGTCGCAAAACGCAAGGCGGAGCGGGACACACTCAAGGCGACGAGTGTGATTCAATTGTGGAAGAATAATCTGGGCGAGTTGTAGATGCAAAAAGCGTTCCAGAACGTCATTACCCTTGAAAAACAAATTCAAGCATCAGTATTCAACTTTTTTAATAAAACCATAGGCCCTGGCCCTGGTCCAGCTCCAGTTCCCGCTCCTCCATCGACACCAGCCCCTCAACAGACCCCTATTAATCTTTTTCCAATAGACGTGAGCGGGTTCTACAAAGTGACTGGTCCGACCCAAGTGACATTTTACGCAACGACTGACGTTCCCACTATTCCTGTAAGTCCCGGTTGGGCCGGTGTAGGGTTTAATGGAATTTTAGGTCAGATTCAAGTCACGGGGTTTTCAAACGTTGTAGGATCTACAGATTATGGATCTTACAAGTGGTCTTTTACTCTTCAGTCGGACACGGATCAAAACATAGAGGGTACTCAACAGTCGGTGGGTGCTATTCTTTATCCACCTACCCAGCTTCAGTACGCTTCAAAGAGAATACAGGCGCCTATATATGGATATTATTCAGTTGTTCAAAACGTAGTTAATTTTACTTTTACGGCGCCTCCACCGAACAAGACGAGTACAGGGTGGCTTGTTTCAGGTCTTCCAACAATAAAAGTTCCGTTGAATGTGACGTATTATGAATCTAATTATGCAACACTTTCTCCCGTTGATGGAAGTTTACCTCAAAATACAACAGTTCCTATATATGTAAAAGGTGTACCCGCTCTCATACAAGAGCCTTTGTTCACAAGTTCATTTGTTCCTGGAAAGTTCACAACATATGTTTCACCAAAGACAGAAAGTGGAATACCAAACGTACAAGTCCAGTTGAACTCGAACGTTCACGTCGGAAATTATACGGAACAGCGCCAACTTAACACTGATGTGGAATGGCAAGATCCACAACCCGGAACACGCCTTTTTCCGGAAAGCAAGTACATTGAAGAAAAGGATAAAGGGTTCAGTTCAGGGTCTATCCTTTCTTTACAGGCAATAGGGCCCCAGGAAAAGTACCTTTTGACGGACGACATGAGCAAGTCCCAGTGGAACCCAGAATTCAAAAGGTACTCAAACTTCGTCATGTACCAAAAAGTGTACCCTTTCCCACCTCCAAACCCTTACTATCAGGGTTCGGTCGTTCAAATTGAGTTGCGGCCGACGGAGTTGGGTCATCTCCTCTCGAACATGTACCTCTCTGTGACTTTGCCGGCTCTTCCGAACGGTGCAAGTTACACACCAAACGTCGGTCGGGCTCTTTTGCAACAGGTTGACCTCCTCGTGAATGAGACCATCGTCGAGACTTTGTACGATGATTGGTACGTTATTCGTGACCAGATGTTCCTGGACGCGGATGAGCAACTCGGTATTCAGACAGCCTTGAACGTGTCGGCTGCTTCACCAGTCGCATATGTTGGATCTGGCGGTAATTCTACAATAATCTCTTCAAGTAATGTTGTCCATACATTTTTAAACAGTAATTCGTTCACTTTAAATTACGGAACATACGTGAACCTTACTGTCGTTGGAGGTGGCGGAGCGGGAGCAGGTGGTACGTATACTTCGAACATAACAAGTAATATTAGCGGAGTCCTAAGTGTTCCTTCTATTTTTACGGTTCAAATGTCAAACACAGTAGGGGCTTACGTAGGTGCAAACGCATTTATATCAGTGACAAATACACCAGCTTTTACGACAAACGTCTATGTTTCATCATTTACGTCATCGAGTGTAACTTTCACCACTTTTGGTTCAGGTTCTATATGGTCGAACATTATCCCAAGTTCGAGTAATACCATAACGTTCTTTAACGGAAATGGAGGTGGGGGAGGTGGTGTCCTGAACCAATCTTCAGTGTTTCTACCAGCCGGAACGTATAGCGTGACGGTTGGTTCGGGGGGAACCCCTGCAACAATAAACGGAGGTCTTTCGAGTTTTTCAGGCACAGGAGTTTCATATAACGCAAGTGGAGGGTTCGGCGGAGCTCTTGGTGGTGCGTCAGGAACGGCATTCACGTCGAACACATCGTATCAATACTTTTCAAACATAGTGTACCAGTCTGGCGGTGGGGCGAGCTCACAGGCAAATGTTACAACAAATACACTTTCAAACGCATTTACAAATGTGTACACACTTGGAAGTGGTGGAAACGGTTACGCTTTGAGTAATGTAATAAACTTTAGCAATTCCACGAGTACAGGTTTCTTCTACGTCGGGGGAGGTGGCGGTGGGGCCTCAAACACATCCATCACTGGTACACTCTCTACTCCCGGTGGTTTAGGTGGAGGCGGTGCCGGGTCAAGTAACGTCACTGGATTTTCTTCTCAAAATACAGCGGCTATTTCAGGAACTACAAATACGGGCGGTGGCGGCGGAGGAGCCTTTGGAACGACACCCGGTTCCGGGGGTTCAGGACTCGTTATAGTTACATACACGACTCCTCAAAGTATCGTGCCATCAAGCACGATTACCATCCCTCTCGAGTTTTTCTTTTGTCGGCGTCACTCTCATAATAATAAAGGACGTGAGCGCCTTCGAAAACCGTACTTGCCCGTTTGTGCCATGTGGAACCAGCGGTTGTACGTGCGTTTCACGTTCCGACCAAACACGTGGTGGTGTAATGCCCCTGTGACAAATAACACGGACGTCTATCCTCCAGGCACAGTTTTATGGCCGAATCTCATCACAGAGGAAATTCTCTTAGAAAATGCAGAAAAGCTCTACTATCAAAACACACCTCTCAAGTACATTGTCAATCGTGTCCAAAAGGAGTCGGCTCTGTCTTTTAACAGCACAAGTACGACTCTTCAATTGACGGCGAACTACCCTGTACAGGTCCTTGCGTGGTTCTTTCGAAACAAGAGCTACGAGAATGTTACTGACGGCCGGTACTACGCCTCTCGGTACAGTTACGGATACTCGACCCAGTACATTCAAACAGGTATTCAGTTGCAGTTTCCGTCGGGAAACGCCAACTTCGTAGATGTTATTAACAACGCCAAGATCACCTTGAATAACATAGACATTTTGAGTACGTTCCAGGGGTCTCTGTACTACTCGTTCAAACAGCCTATGGAGCATTACCTTTCGATACCTTCAAAGAACATCTACATGTATTCTTTCGGGTTGACGCCGAAAGAGTACAATCAGGGTGGGTACTTGAATTTTTCAAAGCTAAATTCACAAACGACGTACATACAGCTAAACTTTAATCCGGCCTATACAAATCAACTCATCACTGGATACAACTTGTACTTGTTTTATTATGGGTACAGCCTGCTTCAATTTCAGGGTGGATTTGCTTCCCTTCCGTTTCTGTAAGCTTCCGGAGCGCGTCTACAATTCCGTTCGAAATTGCCCACCGAAGAAAGTTCAGTTGGGCGCACGTGGTGGTCAACCCCTGAAAGTCTATACGCTCGGTCCGACAAAATGGATCAAAAAGCTTTTTACTGTACCCGTCGAGGCTCGACTTGTATGCTACGTGTACCGTAAAAACCTTGCCGTTCGGCGCCGTGAAAGACACGTGGTTCGCCTTGGAATAGTTGGTCACAAACCACTCGAGTTTCCGGAGAGACGGGCCTTTTCCGTGACCGAGAATGTCATGGAGCTGTTCGCGATTCTCGGGAACTTCGAAAAACTTGGTAAGACTCGAAAGTAAAAGGTCACTTTTGCTTCCCATTAATCAATTTTAAGTCTGAATTCTCTAACTGGCCTTGCCGCTCGCAAACAAGGATCAGAACACTACGTGTTCCTCAGTCCCAAGGCGCCGGGGCTTCCTCTTTCTTTTCGGGCGTAGGAGGTTTGTAGTGAGGGCATTGACACTGGTGGAAGCCGCAGTACCCATTCTCCTTGGGTTTTTTCAAGCACCTCTGTTTACTCCTGAGAATACCTTTACAGAAATTGTCTTCGACCCGTACCGTATCTTTGATAAGCCTCTCGATAGGAATCTCGTAGAGCCGAGAAACCTCTTCGAGGACGGCCCTGGACCTGAGATTGACGCGACGAGTCACCTCGTCCTCTATGTTCTGAAGAATCTGTTGTTGATAAGCCTGTGTTTCTGAGTCGCGATGTTCACATCGCTCCATACCTACTATACGTTCGGAGCTTTTAAGGGCTTTGAGAACCGGGCCAGGAAGGCTTTCCGCGCCTCCACCTCGGCAGAACTCGACGTCTTGACCATAAACTTTTTGTCAAAGATCAAGTCGGCGCTGACCAGAGGTTCCAGAAGGTCCTGTACGGGCTTTTTGAACTGGTTTGTGAAATAGTACTGGTAGTCGAGCGGGACTTTGTTGTCTCGGGCCCACACGGGATCCTCGGCCTTTTCGAACATCTTGCCGTCACCCTTGATGATCACAAAGGACACGCGGTCGCCCTGTTGCGGTTCGGAGCCTGGCGCGCGGGCTCGCATCTTGTCTCGGACCGTGACGTGAGGCTGAGGCACCTTGTAGTCCGACGCGAGTTGCTTACTCATCAAGAGCTTGTCTGTAGGCACGTCACCAGCCATGAGCTTCCGAGCCGCGTCGCGCGCAAACTCGATAACGGGTGTCGGGTCGCTCGACTCGAGCACCATATCCAAGAGCGACTTGAGAGTCTCACGCACGTACGGACACGAGTCCCTTCGAACCACCTGGAGGCCCTTGACGTCAATCTTTTTGAAGACTACATTCACAGTCCCGTCGGGACTGGTCTTGCCTTCCCACATTTTTGCCGCGTAGCGCTTCTTGCTGTACAAAAAGTACGGACAATAAACCTTCTCAAGCTCAAGGTCGTTCGGCGCTTTGAAAAGCTTCGTACACTGTTCGGCCGCCTGTTCGCCTAGTTGCCATGAGTAGTCGATTGCCTCTTGGCCTTTGCGGCCCTGAACGTCGAACTCGACCATCACGGAGTCCGTGTCCCCGTACCGCACCTTTGCACCGGGGAAGTGAGCCTCCACGTAATTCTTGGTCGTTTCGATCATCTGGCGACCACGCATAGTCACGGTCGAGGCGATAGCCACCAGAGGCAACATCCCCTTGGAGGCGCCCGTGAACCCGTAGATGGAATTCATACTGACCTTGTATGCGAGCTGCTGGCCGTTATAGATGGCTTCCATAGGCGTTCCCTCGTGTTGAGCCATCAGTTTCTTGGCTTTTTTACGAAAGGTTTTGAGGTCTGTCAAGATGACTGGAAGGAGGGAAGTGACAGGCTTGCCGTCACTTCCCGACTGCGCAAACTTGTGCGGCCCGTACGTCTCATACTCGACACCGGGCAAGTTGTCGTACTTCGGGTCCATGACTAGGGTCGAATAACACAGGTTGTGCGCACACATGATGGACGGGTACAGAGACGCAAAGTCTAGGGCCGTGATTGGCCCGTAGTAGGCGCCCGTCTGAGCCTCGAGTACGGTTGCACCTTGGTACCCGTCCTCTGCGTCAGCAGAGTCGTTTTGGGGTCGCCTAAACGTCGGAATAATAAATCCGAGTTCCCGAGCTTTCTTCGCCATTTGGCTAAACACCTTGATTTGTTGACCCCGTTCGCTGAGGAATGAGAGAGGAACCCAACAGGCTTTGGCCATCTCAATCTGATTCTGGATCTGACAAAGTTTGGCTAAGAGTTTGTGCGGTAAGACCGTATCCTGGATACAGTACGCGGCAACCTCACCGAGCCGCTCCGGGTCACCCTCGGCGTACCGCCCGAAGATTTCCTTGACGGGCATATCGTTCTTTTGGTCCTTGAGGAAATGTTTGGAGACGTTGTTCAAGGAATAGGACTCGAGTTTGTGTTCGCGCTTAACATCCTGAAACAGGTCAAATACGTACCGACCCTTCATAGGGGTCATCTTCAGCAGGTTGTTGCCTAGAGCCGAACTCGAAAGATTCTTTTCCACGACCTTTTCGACCGGATCATCTTTGACACGGCCCCATACGGTACTTGCGCCCCTGAGTACCGCCCGAACGTGTAGAAACTCCAAGTCAAACCCGAAGATGTTCCAACCCGTGATAATGTCCGGGTCCACCTTGACCAGATACTTTTGAAACGCGTCCAAAAGCTCGCGCTCAGTCTCGAAGGACTCGAGGTCTTGACCCACGGTCTTTTTGAGGCACAAACACTTTCTGTCGAACCATCCGTCTCGCCCAAACTCCTTTGTGGTCATACCGATCTGAAACACGACGTCTTGTGGGTTCCGAGGGTCTGGGAACGCGCCCGTCGAGGAATAACACTCGATATCGAACGACATGATTCGAAAGGGTGCAATATCGTCACGGCTCACGGGTTGAATAAACCGCCAGTTGGGTGACCACAGATTGATATCACACGACGTCTTGATATCGGGCTCACATAGACCAGGGTCTATCCACCCGGTCGAGGAACACCCAGATACGTGCATAAACCGCAGAACTGGGTCGATATTCGACTCGTACACTTTTGCGCCTGAGAGCTCAGGCCATTTGTTGTTTTCGACCGAGTACGCGAGGCCTCGAAGGTGTTTGTGGCTCTTGAACGTGACCTGAATAAAGTCCGAGAGTTCCCCGTTTTGAAAACCCCACAAGTCCTTGGCGCGTTTGTGTTCGGCTTTCCAACACTTTGTCTTGACGAAACTCAAGGCGTCTTGTGTCATCTTTTTGGGTTTTATGAAAAAGTAAGGTTGGAACGGTGTTCCAAGAGAAACCGACTGACCATTCGCGTTTCGACCGAATATGCGAATGGTGAACTGGTCATCTATGTCTTGTCCCTCCCAAGCAATGGCTTGAAAGGGCTCCATATTGTTTTAACGTTTTATACCCTTAAGAGGTGATTCACAGACCTGTGGAACCGAACCCGGACGCGCCACGCTCCGTGGTGAGCGCAGTAAACTCAGTGGGCTTCTCCACCACGTCAGCCACCGTGTAATTCTCGAGGATCAACTGTGCGATACGGTACCCTGGACGAATCACAAAGGGTTGATTCATATCGAGGTTCTGCAGAACCACCTTGACCTCACCCGTATAGTCCGGATCAATCACACCCGCAAGAGTGTCCAGACCGTGCTTCACGGCCAGTCCAGAGCGAGGTGCAATACGTCCATATGTTCCTGGCGGGAGCTGAACTGATATACCGGTGGAGACGACCACGCGGCGACCTGGGAGAACGACGTAGCTATCAGTGCTGAAGAGGTCATACCCAGCTGCGTCACTTGAGCTTCGGACAGGGAGCTGGGCAGTTGGAACAAGCTTAGTAATAGTGAGCGCCATTGTAGCATTTAAAAGATGGCAACCTTTAAATAAGTAAATATGGAGGCGTACCTCGAATGGTTTCGGCGCCAACAGGCTTACAGAGCGTACATGCGTGCGAAAAAGGCTTTAGAGAATTAAGACCTAAATATCATATGGAGAACCGCAAATCTCGCGGGGTGTTCTATACGCCCGAGAAATTTGTGAATCATGTTGTCAAAGACCTCAAGCCCGACGAAACCATTATCGACCCGTCCATGGGGTCTGGGGCCTTTCTCGTCGGCGCTGCAAAACATTTTCAAACAATTTTGGATCAAAATTCGTTCCTCAAGTACCTGAACGAGTGTGTCTACGGCATAGACCTGAACCCTGATGCCGTCGAGGCGGGCTTCAGAGCCCTTGCTGAACTTGCGCCGGGCCAGGACCTCTCGGGCCTACGGGGCCACCTATGGGTTGGCGACTCGGTCTGGACATTTGACTGGACAGACAAGCAGTTTGACGTGGTCATAGGCAACCCTCCGTGGGCCCAAATCATCGCGCGACCAGGCTCGTCCCCCGAAGAGAATGCACGTATCAAGGCGTTTGCCAAGTACCTTTTGGACGAGCACCATAAACCGAATGGGGAGTTCAAAAGGTCTCTGGATTGTCAACTCATAAACCTCTTTGATGTTTTCATTCAAAAGGCGGTCAAGTTGGCCCGTAAGGAGATTCGGTTTGTCGTCCCCAAGACGTTTATGGGGAACGCGCAACAGGCTGTGACCCGACACATCATGTACGAATCCTTTCCCGTCCATTCGATTCACACGTTCAGCAAAAAGGAAACGACTAATATCTTTCCGGAAGTTTCTGGGACGGCTTGTCTCCTCTTTGTAGCCCGACGCGGCCCACGACCTGAGACGGTCGCCTTGTCCCTCGAGAGTACCCTCGAGACGCTCGAAGGGACCAAGGCGCTCGTTCCGTACTCGTATATCAAAGCGCCTTACTACGCCTTTCCGACTCTTGGAACGAAAGACACTGAATTGTTCCTCAAAATGAGTCAGTACCCAAAGACAATCGATGATTACATAGACAAGTGTATCACGGGATACAAACCTTCTGCAAAATTCAAGGAACATTTGCTGACTGAAGAGCGCGAAGGGTATTTACCGTATTGGAAGGGTGCAAACATAACGGGACCTCGAACCCTTGGCGGCCCGATCAAGTACTGGTACGACCCAGAACAGGTCGGTGCTAGCATAGAAGCGTGGAGGAACCAGAGACGCATCGCTATGAAACACGTGTCTTCGGCGACGGACAAGTTGAGAACCTTTGCCGTGGTTTTCGAACCGGGTATGCTCGGTGATGATTCTATCTATTTTTACACGCTCAAAAACCCAGAAGACGAAGAGCACGTTTTGAACACTTTGAATTCACAGGAAAGTGACACTTGGCTTCGTTGGTTCACAGAGAATAACCTAAGTCAATTTGCAGTTAGAGCTATTCCTTGTACTTGAACCAATGAAGTCGCTTCGTCTTGATATCGATGGCGTCTTGATTCGAGACAAGGAGCTTTTGGACCACGTTCAACACAATTGCGTCAAGTACGTTCGGGCAAAACTTCCAGAGTGTAAAGACCCGCATGCGACCAACCACGTCTTGTACTTGGCGCAGGGTCACACGGCTCGTGGGCTTCAAAAGGTTTTCAAGGTGGACGTGAGTGATTTTAACCAAAAAGTCTATGATAAGCCTCTTTTGCGTCACCTTGCAGAGGTTATCGATACGCCCGAGTTCCAGTACGATGCGGCGCAGATTCACGAGTTGACCAAGGAGGGCTGGAACGTGTCCCTTTTTACGAATGCTCCATGGGTCTGGGCCTCGAAGGTCGGTCTAGCCATCGGGGACAATATCGGTATCAAGTGTCCTGGGAACCCTTGTGATTCTCCTCTGAAACCCGAGGTCGAGGCCTACGTCTTTCCCTTTGACCATTTGAACGTCATGGTCGATGACTCTCTCAAGAACCTCGGAACGGCGAGGTACTTGACAAACTGGAAGTGTGTACATTTTACGGATCACAAGGACCCCACCTTGTGGTGTCCTCAGATTGGTTCCATCTGGGAACTTTGTCTCTTGGCGCGGTCGCTCGGTTCCTGACCGTCAAAAAGTAGCCTCTCTCGTAGCAATGAGTCCTCTTCCTTTGAATATCAAACGCCGAATTTTGTCCAACGCAGGACTCAAAAAAAAATCTCCAATAAAGTAAAGATGAGCATTCACAACGCGGCTCGTACAGGAAATTTGAATCGCGTCAGGACGCTTTTGAACCAGGGCGTCCCTGTGAATACTCGTGATGGTCATGGCTGGACACCATTTCACTGGGCTGCTTTTTCTGGACGCTTGAATGTCGTTCAGGAACTTCTTCGGCGCGGGGCGCGTGTCAATCCTCGTTCTAATCATGGTCAGACACCACTTCTTATAGCCTCTCGTTATGGACACCCTCGCGTTGTTCATGAACTCTTGAAAGCGGGCGCGAATCCAAAGTTCAGAAGTCAGAGAGGAAATGCGCCTTACAATGGAATATTTCATGTATTGACTGGGAACGCCTTGAAAACTTCTCGTGCTGCCACGAAATGGTTAGAAACTACGAGAAAACGAAAAGCGGAAAACTACCGTAAGAAAAGTATCGCACGCAGACGCGCATCACCAAACACACTGGCTCGTACAGTGTTTAGCCCGGCGCGCGTGCGCACAATGATGAAACAGTACGGGAACAATTGGCTGAACAAGGTCTAAGGCTCAGCTTCCTGAAACCATTTCGCATCGGGTCCACACCTCTTTGGGTCGTACCGAACAGCCTTGGCGTAATCGTAAAACACCTCGGACTTTGACTTGGCGACGATGGAGCGCACGCAGGTCTTTTCCTTGGCGTTATAGTGAATACACTTTTTGCACAATTCAGGGGTCACAAACAGGGTCAGGGTCGACATTATACTATAAGGTCCTTTTTTCCTTACTTGAAAATCAAATTGTGAAGTGCCTCTCTATAAGCGATAACAAGCTCGTCGTGCTCTCCGTTCATACCCTTGAATCGAAAGCTCGAGTCTAGGTTTTCCAGAATGACGCGGTCCTGTTCGACGATCGCTTTGCCCATGAGGACGAAGAGCGACGACGGGACGCCAAAGTTCTGACTGAAGCCAACAAACATCTTGGTTCGCGTATCGCTCAGAGGGCACAGAGTCACGTAGGTCATCAGCACCTTGTCGCCGTGGACCACCACATCACTCCACGTCGTATACGGAAGGACAAAGGCGTGGAAATTGTGTGTCGTACTCAAACCAAAGAGTTTGGTCGAAAGGGCATCGCGGTTCGGTACGTAATCAAACTCGATGGTATGGCCCTTGGGGCGAACGTTTGTGGGTTTCTCACCGGCCGTCCCAAACCCAAAAGGGTTGGCATGGACCCACGAAGCATGACATGGGTCGATCCCATTCTCGATGATCATTTGAGCCGACTGTTCGATGGTCGTCTCGAACCACATGGTATTGAACCCCGGTTCGGTCATGTGTGGAACCTCGGGCGGGTCCGGGCCCTCCAAGCCTTTGGGGCGAATCCACAAAAGACCGTCTTGGTCCCTCTTATCGAAATCTATCTGGAGTTGGTCAGCACACTCGGTCCACGGGCGACACAGCTTTTTCTCAGTATATTTCCACCCGTGGTACGGACACTCGATGTACCCGTCCGGAAGGACTTTGCCGAGACTCAAGGACGCGCCTCGGTGGCGACACGCATCTGGAATCAATTTTACGTCGTTCTTGTGGTTGCGCCAAACAACATAGTTCTTATCATTGAGCGTGACTCGGCGGGGTTGGGTCCCGAGCGTCGTCGACCGTGTGACTGCGATCCAACCTTCCATTCCTCAAATAAGGACCAGAGCCTTTATAACACCAAAGAAATGTTGGTCCTTCTGTGCGTTCCTCCACCTCCCAAGGTTCCAAAGGAGAAAACCAGAACTCAGAGACTCAAGAAGATTTGGAAGATTCAAAAACAAATGAAAAAGGAGGAGAAGGATCTGTTTCGTGAGTTGTGGGCGGAGCGCATCCGACCCGTAGAGTATGACCTGGACTTTGACGATCTGTTCGATACGTTTTGATAAATTTCTTTTGTAAAATTAGATGAATACGTACCCGGTTGCGGATATCATGATCTCTGTACCCAAGCTCAAAAGTGACATAACCGATAAGCTTATAACGCACTTGGAAAAGAGGCACGAAGAGTGTCAAGCGAAACGCGTAGGGTACTGGAACCACTATGCGACGATGAAAAGACGCCACAATTATATATCCATCCCTTTACTTGTCGTGAGTAGCGCGACTGGTGTCGTATCGGCTTATCAATTTTCAGGACAAAATGTGAAAATAACAACAGCCACGACGGCCCTCGGGGGTCTCTCGGCCATCCTTAGCTCTATGCAGCGTTACTGTTCCTACTCTGAACGCGCCGAGAATGCAAAGCTCATGGCCAAGTCGTGGGGACGTCTCCACCGAAAAATAGAAAACACCGTCATTTACATAAAGAGTTCTGCGACCGAAGTCAATTCGACCGTCTTTACAAAGCTTGTTGAGGAGATTCAAAAGGATATAGATGCTGTGGCCCAACAAGCTGACGAAATGCCACATTCTCTCATAACCCAGATCATAACTAAAAAGATACCCGGAGAAGAGGAAGAGGAGGAACCTTAAAAACAAGCGTTGTATAGATAGTAATGGCAAAGGTCCAACTGAATGACGGACACGTCCACGCGATTCCACAAGGTCTCGTGGACGAGTGTAGTACTCTCAAGATGGTCTGCGAAATGACGGATTGTACGGACGATACCTGGGTCCCTTTGCCTAATATTGATTCAAAAATCATGGAGACGGTCGTCCGGTTCTTCGAGTCTGAGTCCTTGCCTGTGTTTCAGGAACCCCGTGACGCCTTCCCCTTGATGCTTGCGGCCGATTACTTGGGCTATGAGAAACTCCTTGATAAGGGGTGTGAATCCTTTGCCGAGGCGCTCAAGGGTCGAGCCCCCGAGGAGATTCGGCGCTTGTGCGACTTAGAAGAGCCACTCCCTTGATTCACAAATGAATCCACGTATCCTTGAACGGATCGCCCTCCACGCGGATATAGACACACGGAGGGCGCTCGGAATTTATAACAAAATTAGGGGACCGAGTCTAAGACTCGGTCCCCCCTGTATATGGAGGTATGACCCGCACACCAAAAAGGCTCTGTATTTCTATGCCAGACCCGACGACTATCATTTTGAAGTTCACGAAGGGCTCGAATTTGATGGTGAGTACTGGACGTATACAGAAGATGGACGGGTTCGGACCACGTGGAGGACTCGAACCGCTGTGTACGTGTACACAGACACGCCAGTTTTGCTCGGTACGCGGTTCTTGTTCGGACAAAATCCTGAGTTTATTATAGGGTGACATGAACTGTCTGATAAGACAGCGACCAGAGAATTTGTATGTAGTCCTTCCATACTTCAACTTTTGCGGGTTCAAGCGTCGTCGAGACCTCTTTATCCAGTTTGTCGAGCGGTACGTCAAGACCCCAGGGCTCCGTCTCGTGGTCGTAGAGGCTATGGGTCCCGCCGCGCTCGGCCCGCTTCAAGTCCACGAGCACATACGACTCACGAGCGATAGTCGCGTATGGCTCAAGGAGAATCTGATAAACTTGGGTGTCAAGGCTCTTCCCAAGGATTGGAAGTACGTGGCGTGGATAGACGCAGACCTCGAATTTTTGAACCAAAATTGGGTCCAAGAAACCATACGGGGTCTTCAGCGTGCTGACGTGGTTCAGTTGTGGCGTACGGCCGTGAACCTCGGGCCTCACGGGGAGGCGATCAAAGTGGACAAGAGTTTCGCGTACATGTTTGTAGGCTCTGGAACCGACTGGGTCGCGTCAGATAAGTACGGGTTTTGGCACCCGGGGTACGCGTGGGCGTGTACGCGTCAGGCCTTCACGAAGATGGGTGGTTTACCCGACTGGGCCATCCTCGGCTCAGGTGACAGACACTTGGCCATGAGTCTAGCGGGTCTAGGCCAAACCTCGTGTCCCGGAACCATCCACGAAAACTATAAAATGATGCTCAAACTCTACGAGCGGGGTCTCAAGAACTTTAAGGTTTCGTGGGTCGATGGAACCATCATACACTATTGGCACGGGTCCTTTACCGATCGCAAATACAGGGAACGGTGGGACATTTTAGTTCAAAATTCGTTTGACCCTTTTGAGGATATAGGGTACACTGATGAAGGTCTGGTTCAGTTGACCTCAAAGGGTCGGAGGTTCGAAAAGTATCTGGACGACTACTTTATGGGGAGGAGAGAGGATTCGTGACCGAGTCACATCGTGACTCACTCCGTAAAGTTTCTTGACCTATATCAGGAACAATGTCCAACACGCGACTTGCCCAAAAGATCGCTCACAACATTGATCCCAGTTGGCCGAAACCCATAAAGTTCTTTGGAGGTGGCGTGAACGGTCGCGTATACACGACGAATAACGGTCGACTCATGAAATTCATTTACGACTATGCGCCCCAGGAGTACGCGTCACTTCAGAAGCTTCAGGGGACCTTTGTGGTCCCGCGATTCAAAAAGGGGAACGGACACACTATCAATATAAACGAGAACCTCTCAGAAGAGCTTCGAAATGAGATGTTTCCAAACGCGTACAATAATTCAGACACCTTGACCGTGTTCCTTATGGGCCGGGTCGGAAATGCGTCATCTACGACGCTACGTACCTATATTTCAAAACACCCGGGTGCAAACAAGAAGAACATTGCGCGTCGCGTGGCATACCTCGTCAAGGAGATGCACTTGCGTGGCGTGTCCCACGGGAACCTACACGATGAAAATATCATAGTCAGTACCGACTCGGCCGGACGTATCACGGGTATGTGGGCCATAGATTTCGGTCGGTCCCGGAGTATCCCTCTTGGGAAAACGGAGACGAAAATGTACAAGAGCGTGAAGCCTAATTTTAAATATCCTACAGCTTCACTCTATGGAAAAACGAAACAAGTTCCCGTGTATAACGGGTCCCGCGCAAACATAAACATGTTGCGTGCCGTAACAACTGCAAAAATGGCATCAGGTATGATGAAACGTGTCGCGCGGATTCGGAAAGAAGTTGCGGAAGAGATGAAGCAGTACCGGTCACCGACTCGGGGAACCCCTCGTCCGTCCCCTCGTTCCCTTTCGCCCCGTCGAACCAAGTCCCTGAGTCCCCGTCGAACTCCAAGGAGTCCCCGTCGAACTCCAAGGAGTTCGCGCCCCCGGAGCGCTCCGGCCCGTATCGCCACCCCCCAGAAAGGTCTCAAGGTGCGTTTCTCTCTCAAGCGAAAGCGAGCTTAAAAAACTCGGCATAGCGGGGTGTTCACATAGCTCTGAGTACCATAAGCCTCGCGGGTCTTGCTGGCGCGGGAGTTAGCGTCGGCTGGTTCCTCGCAAGTTGTTATCCGGGTCAAATTTCGTCGCGTACCAAGCCTTCGGGGCCTTCCCTTTCGTGACCAGGACGTACTTGTACGTACGCGCCACAGCCCACTGCGTTGCTGTAGTGCCTGGGCGTGACCCACCCGTCTTCCACGCCTTGAGTCCTCTGTTGTAGACCGTGTTGAGCGTCGAGCGACTTATTCCCGTTCGACGCGCGATAGCATTCTTATTAAACTTGAGGTTCGGGTACGTCTTGTGAAACAACTGGGTCCACTTGGACTTGCGTTTCGTCCCACCCACGTTCGATTTACCGAGCTTCAGTTTGGAATAGGGTGTCCGCCTCCGTTTCAAGAGCTCACGTTCGCGCGTTCGACGCATTGCCGAGCTCAGACCGGCAAAGTACCTCTCGGGCCATGCGCGACCGCTCCGGCTCAATGTGATGTGCCGCGGCCGACGAGGGGTCATCTAATTATGTCTGTTATTATTATTTCGACGCGCCAGGGCGTTCTGGAGAGTCTTTATATTAAGCAGTAGTCGGTTCTTTTCACGCTCGCACCTAGCCAGGTTTTCGAGAGTTGGTTCCTTGAACCCTGGGAACCTTCGCCGAGGCTCGAGAGTTAGAGTACCACTTGGTCCCAACCTGATATTATTCCGAAGAACTCTCTGTTTCACTATGGACCGAAACTTGTTCCGAGCCGGCTTATCAGGGCCAAGGTGTTTCTTACGCAGGTTGACAGCCTTCTTGAGAGCCCTCTCGTTTATTCCTATCTTTGCTTGCTGTATCGCAAGTTTCGCAACAGCCTTTTTGCGTCTATTGTAATTTGTGGCGGTCGGTAGCCTTTCTATTTTGGCCTCGAGATTTCTAATCTTATTTGCTTGCTTCTTGGGGTCATTCATGTCCTGCCTCAAGTACCAATGGGAGTATTCGCCAAACACGTTCTGTATTAATTCGTTTTTTCCAATTCCGTACCCTTCCATAATTTTATTGAGGTTTTTGCGGATATTCTTGCGTCTGTTCTCAATCTTCGCAAGTTGAACCTGAAGAGCACCCTGATTCATCGTCTTGAGTTTTTCTGTCAAATTTATGACCTTTTGAACAGCTTTTTGGTACTCATTCCGCTGAGCTATTGTATCCTTCAGAGTAGAGCCATATATACTACGTGGTTTATTATGGAATATTTTGAGCTTTGCTTGTGCCTCTTCAATTTCCCGAGCTAGCCTATTGACGTTTGTCACAGGCATCTTATTCTGAACCCATATTTTTTCTCTCGAAATCACAATGGACTCCGAGTCTCTGATTCCTCAACCTCCGAGTCCGAACCCATTGAAATGGGTTCCGGTCGTAAGCACATGTATAGGGGCTTTTGCGCTCTGTTTTCAAATTTTTGTTTTGTACCCGTGGCATCTTCAGTTGTCCTCAGAGTTTGCTGACCTACAGAGAAGTTGTCTACGCACCTAAAACTTGTACGGAACGCACGCACCACCAGCAGCTGTGTATGACGCAGGCATCTGGCCTGGAGGGCAAATGCCGATAAAGGCCTCATCGATGTACTTGGGTGGCACGTAAGACTTGGGGCGCATCATAAAGAAAACGAGGGCGATAAGCACGGCCAAAATGATCCACGCGGTCTTCATATTTACTTATTGCGGAGGAAAAAGGCCCCGGTCGTGCTGAGGAGGGAACTCAAGGGTCCGGGCAGGTGTGCCCATACGCAGGCTCTGGGCCCGGCCCGTGTTGCTGATCATGGGCGCGTAGATGGTCGTGATGGGACGCACGTACGTGTCTGAGGGAATACCCACGAGAGACGAGTCGATACCGTCTGGAAGGCAGTTGTACTGCCAACCGGCCCACGTGCTGTTGACTGGGGACGGGACGTAGCCTGTGGGGCACGAAGCTGACTTGGCGCTTGGAGACCGACGGGTGACAAGGACAAGAATGATCAGAAGGGCCAGTACGATTATGACCGTTTTCATTTATATAGACTTTGAAAAAAAGATACGGAGCCGTAGGCTCCTTTTTGAAAGGTCTGTTACGGCTGCGCCGTGGGTCTGGGTCACGACCGCGCCGCGGTCGGTTCTAGTACACAAATATCACCTTCTCCCCCGTCTCCAGGAACGCCTTCATCTTGATCAAGAGCTTGTCGAGTTTCACGGGTTCGATAAAGTCGAACCCACCGTTCTTGTGCGTCTCCTCAAGGCTCTGGATGTCCTCACGCTCAAGCACCATAGGCTTGTTGTCCCAGTTGAGCAATTCAAGGAGGCGATTATCGTACGCCTCGTTGAATTCCTTTTGCGTCTTGAACACCTTGTCTTGGTACAAGTTATTGATAAAGCTCGAGAGGTCTTGGTCCGTAAACTCTCCGAACCTGTTCCGCCACTGAGGCAGGGCAAAGTCAACCATCTTACGCTTGGGGGCGTACTTGAGGGGGATTGTCGCAAACTTGACTGTAGCCATCTTGTTGAAGATGGTCAGGAGGCCACGGAGGTGTGCTTGGGGTGTAGAGGACACACTTTCTAAGTGTGTCCGCCCGCCGGTCGTTCCAAATCTTGACCCCGTGGAGTACCACGTAAAACCCCAGTATCGTCAAGTCACTTACGTACACGGCGACATGATCTATCATAAAGCCATAAATGGTCCCGATACCCAGAGCTACGTAAGCACATACGATGGTCTGTGTGCTTATATCTGTCGAGGAGCCTGAACGTATATTTTTGTAAATTTGAGGCAAAATTGAAAGAGCACTCAGGGCTCCTGACACGAGCCCAAGTGTCTCGACCATACTTTGGTTAGTCAATGTATTTCTTATCTGCGGCGTCAATTGCATGAGCCAATGAATCGATTCGACGCATGAGACAAGCACCCGTCAACATGAGAAGAGTTGTGAATATGATAGTAAAGTACGCAAGTCCGATAATCTCGTCTTTCATTTAAAGTGTACACGCCCTGTTTCCTTATGTGGCTCAAAGTCCTTTCTGTTATCGTTGGGTCTCACGTCGTGAGGTGCATGTCCGAATACATGTACTTCACGCAGTGTGCTGGGTTTTGGAACTCAATTTTCAGTTGGAATTCACCAACCTGTCGAGGCCTTCGGTGGGTCTCTGACTCGGTCATGACAAACGCCGTGGGTCTCATAGGTGGATACAGCGTTACGGCCTTACAACTATTGGCCGCTCGTTGAATGGTATCCCGTTGAACCGAGTGGTGGCGGCACACGTGTAAGCCCCCATGTTTTCCCAGACGAGCCAGGACCCCAAGTCGGTTCCTTCGGGAACCTCTAGTTCCTTGTAAATAATGTCTCCACCGTCACACGTACACCCGAAGATTGTGCGGGCCACATGGGTCCCTTCAATTTTGTTTCCAAATTCATCGATGACCTCCTTGATCTGCGGTTGGGCATGATCAAAGAGTATACAGTTGAATGCACCATAGAGACTTTCACCTATGGTGATACCCGAGCCTTTTGTCCCTATGACGGGCGTGTGAAGCTCCATCACGCGCTCCACGAAGAAACGACCAGGTTCGGCAATCATGGTCACACCCTTGATCGGCTTGATGTTCGGAAGTCCCGTTGATTCCGAGAATCCCCCGCCTATATCTACTATTTTTGGTTTGAATCCGTGTTGTTTCGCAAGTCGCAAAGCTTTTTTCGCCTTGGCCAAGGCCAGACTAAAAACTTTTGGACTCGACGCATACGACCCGACGTGGAAAGAGATTCCAACAATATCAAGACCGAGTGATCGAGCCGTAAACAAAAGAACGTCCCAGTCGCGTTCTTCCGCCCCGTATTTATTGCCGAGAGGGCAGCGAGCTTTCGGGTCATCGGCCCGAATTCTCAAAATAAGTTTACATTCTGGGTAAAATGTAGACATCTTACGCAGTTCACACTCAGAATCAAAAGTGGTTGTGGAAACTCCACAAACCCTGGCGAAGACGATGTCTTCATTCCGTTTGCACGGATTTGCATAAAGAATTCGCTCTGGCTCAACCCCCAAGTCCAAGACCTGTTGTATCTCGGCTGGACTTGCGCAATCAAAGTTCGAACCCAGGTCGGCAAGCTTTTGCACAATCTCTGGGGTCGGATTACACTTGACTGCGTAATATGGTTTAATGTGGGGGAGAGTCTCGGTCCACTCGTCATACACGCGCTCAAGTACTGACAAATCTAACTCATAAAAAGAGTCCGAAGGAGCTGGTACGCTCCCGAGACCGACCATCCAGTGGTACTTGTCCTGAAGATTTTTATTTTTATATATAAATGGTGACTCGACGCAATTTACTATTGAAACCTTCGACGCGTCGTAACGCCCTTCTCAAAGCGGCCAAGGGACCAACGCGCCGTGAGGCACTTCTGCGTCAAATCGGCCGTTTGCCGTGGTTGATTACGGGATACAAGAATATGAAAGGTCGTCCGTTTTATGTAACTCTCAGGGGGAGTTACATAGTACGGGTCGATGGTAAGTCATTGTACGGACGAAAGTCCCGTGCTTGTCAGGTGCCCAAAAAGATTCGTAGAAAGAGGTGCGTCTAATTGCCTTTTGCTCCTGCAACCGCAGCGAGCTCTTGGGCCTGCTGAAGAGCGCCCATCTTGTTCGCCGCGCGTTTAGCCACAGACTCTTTGAGTGCGTTCAACTCTGCTTTTGTCTTTTCCACAGCTGTGTTGAACGCTTGTTCTGCGGCACGAAGNNNNGGAACGGCCGTAAACGCCTTGACGTTCGGAACGGTCTTTGCCACCTCTTCCGTCGTCGGGACTTCTACACCGCCTAGTACACGAGCCGCCTCGGCTGCTGCTGCCTCTTCGGCGGATGGTCCCGCTGCTTCACCACCTCCGGCACCTTCGGCACCACCCTTGAAAGCCTTGTACGCGAAGAACCCACTTCCGAACAGCAGACATACTGAAAACACCATAACTGCCATGGAAAACTTGAAGCTCGAGTCCTTTGGTTTGTTGGTTGTTAGGTATGCGTTAATAGTAATACCCGACTGGGCTATACCGAAAATAGCGATACAAAAGAGCAGCATAGGGATGGCCATCTCCTTGAGCCCCATTATTACTTAACGTAGACAATTTTTCGGCCCAAGACCTTCTCAGTCTGCCTGAGAGCTGCACTGAAGTTTGGCTTGGACCACAAGAGCCACCGAGACCAGAACCCCGCCGTCTTGGCTCCCGTCCGT
>TBL_comb47_HYPODRAFT_10000735_pt1 | contig 43332 bp, 35 predicted proteins | sample TroBogypolimnion_40_FD_10682 | JGI IMG/M metagenome (IMG submission 10682)
TGGAAGGGCTATCTCCCGAAAAGCAGCATGTGCTTGAGTTGACGGCCATCCTTCACGACATCGGTATTCATGTTTCTGAGGCCAAATTTGGGTATTCCGACGGACACAAACAGGAAATTGAAGGTCCTCCCGTGGCACGGGAAATTCTTGAAAGTCTTTCTGTTGCTACAAAAGTGATTGACAGGGTCTGTTTCATCATCGGCAAGCACCACACTTTTTCCGCCATTGATGACATCGATTTTCAGTTGCTGGTCGAAGCCGATTTCCTGGTAAATTCGGTGGAAGAAGAGGTCTCTCCGGAAGGGGTGAAGCGGTTCGTGGAGTTGAATTTTTCTACCGAAAGCGGCAAGAATGTCATAGGGAAACTCTTTGGATGGCAAGCGTAAATCTTTCCTGTAAATAAGAAACATCGTCAGGGGGAAGAGCATTCTCCCGTATTTTACCGTTGGAACAGTTATGATAATCTGATCATTTACCAGAAAGGATATCCTAATTCTAACTTACAATTTTTATCATCCTACCATAAATTTTAAATCCTACAACCATTTTATTTATAGATTAATAGATTGTAGCTGTAAGAATTGAAAGATTGGGCCTTTGCGTGATTGCAACAATTTCCAACTTTTCGAATTTCATTCAATAAATTTATAATGTTAAGTAAATTGGATATTTCTCAAAACCTTTTCGCCAATTATCTGTTGATAAGGCATCACTGTGAGATTTTAACTTTTGTAAATGGATTGCCAGATGGAATATTGTCGGGCTTAACAGATTGGATGGTATGGATAATTGTGAAAGGGGAACGGATGAGCTAGCGGCAGAACTTTCTGAACTGCAGGAAAAATATGCCGCCTTGGTTGCCGTCAGGGATCAGGAAAAGTTGGATCAATACCTTGCTGCGGAGCATCTTCGTCAGAGTGAATTGAAATACCGCACTATTTTTGAAAATGTACAGGATGTTTTTTACCAGACCGATCTGAATGGTATCATTCACGAAATCAGTCCTTCTGTTAAGTACTTCACTGAATTTAGTTCGGAGGAACTTTTAGGCAGACCGGTTTCCCAGATTTACTCTGATCCCGGTGAACGAATGCTATTACTTGAAAGACTGGCGTTGGAAGGAGAGGTCCGGGATTATGAACTCAGGCTGAAAACGAAAGCGGGGGAGCTAAAATATGTCTCCATCAACGCAAGGTTGGTGTACGACGAAGCTGGCAACCCCACCCATATAAACGGTGCCTTGCGTGACATTACGGCCAGAAAGTTGGCAGAGGAGGTCGTTGCAGAAAGGGAGAAGGAGCTGAATTATGCCCAGAAGATAGCTAAGATGGGGAGTTGGAAGCTTGACTTGAAGACAGGCCAGGGTGTTTGGTCAAAAAATATGTTTGCCATGCTTGGATATCCTGACGAAGAAAAGGAGATATCTTACGATGCCTTTTTGGAATTGGTACACATCGACGATAAGCCCTTAATTGAAAGAAAGATGCAAAAACTTCTGAGCTCAAGGGAGGGCGTTAAATTTGATTTTAGACACCTTAGGTCCGATGGAGAAATAATATGGTTTCAAAACAATGTTGTACCGCGTTTTCTGGAGGGCCAACTCGTTGCATTGACCGGGGTCAACATAGACATCACCGACAGTAAGCTGCTGGAAATGGAGCTGATCAAGGCAAAGGAGCAGGCCGAAGCAAGCGACCGGCTGAAGACCGCCTTCATGAACAATATTTCTCATGAAGTCAGGACGCCCTTGAATGCGATCCAGGGTTTTGCTCCCATGATCATTGATCCGCGCATCGGCTTTGAGGAGAAACAGGAGATGGTGGAATTGCTCAACTTCAGTGTGAGTCGTTTGATACAGACCATCACCGATTACATGGACATCTCCCTGATCACCTCCGGGACAATGGATTTAAAAAGAAACGAATTTGCGCTCGACCGGATCACCAGCGAGCTGAGGCATCATTTTGAGGCGCGGTGCAACGAGAAGAGCCTGCTCCTGACTTTTGACGTGGCCGATGAAATAGGGTCGGCAAAGATCACTTCAGACAGGAATCTTTTGCTGAAGGTCTTGTCTCATCTGCTGGACAATGCCATCAAATTTACCACCTCAGGGGAGGTTACCCTTGGTATTTCACTGAAGAGTTCCAACTATGAATTTTATGTCAGGGACACGGGCAAGGGAATCGGAACGGAAAATTTATCGGCCATTTTCAAACACTTCGTGCAGGAGGATGAGTCGAGCTCGAGGCCATTCGAAGGCAGCGGACTGGGACTCTCCATCGTCAGGAGTCTGGTCGGTCTGCTGGGAGGAACCATCACCGTGGAATCGGTCAGGGGAAAAGGGAGTACCTTCTCTTTTACCTTGCCCTTATGATCACCAGGTAACAAAGATAACTTCGGGCAGGTGGCGGCAGACAGAGTGGATTTTTCAGCCAAAACCCTGAAAAAACAGAAAGCCCCGGATCAGGACGATCCGGGGCTTTTATTTTATTGTCTGGGATTTAACCCAGGTACGTTTTCAGCAGTTTGCTTCTGGAGGTATGTCTCAACCTACGGATGGCCTTCTCCTTGATCTGGCGGACGCGCTCGCGGGTCAGGCCGAAGTGTTCGCCAATCTCTTCGAGTGTCATTTCCGTGCTGGCAATGCCAAAGAACATCCGGATGATGTCGGCCTCCCTTTCTGTGAGGGTCGCCAGGGAACGTTCGATCTCCCTGGAAAGGGACTCGTCGATCAAAACCCGGTCTGCATTGGGAGAGTCGTTGTTGATCAGTACGTCCAGCAGACTGTTGTCTTCTCCATCCACGAAAGGGGCATCCACGGAAACATGTCTTCCCGAAACGCGAAGCGTATCAGCCACCTTTTCTGCAGGAAGTTCCAGCTGGTCGGCCAGCTCCTCGGGGGAGGGCCTGCGTTCGTGCTCCTGTTCAAATTTGGAATAGGCCTTGTTGATCTTGTTCAACGAACCCACCTGGTTTAGCGGCAGACGCACGATACGGGATTGCTCGGCCAAAGCCTGCAAAATGGATTGACGGATCCACCAAACTGCATAGGAGATAAATTTGAATCCCCTGGTTTCATCGAACTTTTCCGCAGCTTTAATCAACCCCAAATTACCTTCGTTAATCAGATCGGGAAGGCTTAATCCTTGATTTTGGTACTGTTTGGCAACAGAGACCACAAACCGGAGATTTGCCCTGGTCAGTTTCTCAAGGGCCGCCTGATCTCCTTTCTTGATCCGTTGAGCCAACTCAACTTCTTCTTCAACTGATATAAGTTCTTCTTTACCAATTTCCTGAAGATATTTGTCAAGCGAAGCGCTTTCGCGGTTTGTAATTGACTTGGTAATTTTTAGTTGTCTCATGCTCTGGGATTAAAAGTCTGCAAAGATACTAATAAAGTTGTTTTCAACAATATTAAATCTATTGCTACAATATACGAATTATTCGTTTAAATTAAAAACATAATAGGCCCATTTTCCATCCGGGTAAACACCTTCTATCAATATGGGTTTTTTATCGCTGGTTTGTTCTACGATCCGCTTGATGTCATCCACATTCTCGACTGCGGTTTTGTTGACATCCGTGATGATAAATCCCGGTCTGACGCCCGCATTTTTCATTTTGCCGCTGGTAATTTTAAGTACCTGAACGCCTTGATCAATTTTCAGACGGTCGCGGTCCTTGTTGGAAATCTCGCCAAATTCGGCTCCCAGCAGGGAGAAAGATTCCTTCACGATGGAGGTATTTCCTTTCGAATTTTTCAACGTGACATTGAAGATTTTCTCCGTTCCATCCCTGCTTACCGTTACCGCTACCTGGTCTCCCGGTCTGCGTTTGCCGATCTGTTCCTGAAGTTGTGATACGGTATTGACTTTTGTGGCATTGATGGCGATGATCACATCACCTTTTTTGATTCCTGCCGGTCTGGCTGCACCATCTTCCAATAATTCAGCGACATAAATTCCTTCCATCCTGTTGAGGTGTTCCTCTTTGGCCAATTTGTCGTCAATGTCCCGGATGGTGACACCAAGCAAGGCTCTCTGAACCTCCCCGAATTTCCGGAGATCCTCTACCACTTTGTGAACAATCGAAACCGGTATGGCAAACGAATAACCCGTGTAGGAACCCGTCATGGAGGCAATGGCCGTATTGATGCCGACCAGTTCCCCGCGGATATTTACCAGGGCACCGCCGCTGTTGCCGGGATTGACTGCCGCATCGGTTTGAATGAAGGACTCAATGGGCATCTTCTTGCCATTCATGATCCCTATGCTTCTGGATTTTGCACTCACGATGCCTGCCGTGACCGTGGAGGTGAGATTGAATGGATTGCCCACGGCAAGTACCCACTCTCCCAGTCTCAGGGCTTCCGAATCACCCCAAGGCAATACCGCCAAATTTTTGGCGTCGATCTTGACCAGTGCGATATCCGTGTTGGGATCCCTTCCAATCACTTTGGCCGTAAATTTTCTGTTGTCATTCAGAATCACTTCGATTTCGGAAGCACCATCCACCACGTGGTTGTTGGTGACGATGTAACCGTCTTCGCTGATGATCACGCCGGATCCGGCTGCCTGACTGTATTGTGGCTCCTGGTTGTATCCGCCCCTTGGGCCAAAAAAGAACTCGAACAACTGGTTGTTGTTGTCGTATAAGTTATTTTTGGTCTTGGTGGTGATGTGAACAACAGCAGAAACACTCTTCTCGGCCGCCAGGGTAAGATCAGGCAGTTGACCCTGCGGCATGACCGGAGCTGCATAACTTGAAAGCTGAATCGGTTTGGGCTCAACGACTACAGCCCTGTTTTCATTTGAATTAAAATGTGAATACAATGAGAGAGCCAAAACTGCTCCAAGAAATGCAAATGCGATGTAGGATGCACTTTTTTTAATTGTGTTCATAAATAATTACTTTTTAAAATTTAACAGGAAACCTATTTCAAATTTTGTACCATTTTGTGGGTAACTACCATCTATTAGACGGCAGAATGGTCAAAAAGTAATCACGATTAACAAACTTTAACTTGAGAATTTGAATGGTGTGGGTCCTTATTTTGGATTTCTGGCATTTGATCCAATTTAGCGGTAGGCAGATACCTGGGTTCGATCAGTCTGATGGATTTTGTGTCCCCCATTTTGACCGAGAATAGGAACAACTACACGAGATTCGCTTCTTGCAATGACCTCACACAATCAGCTGCTTGCCCTCTCATCTTTCCCGTCTTCTTCGCCAAAAGTCCGCCATTTTGTCAGTGCATGTTCCCTGTCTCCTTGCCGGGAACGTTGAACCACTTTGCGAGTGGCTCCGACGGGACATAGCTGCGAAGGTAGTCGATGGCTTCTTCGGCCGTTGATGCGACGTGGTACATGGAGCGGTAGTTTTCCTTGGCAAAGGTTTCCCGGTAGGCCCTGTCGAACTGCAGGAGCAGCATGTCATAATAACCATCCGTATTGATGAAGACGATGGCCTTGTTGTGGTAATTCAACTGTTTGAGGGTGATCACCTCCAGGATCTCCTCGAGTGTGCCAAAACCACCCGGAAGTGCAACGAAGACATCCGAACGCTTGCGCATCAGGTATTTCCTTTCCCGCATGTTTGGGGTGATGATCTGTTCGTGGTCGTTTGGATTGGAGAGCCTGTGCGCGTGGATCAGTTCTGGGATGATTCCGACCGTTTTGGATCCATTCTCCCTGGCAGCTTCCGCGCAAGCGTGCATCAACCCTACATTGGCACCGCCGTAAATAAGGTTCCATCCCGATGTGCCTATCAGTTGACCCAGCTTTCTGGCCTCTTCAAAATAGATTTCCGGAATGGCGTTGCTGGAGGAGGAGAAGACACAAACGTTCATGAATTTTCGATTTTGGATTTTCGATGGATGCCAACAGGCAATGTTTGACTCTGAATGGTTGCATAAATAAATTTCAACAGAAGATATTTGCTAATAGCAATTAATTCTGCCCCGACTTTCGAGTTCGGGAAACCCAAGATCGAAAATTAGTTATACGTCAATGTTCGCGTAGGTGGCATTGTCTTCGATGAACTTGCGCCTTGGAGGAACTTCATCTCCCATCAGCATGCTGAAGACGTGGTCGGATTCTGCCGCGTTTTCAATTTCCACCTGGCGCAGGGTGCGTCTTTCGGGGTTCATCGTGGTATCCCACAACTGCTCTGCGTTCATTTCTCCCAAACCTTTGTAACGCTGCACGTGTACACTCTTTTCGTTCCCGTTGGCCCAGTCTTCAATGATCCTGAGGCGCTGAGCTTCCGTCCAGCAGTATTGCTCCTGTTTTCCCTTTTTGACGAGGTAGAGCGGCGGTGTGGCAATGTAGATGTGTCCGTTCATGATCAGGTCGTGCATGTAGCGGAAGAAGAAGGTCATGATCAGTGTGGCGATGTGGGATCCGTCGACGTCGGCATCGGTCATGATGATGATCTTGTTGTAACGAAGCTTGGCGATGTTGAGTGCCTTCGGATCTTCATCGGTTCCGATGGACACACCGAGAGCGGTATAGATGTTGCGAATCTCCTCACTGTCGAATACGCGGTGGGGCATTGCTTTTTCAACGTTCAGAATTTTACCGCGCAGGGGCAAGATTGCCTGAAAGCTTCTGTCCCGTCCCTGTTTGGCTGTGCCGCCGGCCGAATCTCCCTCGACGAGGAACAATTCGCAACGTTCCGGATCTTTTTCGGAACAGTCGGCCAGTTTTCCCGGCAAACCGCTTCCTGTCAGTACATTTTTGCGCTGAACCAGTTCCCTGGCCTTGCGGGCTGCGTGACGAGCCGTTGCGGCAAGGATGACCTTGTTGACGATGATTTTCGCTTCCCGCGGATGCTCTTCGAGGTAGTTGGCAAGCATTTCGCTTACCTGCCTGATCGACGGAAGCGCTGATCTCCGAATTGCCCAGCTTGGTTTTGGTCTGGCCTTCGAACTGTGGCTCCTGAACCTTGCAGGAGATGACTGCCGTAAGACCTTCACGGAAGTCGTCGCCGGCGATTTCAAATTTCAGTTTCTGGAACATCCCGCTGTTTTCGGCATAGCTTTTCAGGGTCCTGGTAAGGCCTCTCCTGAATCCGGTAAGGTGTGTTCCCCCTTCTATCGTGTTGATGTTGTTGACATAAGAGTGGACATTCTCCGTGAAGGAGTTGTTGTAGCACATGGCAATCTCGACGGGAACATCATTTTTTTCCGTAAGATGTGGATGGTCTCTTCGATGATCCGTTCACGGGTGCCGTCGAGGTAATCGACGAATTCCGACAGTCCGGCTTCCGAATAGAAGATCTCCTCCCTGAAGGAGCCGTCGGCCTCAATGACCCGTTGGTCGGTCAGCGAGAGTTTGATTTTTTTGTTGAGGAAGGCCAATTCCCGCAAGCGGGCAGAGAGAATGTCGAATTTGAACTCGGTGGTGGTGAAGATCGTGTCGTCAGGCAAAAAGGTAATGGTCGTCCCGGTATGATCCGTGGAACCAATGATTTTGACATCTCCCTTTGGAGCACCTTTTGAGTATTCCTGTTCCCAGATGTTGCCGTCGCGGTGAATCTCGGCACGAAGGTAGTTGGAGAGGGCATTCACGCATGAAACACCGACCCCATGCAAACCACCGGAGACCTTGTAACTCTCCTTGTTGAACTTTCCACCTGCATGAAGTACGGTGAGCACTACCTCAAGGGCAGATTTGTTCTCCCCGACGTGCAGTTCGGTAGGAATTCCACGGCCGTCGTCCACCACGGTGACGGATCCGTCTTCGTTGATGACCACCTGGATGTTGTTGCAATATCCTGCGAGTGCTTCGTCAATGGAGTTGTCGATGACTTCATAGACCAAATGATGCAGTCCGCGAAGGTTAACATCGCCAATGTACATGGCAGGCCGTTTTCTGACGGCTTCCAATCCTTCCAATACCTGAATGCTGTCTGCTCCGTAAGCCGTCTCGGCGGCTGATTTTATCTTCACTGTGTCGCTCATGCTCAAAATAAATTTATTGACAAGTTCAATCTTGGATAGAAAATTTCCCGGGCACTTGGCTCTATGCCAGGCAGTAAATTTTCCTCTAAATTTGAATGATTTTTTTGTTCATTTCAAAGTAGGCAAAGGTAGCTAATTTTCACCAATCAGACAAGGATTTTTTCAAAAAGAGAAGCTTCCGCCTACTTTAAAACGGAGTCCCTGTTCCGTGTAGCCGTACCACTGCTCATCCTTTTTGTCAAGCAGGTTTTCAATTTTCCCGAAAAGCGACAAGTGATTGGAAAGCTGATATTTAACTCCCAGGTTAATGGCTGTCATGGCTTCGGTTTGCACGTAGATGGGAACCGGAGGATTCGCCGATGCCACAATTGGCGGATAGAATTTCAACATCACATTTCGGGGTCCGGTAAGGGATAATTCTGCCGTTGCCCGGATCTTGTCAGTCACCGAAAATTCCGTGGCCGCCCGGAGCGTAAAATCGGGTTGATAGGGTGCCTTTTCCAGTGCGGTAAGCTGATAGTTGTAGAAATGGCCGGAGAGCAACAGAAATAATTGTGGTGTGGTGTAGGTTAAATCTCCTGAGAAATCGACAGTGGTCAGGTTGTCGTAAACGACCTCAAACGCGTTGTTGTAGTTGAGTGCGGTGCTCGATGATGAGGCATAGTTATTCTCTACCCTTGTCACATAAAAATATTGGTTTTCAGTTTTGCCGTATTTGATGCCAAAATCGAAGGCAAAAGGGATGGCAATCTTCCCTTTGATTCCGCCTGAGACTACATTCAGATGGTTGGAGGGTTTGACTGTCAGTGTGGGATTGATCCACCGGTTTTCGGCCGCTATCGTTGCGTAATCATTGTTTTGCAGGTATCCGTCCAATCCCGCATACAGGGTCAGCTTGTTGTCCAGTGCGTGAATAGAGAGTTTCGCCGCCGGATAGGGTTTGAAACTGTTGCCGTAAATCTTGTCGAAGACGGTATATAGATTCAAACCTCCCTCGAGCGCAAAATGGTCGCTCTTGTAACCGATCGAAGGTTTGAGCACGATCCAGCTGCTGGCAGGCGAGTTTAAAGCCACCAGATCAGGTTGATCCGTTACCTGATCCGTCTCAAAATGTTCAAAACCGGCTTTCAATTTCCCCGTGAAGGTGCCAAAATCGTAGTCGAAATCACCCCTCAGCCTGATCGCTTTTTCCGTCTGCCCTGTTGAAGTATTGAAATAGCCCAGGTTGATTCCCGTGTTTACCTTCAAGGCCGCCACAGAGGAGGCATTGCTCTTCACGGAAAGATCGAAGTAGCCCAATTGGTTCAGCTGGTCGGTGTTGAAATACTTTGCAACCTTGTTTCCTGCAAGACTGGCTGGAACGGGAATCGGATAGCCGTAAAATCGGTTCATGTCTCTTTGGTAGGATATTTCGGATGAGACCGTTACCCCCTCGTACACGTAGCTGCCGAAAAAGAGTGCCCTGTTGTAGCTGAAGGGTGCATCCGTACTGCCGCCTCCCTTCAGGTTGATCCTGCCCCGGGAGGAGAGATGGTTCAACTGCATCCCCAGTGATCCGTTTTGCGAATTTGGATTGCTCAGGTAAAAATCGAGGAAGGGAGTCAGGTAACTGCCGAAACCTCCGCTGATTTTTCCGTAGCCGGGAATGCTGATCTCCCGTTGAAACTGGTCGTATGCCTTCACTTCGGAGGAGTGAAATCCGGAGGTGACGGGATGACTGATGATGCCGTAATTCAGGTCCGGCCGAAACCTCGTCGTATCTCCGATTTCAGGCAGTAAGTTGATCTTTTGTGCATTGGAAACAGAGGGTTTGTAGGCTTTGACCACCTCAACCTCCTGGTTCAGTTTGGTGCTGTCCTGTTGGGCAGAGACACGGCTCAGAAATCCCGGCAGGAGCATCAAAAGAGAAAAAAGGAAAATAGGATATTGTCTGGTCATATGCTGGGGATAAATCTGTTATTTTTTTTGTTCCAGGATTTTCAGGTAGGCGGAGGCTTCCTCCACGATGCCATCGTCCCTGGTGTCGTAATTTTCGATGACACTCTTCAGCGTGTTGGTTGCCTGAAAGAGGTCGTTCATCCGTTCGTAAATGTGGGCCAGCAAAACGAAACTCTTCCCTAGCCAGTATTTTTGCGGACTGTTTTTTGCAATGAAATCCATTACCTCATTTTCGGCATCCTTCAGCCTGTTGTTGTCTGCATAGTATTTGCAGATGTTGTATTTTGCCTCGGCTCCCTCACGGGATTTCGGATCTGCCGAAAGTTTGCGCCACAAGGGGAGCGCCTTGGTTTGATCCTTGAGTGCCTCATAGGCTTTTGCCGACTTGTAGGATACCTCGCGATCGAGTTCGGGCGACAACTTGCCGCTGCTTCGTAATTTCCAGCCTATTTTCACCACCTCATCAAAGTTGCCCAGTTCATACTGACAACGCAGAATACCTGTTGTTCCGGCCTGAACATTGGCCGGATTCTCGGCCATGGCCGCCATACGCTGAAAATAGGCCAGTGCCTTGGAAAACAGTTTGGCATCGAAGGAGAGGCCGGCGGCCTTGTTGAGTGCGCTTTCCGTAAAAAGGTTATCAGTTTCCGCCAGGACGGCATCGTAATCCCGCAGTGCTTCGCTCCCTTTTCCTTCGTTGTAGGCACATTCGGCCCTGTAGAAGAGCGCGTTGACCCTGAAATTTCCCTGTGGAAAATCCGTCAGGTATTTGTTGAGCTGCTCCACCGCATTGGCAGCCTGTGCCATGTAAAGTTTTTCTGCGGCCGAATAGGTGAGTGAATCCTGCTCATTCTGGGAGGGAGTGGCACCCTTTCCCAATTTTTTGGTATAGGAGATGTAATCATCCACCTGGTTGTTCTCCAGGTAGTTGTTTTTTACGCCGGTAAGTGCTCCCCTGGCCTCCGGTGTTTCAGGATACTTGTCAATCACCTCCTTGTAGTAGGAGAGGGAGAGATCGTACTGATTTTGGTTGTAGGCAATCAACCCAAGCTGAACGAGTGCCTTGGGAATCAGTTGACTGCCGGGATATTTGGCAATCAGGTTTTTGTAGCTTGTTTTGGCATTTTCGAAATCGGTCACCTTCTCAAAGGCTTTTCCTGTTTCAAAGAGGGCATCGTCGCAATAGGGGGAGTCCGGAAAGCGGGTGATCAGATCCTGCAATTCGGCCAGTTTGGTTTGCTGATCCTGCAAGAGTCCATGGGTAAAGGCCAGTTGAAACAGGGAGTAATCGGCATCTGCCGAATTCAGGTCAAAGGCTTTTTGGTAATATTTCAGGGCATCCTCAAAATTTCGGTTGGCATACTGGCAGTCGCCAAGCCTGTTGTTGGCATCCCCGGCCAATTTGTCTCCCTGCGGATTGACGAGTTCCAGGTATTTGGCAAAGCAATCCGTTGCCTGCTGCAGCTCCTGCTTGTTGAAGAAGTGATACCCGACATTGTACCAGGAGAGTGCAAACTCCTTCAGTCTTGAACTTCCCGGCAGGGATTGAAACTTCTTGTATTCTGCGAAAGCTTCCTCCGTCCTTCCGAGTCTGAAAAGCGTCTCAGCCCGCCAGTATTGAGCCTGTGCCTTGAAAACAGGATTGAAGGTGCCATCCGCAATGGATTTGTCAAACAGTTTCAGGGCACCCGCAAAATTGAGATCCCTGAATAGTTCCATCCCCCTGAAAAGGGATACCCGCTGGTAGGCTTTCCTGACGGATGGACTCTTTGCCTTGATTCGGTCCATCGAGGCCAGGGCATCCTTGTAGTTGTGCGTGGTCATGAAAACATTGACCAGGTAGTTGTAGGCCAGGTCATTTTCCTTGGCGTCAGGATATTCTGCAATGTATTTGTCGAGTGCCTTGATGGATTCATTGAAGGGAGAGTAATCGAGTTCGTAAGTAGCCTTTGCATATTGGAACAGGGCATCTTTTCGGATTTTTGGATCAAATTTCATTTCGGAAGCATGCTGAAACGCGAGCAACCCCTTCTGTTTTTCTCCTTTTTTCATGTAGAGCCCCCCCAACTGGTAGTAAGTCCCCTGGGAAATGGCGTCTTTCAGCTGGACCGATTTTTCATACCAGGAGATGGCCACCTCCGGATGGCCACTCTTCTCTTCGCAGAATCCTGCGACGTAGCAATCGGCCCTGCTCACCTCCTTGTTTTTGAAATAGGTGTCAATCAAAGTGGTTGCCTGATCGTACTGTTCCAGCTGGTAGCAAGAGGTGGCCAGAATCCTGGCAAGCTCAAATTTTCGTTCCTCCGGCGCCTTGGCCAACAGTGGATTTCCCAGTTTTAGCACCTCATCGTACTGTTTTTTTGCAAAGGCAATCTGTACCAAATAGTAGGGAATGATCTTGAAGTAGGCTGGCTTGTTCTCCAGTTTCTTGAATTCGGCAAGAGCTTCGTCGTAATGACCATCCAGGTAACTGATATGGGCCCAGTAGTATTTGGAACCATCTCCAAAAGTACCGCTGTGGTTTTTGAGCTGACTGAAATTCTCCTTGGCTTTGGCTTTTTCTCCCGTTTCGAGCAGGGAGATGCCAGAATAATAGAGGTATTTTTCGTGCTCGGCATCACCCAGTCCGGTAAGCTCGAGTTTCTGGTAAAGCTGCAACGCCTCCCTGTATTTTTTCTGATCGAAGGATAGGTTGGCCAGTCTGAAAATGGCCGCATTCATCAGGGGCGATTCGGGTTGATCGGAGATGAATTTTTTCAGTTCCGCCTCCCCGTTGGGATTGCCCAATCCCAGGCGGGATGCGGCCAGGTAGTAGGCGGAGGCATCCTTCAGAAGTCCGTTTTCGACGGTTTGCAACTCTTCGAATTTGTGAATGGCCGATCCCCAATTGCCCTCTTCAAACAAGGCGACTCCTTCCGAATACAGTTGTGCAGGTGTTGCGTACGATTTCCACCATCCTGTGCACGAAGAGTCGCAAAGGGTGCAGCAAAGAATATCAGGAAGAAAAACGATACTTTTATTTTGGATCTCATGGGCTCTTTATCAGTCTCAAAATAATTATTTGAAAGCTTAAAAATGCGCAGGAGGACAGAATTTAAGATTTCGACAGATCATCAAAAAACCTTAGATTTGTATCTACGAGCTTTTACAAAATTAGGATTTTATCTATACTTCACCCATGGCAGAAGAAATTATCAAATTGAATCATGCAGACATCTATCAACAAGATACTTTGGTGTTGAAAGAGGTTGACCTCACCGTCATGAAGGGCGAATTCCTCTACATTACGGGAAAGGTAGGCAGCGGGAAAACCAGTTTATTAAAGACTTTTTATCATGAAATTCCCCTGTCAAGTGGCGAAGGAATGGTCCTGGGTTACGATCTTAACAGGATCAAAATGAATGAAATTCCATTTCTCCGCCGCAGACTGGGTATCATTTTTCAAGATTTTCAGTTGTTAAGTGACAGAACCGTTCAGAAGAACTTTGAATTTGTGCTGCGTGCCACCGGATGGCGTCAGGAAAGAGCCATTCAGGATAGGATTGATGAAGTGCTCAACCTCGTGGAGATGCCGGATGCCGGACCGAAACTGCCCCATCGCCTTTCTGGTGGCGAGCAACAGCGCATTGGCATTGCCAGGGCGATGCTGAACAATCCGCAAATCATACTGGCCGACGAGCCTACCGGGAATCTGGATCCCGAAACCTCCCAAAAGCTGCTGGCACTGTTGCACGAAATCAACAAGGAGGGGGTGACCGTGGTGATGGCTACGCACGATTATGAGATGATTCGACTTTTCCCCGCCCGCCGGATGAATTGTGCCAACCACGAATTGAAAGAGCTGTTTTTACCCTCCGAGCCACTGGATTTTGACAGCCTGCTGGAAATGTGAGTGAAGAGAGGATATCTAAGGGCTGGAGGTGATTTTTAATTTGAAATGGCTGGCAATTCCCCAAAATTTATGCATCATTTGACAATAATCTGAATGTTCAAGTTAATTCCTAATTTTTCACTCAAACAACACAACAGTTTCGGACTGGATGTATGTGCCAGTTACTGGCTCTCCATCGGCAGTCAGCAAGACTGGTGCGATGCCATGGTCAAATATCCCCATCTAAGGGAGGAGAAAAGGATCATTGTCGGGGGTGGTACCAACCTGCTGTTTTTGTCGGATTTTGACGGATTGATCGTCTCTCCTGACTTCTCAGACATTGTGCTCACTTACCAGGATGCAGAGGTTGTGGAACTAACCGTGGGGGCGGGTGTCGATTTTGACGATTTTGTCGCTCATTGTGTGGCGCATGGATGGTATGGCGTCGAAAATCTCTCCCTGATACCAGGCAAAGTGGGTGCTTCACCAGTCCAAAATATCGGGGCCTATGGTGTCGAGGTGGGCGACGTGGTAATCCGTGTCAATGGACTAAATCTGGAAAACCTTGAATCAATGAGCTTTGAACAGAATCAGTGTCATTTTGCCTATCGGTCCAGTGTGTTCAAGGAGGAATTGCTGCATCAATTTCTGGTCACCTCTGTCGTATTCAGGCTCCACAAGCGGGGGAGAGCCCTCACCGGTTACGGAGATTTGAAGCGGGTGCTCAGCGAAATGGGAGAACCATCCCTGCAAAATACCAGAAAGGCAGTGATTCAGATCAGGGAATCCAAACTTCCGGATCCAAAGATCCTTGGAAATGCGGGGAGCTTTTTCAAGAATCCCGTCGTTACAGAGGAGATCGCTGCGGCACTGGAGGAGTTCCTGCCGGGATTGCCTGTTTACCAGTTGTCGGATGGTTTTGTGAAGATCGGTGCAGGATTTTTAATTGAACGGGCCGGTTGGAAGGGCTTTCAGATGGGCAATGCTGCCGTGCACGACAGGCAGGCACTGGTACTTGTCAACAAGGGTGGTGCAACAGGCCTGGAGATTCTGGAACTTGCCGAAACCGTTCGGCAGGATGTGCTGACAAAATTCGGCATTAACCTGGAGATGGAAGTTCAAGTAATTGCTTGAATAAGTTTTTTGCCCTATCGTGGTCAGGGCTTTTCGCCGATTCATTTCACTCTGAAAAGACATCCGAATCTGAATCCTGAATCCCAGAGGTGCTGGTGTGAAGAGCCGGGATTACTGAAGTAGACGATGGAATGAACCTTTTGATAAGGATTGACAAAGACCGAAATTCTTCCCTTGAAACTGTATTTGAATCCAACTCCCAGATTCGCGCCAATTCCGGATTGACTGTCAATGGGCATGGAGCTACTGGCATCTGCGTCGAGGAAGAAGCCGCCGGAAAGGAAAAAGTATCTCAGGAAGTTCAGCCGCAGACTGACAGGCAGGCTGATAAGTGAGAAATTGGCAGTTTGGTTCGTTAGGCTCATTCCCGGCATCCATTCAGGCCGGATCGTGATCTTGTACCGGGAGTACTCCAGTCCGCTTTCGAGATCCAGAATCCTGGTTAGCGGATGGAGGTAACTGATTCCAAGCGTATAGTAACCGTCTCCCAGGTAACTTGCCCCGCCCATGATTTTTGCAAAGGAGACCACATCATTGCTGCCAAGAGTTGAGATGGACAGGCCAACCTGATCTGCTCCAGCCGGACTATTTCTTTGGGCATCGGAAAAGGAAGGAGTAACAAGAAGGAAAATAAAAGGGATTATCAGGTATTTCATTTTGCTTTTTTACTATTCAGGGAAGATTTAAGTTTCGATGTGAATCCCGTATTTTGAGAGGAGTCCATCGACTCCTGCCAGGGAAAATCTGGCATTCTTCATCCTGTTTTTTTCGGGATCGATCGTATAATGAAAGGCAGTTCGAAAATCTGTCTTCTCCAGGTTGGTGTTGTCAAAGAGCGCTCCGGCCAGATCGCAGTGATCGAAGGAGCTGCCGCTCAGGTCGGTTTCCGAAAAATCTACCTCCTGGATGGAGCACTCCCTGAATTTGGTTCGCTTCAGGTTAAGCCGGTAGAAGGAGGAGAGGTTAAGGAGACAATGGTCGAAATCGATGGAAAAAAGAAAGGTGTTGCAGTTGGCGAATTGAAGTCCGAGCATTTTACAGGTTTTGAATTTGACCTCACGGAAGGCGGCATTCGATATTTTTGCCAGACTCAAATTGCATCCATCGAAGCTGCAGTCCAAGAAGATGATGCCGCCAAGGTCACAGCCTGAAAAGTCACAATCCCTGAAAATGCAGTTGTCATATTCGCCCTTTGCCGGTGGATCAAGTGTAAAATTTATCCTCGAAAAGGATTTAGACTCAAAATAGGCGTTGTTCATTGTTTGGCTGAAGCACTTAATGAATAAGTTTACTTGCAAAGATAGCCTCAATTTGGATCGATAGCAGCATCAGATACCTATTTATTCCTGGTTATCCAACAAATTTGAATACTGATTGGAGTCAACAAAAAAGCACATAATTGGCTTTTGGAAATGAGCAGGCTCATTTGAATATTTTAAGTTTGTTCAGGGCAGCCTGGTATTTCTTTGCATTTTTATTGTGCTCGGCAAGTGTTTTGGCGAAATTGTGGTATCCAGAGAAGTCCTCCTTCGCACAAAAATAGAAAAAGTCGTGCACGCGGTAGTTCAGCACGGCCTCAAGGGAAGAGATTTCCGGGAAATTAATCGGTCCTGGTGGCAGACCGCTCTTTTTGTAGGTGTTGTAAGGGCTCTCGACGGAAAGTTGTGTCGTAAGGATTCTGCGTATCGTGAAGTCTCCAAGGGCAAAGCGGATGGTAGGATCGGCCTGCAAGGGCCAGTTTTTGTGGAGCCTGTTGAGGTAAACACCTGCAATAACAGGTTTTTCGTCATTTTTGTTGCTCTCCTCCTGCACGATGGAGGCAAGGGTGGCCACCTGATCGATAGTCAATCCTGCGGCTTTGGCTTTTATTTTTCTCGCTTCGTTCCAAAAACTGTCGTATTCTCTCTTCATCCTGGAGAGGAAGCCGGCAGGGGTAGTGGTCCAGTAGAGGGAGTAGCTGTTGGGAATAAACAGGGCAGGAAGGGTTTCCGGCTTGAATCCCATCTTGAGGGTGTTCGAGTCGTTCCTCAACAGGTTCAGAAAGGAGAGTGAGTCGCTTTGCAGCTGTCGGCCCAGTTTTCCTGCCAGCTCCTCGCGGGTGCGGATGCTGTTGAAGGTCACCATCACAGGGGTCTGAATACCTGACCTCAGAACATTGATCAACTGACTGTTGCTCCATCCCTCCTGAATCTTGTAGGCACCCGGCTTGATATTTCTGTCATAATCCCGCCACCTGGCAAATCGTTGAAAGGTTTCGGTCCTCGAAAGGCAGCCATTGTCCTTCAGTTGTGTAAATACCTGGTCAAATTTATCCCCGTCGTGAATGTACAGAAGCCAGTTTTTGGTCACGTTGGATCCATAATATTCCGTATGCAGGTGCCTGAGCCAGATGCCCGTGAGTAGCAGGAAAAATAGAACTAAAAAGCCAAGCCGAAGGGCAAGGCTGGTTTTTTGAACTGCCTCCGTGAGGAATGGAATTTTGACTTTCAGCAGCTTTCCTGACCTCTTAATCCCGGAACGAATTGCCTGCAAACCGGACTTCATCAGGATGCCAACTCTGCGGATTCTGACAAGAAACCGCAGGAAGCCGGGTCTCATCCTGCTTCCGGTTCTGGTAATAGTCTCTTTGATTTGTTTTCGTGTGATCATATCTCTTTTCAAAAATACAATTTTTGGGCAATTTGTTGCACTTCCGACACAAATGTTTGCGGATATTGCAAGTGCTTTCGGGGATTAAATTGTACTTTTGCAGCCAAAACCTGCAGAATAAAATATCGCACATGCATCAGATTAAATTAGCAGACAACATCTATTTCCTGGGCTTCAACGATCGACGCACAGCCCTGTTTGAAAATATCTGGCCCATTCCAGACGGGATTTCATATAACTCTTATCTAATTGTGGATGAGAAAATTGCATTGATCGATACAATGGAGCGCCAGTACATTGAAGATTATCTTGAACGCATTGAAGGAATCATCGGCTCGCGTCAAATAGATTATCTGGTCATCAATCACATGGAGCCTGATCACTCCGGATCGATGAAGGCGATCGTAAACAGGTATCCGGATATTACCCTGGTGGGAAATAAAAAAACTTTTGGCATTGCGGAGAATCTAGGCTACAATCCCGAAAAGGTATTTGAAGTGCACGACAATTCGGCTCTTGATCTGGGGCTTGTGAAGTTGCAATTCCAGACCATCCCGATGGTTCACTGGCCAGAGACCATGGTTACCTACGATGAAACGCATAAAATTTTGTTTTCAGGGGATGCCTTCGGCAGCTACGGTACCCTGGATGGTGGGGTATTCGATGATGAGCTGAACCTCGATTTTTATGAAGTAGATGTGATGCGCTATTTCACCAACATCGTAGGAAAATATTGTGCACATACCCAGCGTGCAATCAAAAAACTGGCTCCCCTCGACATCAAGATGATTGCCGCCACCCATGGGCCGATCTGGCGTACCAACCTAGATTGGGTACTTGGTCGCTACAACCGTTGGAGTTCCTATGAAAAGGAGCAGGGTTGCATCATTGTGTACGGATCAATGTACGGAAATACCCAAAAGATGGCCGAAGTCATTGCCCGGCAACTCAGTGAAAGGGGTATTAAAAATATCCGGGTATACGACTCTTCCAAGACCCATCCATCCTACATCATCAATGATATTTTCAGGTACAAGGGATTGGTCATAGGCAGCTGTGCCTACAACAATGCACTTTTCCCGAATGTGGAAACCCTGCTTGCGACCATTGAACACATGGCCATCAAAAACAACTATTTCGCCATTTTTGGCAATTTTCTGTGGAATGGCGGCGGAGTCAGCAACCTGAAAAAATTTGCGGAGCACATGAACTGGGAAACCATCTACGAGCCGGTAGAAGAAAAAGGAAGTCTGAAAGCCGAGAAATTTCAGCTTTGCATTGATCTTGCCAATGCCATGGCAGATAAATTGCTTGCCATGTAAATCTGCGGGCTTCCCGGTAGGGAGTCAAAGTGATGAAACGCATAGCCCTGATGTCGGATACCCACAGTCACCTGGACGATCGTCTGGTTGAATTGCTGATGGAAAGCGATGAGATCTGGCACGCAGGTGACATTGGAAGTTTTAACGTCACCGACCGTTTGCTTGAAATGAAGCCGCTTCGGGCCGTTTGCGGCAACATCGATGGTTCAGGCCTGCGTCTGCAGTTTCCCCAATCTTTGCGGTTCTTTTGTGAGGGGGTGGATGTGCTGATGACCCATATCGGCGGTTATCCTGGTCATTACGACAGTCACGTGCTGCAGGTTTTAAAGAGCCATCCTCCCAAACTGTTCATTTGCGGCCACTCACACATCCTGAAGGTTATTTTTGATCCAAAATACAGGCTTCTGCACATCAATCCAGGGAGCTGCCGGCGTTCATGGCTTTCACCTGGTACGCACAATCGTGCGCTTCACAATTGAAGGAGACCAAATCAGGGAGCTGGAGGTAGTGGAGTTGGGGAAGCGGGGTGCTTTACCCGACAAATAAGCCGGCACACCAGTCTGAACGTTCGAACGATGCAGTGAGTGTGAGCCCGAGTGAGGCGGCTTTTTCTGCAATAATCCCGAGATCCTTGGCATAGAATCCGCTCATCAGCAGTTTTCCTCCGGATGGAAGGACCCTGCAATAGGCAGGCATATCTGCCAGAAGTATGTTTCGCTGAATATTCGCCAGGATGACATCAAATTTTTGATCCGAAAGCAACGTTGCATCGCCCAGCTTTACAGTGATGTTCCGGATGCTGTTAAGGCCAGCATTTTCAAGCGTATTGTTGGTAGACCACTCGTCTATGTCGATGGCAGTTATCTCAGCAGCATCCATCATCGATGAGAGAATGGAGAGAATTCCCGATCCGCATCCCATGTCCAGCACTTTTTTACCTGCCAACTCCATTTTCAGCATCGCCTTGACCATCAGGTGGGTTGTTTCGTGGTTGCCGGTACCAAAAGCCATTCGTGGGTTGATGATGATCTCAATTCTGGCAGCAGGATAATTTTCGTGGAAGGGAGCACGCACCAGGCACTCCTCCTCAATCACGAGTGGTTCGAAGTAGTTTTGTTCCCAGACTTCGTTCCAGTTTTGGTCTGCAATGACCTCCGTCGTGAAGCGAAAGCCAAAGAAATCATTCTCCAGAAGATTTTCTGATTCCATCAGACCGGATGAGAAATCTTTCGAAGGGATATAGGCCTCTATTTCCTCCTCTGTTTCAACAAAACTTTCAAAACCAACATTGCCGAGTTCTGCAATGAGCATTTCACGGGCTAGTTCGGTGTCGTTCGTGAGGGTGCAGGTGATTTTTGTGTATTCCATGGAGAAGTGACTAAAGTACTTGAATTACTTAAAGTTGGATGTAGAATAAAATAGTTGCCTAATAGGATATTCGGAAGGACATGTTGATGCCGATCTTGGTGAAGGTTACCTTGTCAAACCCGGCAAAAACACCCACATTGGCAGAGTAGAGCACCTCCAGAAGCGTGTAGCCCACTTCCGTGTGGCAAGGAGTAACAGGCGAACTGTAATAGCCCGCCCAGATCATCTCTCTCCAGAGGGTGTTGCTCAGAACGGGGAGGTATTTGAGAAAAATAAAGGGTGATTTGTAGGAGATGAATCCATTTAGAAACCTGTCGGCAGTCGAAAGGGCATAATAATTTGGCACATAAAAGGAGTGGCGGTATTCGTGGGGCAGGACCGGACTGGTTTGGGTCATAACATGGGCGAAATCCGAGAAGTGAAGCTGGTGGCTGTTTGTGAACCACCCGGCATTGACATCCCAGGCCAGACTTGATGTCTGGCTGAATTCGATGGAGTAGCTGAGACCCGCATTCAGGAAATCAAAATCCGATGTACTGGATAATACATTTTTAAAACCTTTTTCATAGGCAAAATAGAAGGTAGGAAAATCGGAATGTGCCATGGTCTTGATGCCATTCCGGATTCTGTAGTAATATCTCGGCGTATATTCCAGCCTGAAACCCGCTTTCGCAGAGATCTGGCTGGCCAGTTGGGCGTTTGTCACTTCGTTGTTGGCAGGGAGATTCGGCAGATAGTTGTCCGTATTGTCTATAAATGAGTAGTTGGTGGAATTTTCAAGCTGACGGATGTTTCTCCATTCGGCATTGGTCCGTAAAACCAGTCCGTTGACAAGGTCCACCTGATTGGCAAGTTTCAGGTAACGATCGTCATAAAACCGTGCGAAATTAGTCTTGAAAAAGAGCGATGCAACACTGTTGATGAAGGGAGAGATGGCCTGGTCATTTGGGTTGAAATCTTCCGTATAACTGCCGGCGTTCAGCTCAAATTTTCCGCGGTGAAGGGGGGCGTAGTTGTAATTGATGCCCAGATTTTCCATCAGGCTTTTCCTGCCAAAGGCATAGGCCAATTTGGGATGGATCTCAAGTGATTTTCCGGGCTTGTAATTTTTTGTAAAGCGCATCTCCTGGTTCAGTACAAACCCGTCTACCGCATTGAAGGTAACCCTGCTTAGATTGAAGAGTCCATAGTAATTAAAATGCCAGGTTGAATCCGCGAAGGTTTGTGACCGCCCAAAAAAAGCGGAGCGAAAATGCCTGGGTTGAATTTGTGTTTGGCCAGCGAGATCACCCTTGGTTTATTTTGTTCGGCAATGACCACGGAATCCCGTTTCTGGAAACTTTGCAACTCCTCCGCCGCCAGTGGGATGGGTCGCATGGTGTTCCAGAAGGAGGTATCCCTGTTGGCCGCCCTGGGATCCATCTTTACGCTGACAGATTCTGTCATCTCAAGCGTTTTCAGTGAATCTTGGCCCGACTGGTTGCTGGTTGTTTCCATGAGTCGGGAGAGTTTGTTCATCTCCCGGTTGTTGAGATCTTTTTTCTCCAACAGCTGATCAATCTTCTCCTTTCTCTTTTCGAGTGACCTGGATGGTTTCTTTACCTTGGCCACAGTTGGAACCGCCGGTTTTTCAACCTGTGCTGTGGCCTGAGGCCGGGCAGGCAGGTTAAGCATGTCCAGCACGGTCTGGTTGAACTGCAGATCGGTGTACCGCATGGAGGTGGTGAATTTTCCGCTTCCGCGGATGCCCATCATGCTGGCATCAAAAGAGAAATTGTGGCTGACGGGCAACCAGATCGATGGAGAAACTTCATCGTAGGTCATGTAAAGATTGACGGTACCGATCGGTGTATCAAAATTTAGATCTGCCTGTTTCAGACACCAATAGTCCTCCATGATGTAAATGACCCCTTCGAACAGCAATTTGCTTTTGCGCTTCGGAGTGACCCTGATTTTGTTGACGATGTTTTTCCCCTCATAATTGAACCCTTCATAGGTGAAATTGTAATGAGAAAAAGCATTTTTCCCTACCGGGGAGATGAGTACACCAATGTTATCCTGGTAAAGACTGGAGCCCAGCATGTCAGTTACCTGGAAGTCTATTCCTTTCGGGAAGGAGGAGTTGATCGACTTTATTTGAAGGTCGTATTTGTCAGGCGCTTTGAAGGTAATCTGGTTGACACTCTCCTGTACCAGGATGTCTCCGGATTTAATGTCTATGTGTTGTTTTTTGAGTTGGTTTCTGAAGATGCCTGGAATGTTTTCTACTTTGATGGTCCCCCTGAGATAGGCAGTGGCCCCATAGCTTTTCATCTGATTGAGATGGACATACGATAGGCTGATTACTTTACGCATGATCGGGTAGGCCCTGTCGATGCCGGCACTGATGGAGACCTCCTGGATCTCCTGAAACTGCTCTTCCAGTACCACCGCTACCGAAAGTGGCGCATTGGTCAGTGCGATGGTATCTGTTTTGGGCTTGAACCCCAGACTCCTGTAGGTAACCGTATACTTCCCGGCAGGCAGGGAAATTTCAAAAATTCCATTTTCATTGGTCGTGGTACCCTGGGACCCCTCCTTGAAAAAGACGGTGGCGAAGGGAATGGGCTGGCCACTCTTGTCCTTGATGCTGCCTTTGAGGTTATGACCAGATGAGAGGTTGGCCATCAAACAAAAAAAATAGAACAGGGAAACAAATTTTCTCATACACGACGCTTTGATTTCTGTTTACGGAAATCCGGCCCAAAAGTATCAAATTGCTCTTGAAACGAGTAGATTAGGTCAAAAAAAACACGATGCGGCCGGAATCTCCTGCCGCATCGTGCAAATGTGAATGTTGGTCCGGCAGGTAACTAATAGGCGTTGATGATGGAGAGAAAATCTTCCGCCTTCAGGGAGGCACCACCAATTAAGCCACCATCGATATCGGCCTGGCCAAAAAGCTCTTTTGCATTGGCCGGACTGCAGGAACCGCCATAAAGGATGGAGCATTTGTCTGCAATTGCCTGGTCAAATTTGGCGGCAATCAACTGACGAATAAAGGCTAGCATATCCTGTGCCTGCTGCGAGCTGGCTGTTCGCCCTGTTCCAATGGCCCAGATGGGTTCGTAGGCAATCACGATTTTCTTGAACTCTTCTGCCGAAAGGTTGAAGATGGTTTCCTCCAGTTGTGTTTTTACGAATGCATTCTCCGTACCGGCTTCCCGAATGGAAAGCGCTTCCCCACAGCAATAGATGGGTGTTAATCCCTGGGCAAGTGCCAGGGCAACTTTCTTGTTGAGAATCTCACTTGTTTCGTGGTAGTATTCGCGTCTTTCTGAGTGTCCGAGAATTACATAGGTCGCACCCGTCGATTGAATCATCGATACCGAAACCTCGCCGGTAAAGGCTCCTTTTGGTTCAGCTGCGCAATTTTGGGCAGCGATGAAGACATTGGCTGTGTTCACGGCTGCAGAGACACTTGCCAAATGGGTAAAGGGTGTTCCCAATACGACAACTACATCTTTAGCGCCGCGTTCGGCTACCAAACTATTAACCTGCTCAGCCAGAGCAACCCCTTCAGACAAGGTAGTGTTGCATTTCCAGTTACCGGCTACAATTTTCTTTCTCATGGTCGGTGATATTTAATTTTTGATGTTAATGATCTTAGGGCAAAGATAGAAATCAGACGTTGAATAAGCTAACGTCAGCAATCAGCTTTGGCCGATTTAACTATTTGATTACGTTTGAAACCAGACGTGTCATCTCTTCAACGGTGGGAATGTCGTTGTAGTGCCATTTGCCCAGGATGGTTCCGCTTCGCAGGTAGAGGAGCCCGGGATTTCCCCTGACCACAGTCTTCAGTGTCACCTCATCTCCAAACAGAAATTCATAGGTTGGATGTGCCAGATGCTTGAAGTCCTCCAGCCGCTGACCCGTGGTGGAGGTGAGGCAGACAAACTTGTACCCTGCAAACCTCGCCCAAACTGCCAATCCGTTGATTTGTCCCTGCTTCTTGAGTGAACTGTTCGTCAGATTGGCTGCAACCAAAAAGAAGGTTGGCTTGTCATCGGAAAAGAAGAATCCCGTGACATCGTCGCCTGGAGCCGTTTTAATCTGGAAATCATGAATTGGTGGTGTATATCCTTTCTTGACCAATACCGATTCACCCATCGATTCGAATTTCCAGTTGAGGGTATCTTTCCAGGGATAATCCGTATCCGTGAATTTTTTGATTTCGTTGGTTTGTTTGTTGCGGTAGAGGAAACTGTTCGAATAGACATCACTCTGTGCACCCGCAGGCATTTTCATGCTCTGGGGTATGTTGACACCTACCTTGAATGGTCTGAAATCAATGATTGGATCGTGCCTGACTGACCAGATGACAAAAGTAAGATAAACGGTTGTAACGATGCCCGTGCGGTAATATCTCCACTTCCCCAAAATAGCAGGCACCGTTTCGGCTCTCCTGAGAAAAACAAGAATGGCCATCGCAGAAAGGAGAATATTCTTGAAAAAAGTCTGCCAGTTGGTAATCACGAGTGCATCACCAAAACAGCCACAGTCTGTTACGGGATTTTTGAGCGCTACGTAAAGCGTGAGCGGAGTGAAGAAGGCCATGAACAGGAGTCCAAGCAGCGATGCAAGGCGGATTCTGACACACAACAGCATGCCTACGCCGATGATAAATTCCGCAAAGGGAAGGAAGTAGGAGCCAAAAGTGGCCAAAAAGTCGAGGCGGCCAAGTCCCATGGCATGCAGATAATCGAGCAGCTTGTACTCGAATCCCCAGGGATCAATTCCTTTTACAAAACCTGAGAAGATGAACACCACGCCGAATATCCAGCGTGACACGGTGATGGTCTGTTTCATGATTTTTCCTCAAACTCCATTTTTATCAACGCAAAAACAGAATAATTGATCATGTCCAGGTAATTTGCATCCACCCCTTCGGAGACAAGCGTCCTTCCCTGGTGGTCTTCGATCTGTTTGGTTCGCTTGATTTTCATCAGGATCAGGTCGGTGAAGGAGCTGATCCTCATTTTGCGCCAGGCCTCGCCATAGTCGTGGTTCTTGTCCAGCATCAGCTTCCTGGCCTCTTCCAGATTGGCCCGGTACAGGGCTTCTGCCTTTTCGTGTGCGAGCTCCTCTTCCTGGGTACCCAATTCAAGCTGGATCAACGCCATGGCGCAATAGTTGATAATCCCGATAAATTCGGAGCGGGCATCCTCGTCAATTCTTGCGACCCCCTTTTCTTCGATGTTGCGGATCCGCTGCGCCTTGATGAAAATTTGGTCGGTCATGGAGGAGGGGCGTAATATCCGCCAGGCAGTTCCGTAATCCTTCATCTTTTTCAGAAAGACCTCGCGGCAGATGCCAATCACATGATCGTATTGTTCTTTGGTCTTATTCACCTGCAATGTGTTGTATGATAGTGTATATCGATATTTTGATGGAATTCTGAAAGTCGGCAAAGTTTCAGAATACTGGAATTCAAAGATATAAAAAAACAGTGCTTGGAGATGCATCTGTCCACTCCTTGTGCAGAATAAAATTTGGTTCAGCGGACGAATAAAATCATCTGACCGGCAGCGGAATTATGCACGGCAGGCAGTTGCTCGTGGTCAGAAGGGAAATAGGATAATTCGCGGGAGAGACCTGCTGCAGAATTCGTGTGGATGGTATATGGACGGATTTATTAATTTTGCGTTGGTGTTACATCCCCTGATTCTTTGGGATTCAACACTCAGGATCCTACTCATTGACTTATTGAACCATCAAGATGTTGTTCCAGAAAATTGAGAAGCCTTTTTACCGTAAAAAAATGTCGGTTCAAGTAAATGGCAAGTTGCTGATGCTTGACCGTCCCGTCGTGATGGGGATTCTCAACCTGACACCTGATTCTTTTTTTGACGGTGGCCGTTACCGGCAGGAGACACAAATAGTAGAACGTGCAGAGGAGATCTTGCGGCAGGGAGGTGCCCTCATCGACCTCGGGGCAGTATCCACACGACCCGGGGCGGATGAGGTGTCGGAAGAAGAGGAAATTGATCGGCTGATGCCGGCATTAAAGGCTATCCGCAGACAGTTTCCTGAGGCCATACTTTCGATCGACACCTTCAGGTCGAGGGTAGTTTCTTTGGCTTATGAAGAAATCGGCGGATTTATCGTCAACGACATCTCTGCAGGTTCACTCGATGAAAACATGTTTGAAACAGTCGCCCGGACGGGACTTCCCTATATCCTGATGCATATGCAGGGAACCCCCGCCACGATGCAGCTTCATCCTTCCTACTCCGACGTGCGAAAGGAGGTGATGTACAGTCTTTCAGAAAAAATTAATTTGCTGAAGCAGTTGGGTGTCAATGACCTGATCATTGATCCCGGTTTTGGATTCGGGAAGAATCTGCAGCACAACTATGAGCTGTTGAATGACCTTGATTCGTTTCGTCTTTTTGAATTACCTTTGCTGGTGGGAGTTTCCCGCAAGGCCATGATCTGGAAACTGCTAGAGACTTCGCCGGATGAGAGCCTGAATGGTACGACTGTGATAAATACCCTTGCCCTGATGGGAGGGGCCGACATCCTCAGGGTACACGATGTCAGGGAGGCCGTTGAGGCCATCAGGCTGGTTGCTGAAATTAAAAAATAGTGGAATGGTTGAACTCTTTATACATCTGAAATTTCTGGATCTCCTGGATATCCTGTTTGTTGCAATTTTGTTTTATGAGTTGTACAGCCTGGTCAGGGGAACGGTTACTTTTAGCATTTTTCTGGGGATCTTCATCGTTTTTGTCGTCTGGGTGGTCGTGCGTGCCCTGAAAATGGAGTTGCTGGGGTCCATTCTGAGTCAGCTTTTCGGAGTTGGAATGATCGCGATCATTGTGGTTTTTCAGCAGGAGATCCGGCGTTTTCTGCTGATGCTTGGCAACAGTTACCGCAATAACAAGAAAATTTCCATCAATTCGCTTTTGTCCGGACAATTCCGGAATATTTCCCCTTCCGGAATTAAATCGATTGTGGATGCCTGTATCGGGATGTCAAAATCGAAAACGGGTGCCCTGATAGTCATCTCCAGGGACAATGAATTGAAAGAGTACATCCGTACCGGGGAGTTTATTGATGCAGAGATTCGTACAGATTTGATAGCTAGTATCTTCTTTAAAAATTCGCCTTTGCACGATGGGGCCTGCATCGTCTCCTCCAACCGACTTCAAGCCGTACGGTGCATCCTTCCGGTCTCTTCCAGCCAGGAGATCAGCCCTTCCCTGGGATTAAGGCACCGCGCCGCAATTGGCATGTCCGAAGTGACGGATGCCTTCACCATCGTGGTGAGCGAGGAAACTGGAAGAATATCGATCACGGAGAATGGCAAACTGGTCGAAAATGTAAGTCCGGATGAGCTGTTCAGAATTCTGCAGTCAGATCACAAAAGCTGATTTTTTTACCCTTCGCAAGCATCTTATTCAAAGCAAAGCGCACATTCCTGAAGCCTTTTACTTCGCGAATGTGCGCATCTTGCAGATCTTTAGCTTCAGCCTCTTCGATTTTCCTGCCGGCATTTATTTCGGAAGGATGCTGGCTTTTGGCTAAATAAAGTCAATAACTTCTTCTCAACCTTGGCCCCAATCGAAAATCGAAAATTATTTAGTTGCTGTCGTTGTGCACCGATTTGACGGCTCTTCCCGACGGGTCTGCATTGTTTTTAAAAGAAGGATCCCAGGCAAGGGCTTCCGGAGTGCTGCAGGCAATCGATGGTACCGATGGTACGCAGGAGGCCGCCGTGTCGGAAGGGAAATGCTCTGCAAAGATGGAACGGTAGAAATACTCCTCTTTCGACATGGGTGTATTGATGTGAAAGCGGAACTTGGCACTCTTCATCTGCTCGTCGGATACCTTGTCGGCAACCATCGCCTTGAGCGAATCGATCCAGTTGTAACCTACACCGTCAGAGAACTGCTCTTTCTGTCGCCAGGCCACGCTGGCAGGCAGGTAATCCTCGAAGGCCTTGCGGAGAATCCATTTCTCCATTTTCCCGTCTTTCGCCATTTTATCTTCAGGATTCAATGTCATCGCTACATCCATGAACTCCTTGTCGAGGAAAGGAACCCTTCCTTCGACACCCCAGGCAGCCAGTGATTTGTTGGCACGCAGACAGTCGTACAGGTGCAGTTTTCCCAGTTTGCGGATGGTCTCCTCGTGGAAGGCTTGCGCATTGGGGGCTTTGTGGAAGTAGAGGTATCCTCCGAAAATCTCGTCGGCACCCTCTCCGGAGAGGACCATTTTAACCCCCATCGATTTGATGACGCGGGAGAGCAGGTACATCGGCGTGGATGCCCTAACCGTGGTCACGTCGTAGGTCTCCAGGTGATAGATCACGTCCCGGATGGCGTCCAATCCCTCCTGAACCGTAAAATGTACTTCGTGGTGGATGGTGCCAATGTGGTCAGCTACTACGCGGGCGGCAGCCAGGTCGGGTGATCCGATCAATCCGACGGCAAAGGAGTGCAGCTGGGGCCACCAGGCCTCCTGGGTATCATCGGCCGATTCTACCCGCTTGGCGGCATATTTCTTTGCAATGGCTGAAATCACGGAGGAATCCAGTCCGCCCGAAAGCAATACTCCGTAGGGTACATCCGACATCAGCTGACGGTGAACCGCATCTTCGAGAGCCTTGCGCAAGACATCAATTTTTGAAATGTTGTTTTTTACGTTTTCATACTCTCCCCAGGAACGGTTGTACCATTTTTTTGGCACCCCATCTTTGCTGTAAAGATAATGTCCGGGCAAAAATTCTTCTATTCTTTTGCAGACTCCTTCGAGTGCCTTGAGTTCGGAGGCGATGTAGAACCTGCCATCCTCGTCCCAGCCCATGTACAAAGGAATGATGCCGATGTGGTCGCGGGCAATCAGGTAACAATCGTTGTCCCTGTCATAAAGGGCAAAGGCAAAGATGCCACTCAGGTCCTCGAGAAAATCGATCCCCTTTTCCTTGTAGAGGGCGAGGATCACTTCGCAGTCAGACATGGTCTGGAATTCATATTTTGCTTCAAGTGGTTTTCTGAGTTCCATGTGGTTGTATATCTCCCCGTTGACTCCCAGTACCAGACTTCTGTCCTTGCTGTACAGGGGCTGACCTCCGGAAGAGGGGTCTACAATGGCCAGACGTTCGTGCGCAATGATGGCACGTTCATCTACAAAAATCCCGGACCAGTCTGGTCCGCGATGCCTGATTCTTTTAGACATCTCCAATGCCTTGATACGAAGTTGCTCAGAGGAGCCGTTGATTTCAAATATTCCTACTATTCCGCACATAAAATTCTATTTTGTAGTTTTTAGGATTCCGATGACGCAAATACAAATTGATTAAATATTTCAGCACAAATATACAAATATCCAATAATGATACAACTATTTTAACAAAATGTCAGTAAAGTGTTTTAAAATGATATTTGTTGATCGCAACTTGGTTTTCTTAAATCCTCAATATTTGAAATATTTTAAAGCTACCCCTAAAAAGTAAGGGTGTAAATTGTAAATTAGCTGGAAAGTGGAATGTTTGATTGACGGAGAAGGGGGTGTGCGAAAATATTTTATATTTTATACGACATGGTGATCCTTTGTCCAAACGGCAACTACGCTCCTGAAGTGGAAAGAAAAACTCCAGAAAGCGGCAAAAGAGGATTGATTTACCTCTTTCGCAGGGATAGTGCCACTGAGGTTCCGATGAAAAGAAGTACAATGGCTGAAATGCCATAGAGCTGGAGGGTGGCTACCAGCCCTACCGATGCGGCGATGAAAAGGAACTGAACGCGGTTGGCCTTCCAGCTCAGGTTTTTGAATTTCAGGGAAAACATTGGGATCTCTGCCACGAGCAGGTAGGAGAAAATCAAGGTGACGACCACCAAAGCTGGGGTCGACAGCAAGAAATGATCGATGGCGGGCAAGGTGCCGTGTTCCTCGATCAGGGCCAGGGAGGAGATAAATAGGGCATTCGCTGGAGTGGGCAGTCCGATGAATGAGCTGGTCTGCCGCTCATCCACATTGAACTTTGCCAGACGCAGGGCCGAAAAAATGGGGATAAGAAAAGCACATCCGACGACCAATAACTCCGATGCCGAAAAACTGGATTGGAGATCAGGTAGGACATCCTCCTTTAAAATACTTATTTCAAGGAGTTTATACATGATGAGTCCGGGAGCCAGACCAAAGGAGATCATATCCGCCAGTGAATCCAGTTCCTTCCCGATCGGTGAATAGGCCTTCAGCAGCCGGGCGGTCATTCCGTCCAGAAAATCGAATACTGCTGCAAGGAGAATCAAAAATACGGCGGTCGAAAGCATTCCCTTCAGAATATAAACCACGGCAATACTTCCGCAAAGAACATTCAGTGAGGTGATAAAATTGGGGATGTTTTTTTTGATCATCTTCTCTCTTAGCGTATTTCTGCAAGAATTGTCTGACTACCCGTAACCTCCTGGCAAAGCTCCACATTTACCTTGGTCCCGATAGGGAGGTAAAGGTCAACCCGCGATCCGAACCTGATGAATCCGAGTTCGTCCTGTTGGGTAACTTTTTTTCCTACTGTTGAGTAGGTGATGATCCGCTTGGCAACCGCACCTGCGATCTGTCTGACCAAAACTTCGGTCCCGTCGGCAAGCTTGATGACTGTGGTAGCCCTTTCATTCAGGGTAGAGGATTTTGGCAAATAGGCCGCCATAAAATGGCCGCTGTGGTGTTTGAAATAGGTGACCTCTCCGGGAATGGGATTCCAGTTGATATGCACATTGTACACGGACATGAATACGGATACCTGCAAGCGCTTGTCCTTGAAATATTCTGATTCAATGGTCTCCTCAATGGCAACTATGGTGCCATCTGCAGGAGAGAGTACGGATGTGGGTGCCGCAGTGATCTTTCTGTGGGGATAGCGAAAAAAACGAATTGTCAGAACCAATATCGGCAATGTTGCCAACAGGATAAAAACACGGAAGACGGTCTCCTCCGTTAATCCAACCAGGTAATTGATTAAAAGCCAAATCAAAACTGCAATCAACACTATTTTGTATCCTTCTTTGTGTAATCTCATCCTGTTTTCATTAAGTGAGGCAAAAATAGTGAATATTTTAAGAATCCGGCAACGCTGTGAAAAGTGAAAATTTGAATTTGTGGTACAGGTGGCTGGAAATGGATGGGGAGGTTTACTTTTGACCAGGTGGCTCCCGGATTTTGGTTGCAGAAGATAATCCTTCCGGAGATCTTATCTGGATGAAAGTGATACCGGGAAATCTACCTATGCTTCCTCCAACAGGTTTTTGTTCAATCATTTGATCCGGATTAATTCGCCTGGGCCGGAATCCTGAAATGAAAAACGATTTGGGTTAACCGATAAAATGAATGAGCAGATAGATGAAGGGCGAGGCGAAGAGGATGCTGTCGAACCGATCCAGCATCCCACCGTGACCCGGTAAAAATTTGCCTGAATCCTTTACGCCCAGATTGCGTTTGATCATCGATTCGACGAGGTCCCCGATGGTGCCCGTTACCGTCACGATGGAGGCAAGAATTACCATGAAACCTGTCCCGTATTTGGGAAAAATTCTTTGCATCACCAGGGCAATGACGATCGAAAGCAACCAGCCACCGAAAAATCCTTCCCAACTTTTCTTGGGGGATATTCTTTCAAACAGCCTGTGTTTTCCGAAGGTAATGCCGAAAAGGTAGGCACCGCTATCGAACGACCAGATCAGCATGAAAAGAAAAATCAGTAGCGTAGGATCGTACAGGTTCTCCTGTGATTCATGCGGAAAAACAAAATAACTAAAGAGAGAGAGAGGATAGATCACGTAGAGAATTCCCAATATCGTCACGGCTACATTTTCAAGTGCATTCTCTTTGGCCCTGAACAACTCGTATGCCGGAATTAAAAAGAGCATCGAAAGGCAAAACCCGGCAACATTTACCGAAATAACTCCTTTTGCCTGAAAAAAAACGAGTACAAAGATGATGGCACCAAGGGTGATTCCCAAATTGGTTTGTGGAAACAGGCCGGATGATTTTGAAAGCAGGTAAAATTCGCGGAGGATAAAGATGGAAAAAAGTAAAAACAGCAGAGCAAAGCTCCACGGACTGTATAAAATTGCACCCAAGAGTACGGCGGCAAAGAGCAGTCCGGAGATGCTCCTCTTAAGAAATTCTTTCAAATTGTTTCTTTAATTAGTTGATCCAATAACAGCAGCGCCTCCTGCTCATCCTGCTCCTCGACGTAAAGTTCAGCATCTCCGAAGTTCAGGTAAGAGGAGTCTTTTTTGTTTACAACGACAGAATTGACACCATTTCCCTCCAGCAGATCGTGCGCCAGCCTTACCCTAAAATCATTGCCCGAAAAATAAATCTTTTTCCAAATCTTTTCCATCACTATTTTCTGTTAGACAACAGTATCATTGTCTTCTGCCGCCTGAACTTCCACCTCTTCTGCTTTCTCCTCTTCCTTGGTTTTGTTCCAGGGCCTTGGGCCGAAGACAAGTTCCAGATCTTCTGTGAAAATCACCTCACGTTCAAGCAACAGTTCTGCGAGTTTCTTGTGACCCTCTGCATTGGCACTCAGAATCTTCTTGGCCCTGTCATATTCCTGGTTAATGATCACATTCACCTCTGAATCGATCACTTCGGCTGTTTTTTCACTGTAAGGTTTTGTGAAGGAGTAATCTGTCTGGCCTGTGGAATCGTAGTAACTGACTTTGCCGATTTTGTCGCTCATGCCAAAGTAGGATACCATAGCAAAGGAGGTTCTGGTTACCTTCTCCAGGTCATTCTGGGCACCTGATGAGATCGATTTGAAGACCAGCTCTTCTGCGGCACGTCCGCCAAGCGTTGCACAAATTTCATCCAGCAGTTGTTCCTTGGTGGTGATCTGCCGCTCTTCGGGAAGATACCAGGCAGCCCCGAGTGCTTTCCCACGCGGAACGATGGTCACCTTCACCAATGGATGAGCGTGCTCCAGCAGCCAGCTGACTGTTGCGTGACCTGCTTCGTGGTAGGCGATGGTTGCCTTTTCGTTCACCGAGATGATTTTGTTTTTCTTCTCGAGGCCACCAATGATGCGGTCAACGGCATCCAGGAAATCTTGTTTTTCAACAACCTCTTTCATTTTCCTTGCGGCAATAAGGGCCGATTCGTTGCAGACATTGGCAATGTCTGCACCCGAGAATCCGGGTGTCTGTTTGGCCAGAAAATCCACATTCACGTCATCACCCAGTTTGAGCGGACGAAGGTGCACCTGGAAAATCTCTTTTCTGTCGATCATATCCGGCAACTCGACGTGGATCTGCCTGTCAAAACGTCCGGCACGCATCAGCGCCCTGTCGAGAATGTCGGCCCGGTTGGTGGCAGCCAGAATGATGACCCCGGAGTTCGTGTCGAAGCCGTCCATCTCCGTTAGAAGTTGGTTCAGCGTATTTTCACGCTCGTCGTTGGATCCCATGTTGGGGTTGCGACCACGTGCACGCCCAATGGCATCTATTTCATCTATGAAAACTATACAAGGTGATTTTTCCTTGGCTTGTTTGAAAAGGTCCCTGACACGGGAAGCGCCAACACCCACAAACATCTCCACGAAATCGGAACCCGACATGGAGAAAAATGGCACCTCTGCTTCACCCGCAACGGCTTTTGCAAGCAGGGTCTTACCGGTTCCGGGAGGGCCAACCAAAAGCGCGCCTTTCGGGATTTTACCTCCCAGTTTGGTGTATCTTTCAGGGTTTTTAAGGAATTCCACGATCTCCTGGATCTCCTGCTTGGCTTCGGCCAGGCCGGCAACTTCCCGGAAGGTGGTAGAAACCCTTGATTCCTTGTCAAAGACCTTGGCCTGGGATTTCCCAACGCTGAAAATATTTCCCGAACCGCTTCCACCTTTGCTCATCCTTCTGACAAACCAGAAATAAATCAGGATCATCACCAGAAAGGGGAGAATGTAGGTGAGAATTTCCGAAAAATAGTTGGTACGCGTTTCATAGGTGAGTGTCACGCGAGCTCCTTCACCCACCTCCTGCTGGGCTTTTTCGAGATTGGACTCAAATACATCGACAGAGCCAATGTTGAAGGTAAAGTGAGGACCAATCTTGGCAGGAGTCGACAAACCCTGCTCCAATTTGGCCTTGTATTTTTCGTAGGAACTCTCTTTGAGAAAAATTTCAGCTTCCGTTTTGTTGACAATGACGATTTTTTCGATATCCCCATTCTTGAGCATCGTATTTTTAACCTCCCGCCAACTGGTCTCTACCGGCCTGCCGCTGGTCCCGAAATAATTAAATGCCACCAAAATGATCAGCGGAATGGCATAAATATAGATCGGATTAAATTTGAAAGCCGAGGGTTTGTTTGGGTTCCCCATTGGTGGCTTGCTGTTCTTACTGGTCTTTGGACCTTTTGTATTTGGTTTTTTTTCTGCCATGGCAATTTAAATGTCAGCTTCAATGTTATAAATAGTTCCATCTCCCCAGAGCGATTCCAGATCATACAGCCTTCTGAACGGTTCCTGAAATATGTGAACCATTACATTCACATAATCCAGCAAGATCCATTGTGCATTCTGAGAACCATCCTGGCGCCAAACTTTCTCGAAAGCCAGCTCCTCCACACTCTCCTCTACGGATCTCGCAATGGCATCGACGTGCACATTCGAGCTGCCGTGACAAATGATGAAATTGTCGCATTCGGCCTCTCCTCCTGTCGTGAGATCAATGTTGACAATCTCCAGTCCTTTCTTTCTGCGGATTCCCTCTACGATGGCATCCACCAAATCGAACCGGCTATTTTCAATACCGTTTTGCGTCATGGAATGATTTAGAAACACAAAGATAGTTGTTTTAACTGATTACGGAAAAACTCTTTGGTGCGTGATACTCCAATATCGATTAACTTTGGATTCTAATTTTTAAGCAAAGCAATGATAGGTTCAAACATCATACACCTGGATCAGGTTGATTCGACCAATAACTATGCCGCAAGGCAATTGCTGACAAAAAGTCTGAATGAGGGAACTGTCTTTGTGGCGGACTGTCAGCATTCCGGCAGGGGACAGGGTGCATCGCAGTGGGAAAGTGCCGATGGCAGGAACCTGACTTTCAGCATCGTTCTCTACCCGGTCAGAATTGAATTAATCAGGCAATTTTCCATTTCGCAGGCCATCTCGCTGGGAATTGCCGATTATTTATCCACGGAAGTGGACGGTGTCTCCGTCAAATGGCCGAATGACATCTACGTAAAGGACAATAAAATTGCCGGAATCCTGATAGAGACGGCCATCAGCGGCGGAAAATTCACAAGGGCGATAGTTGGCATCGGACTTAATGTCAATCAGGAAAAATTTATTTCGGATGCCCCAAATCCGGTTTCGCTTAAAAATCTGACAGGGAAAAACTATGATCTGATGGAACTCCTTGCCGGTTTGTGCGCCAAAATTGACAAAAGATACCAATCTCTGATTCGCTTTGGTCAGGATGCCCTGCACAGGGAATACGCGGATCTGCTCTACCGAAAAGGCAGATGGGCTGGTTTTGAGGCAGAAAACAGATGCTTCGAAGGAAAGATCACAGACGTAGAATGCGATGGAAAGCTGCTGATCGAAACCAGGGAGGGTGAGGTGAAGGGGTTTTACTTCAAGGAGGTGGGGTTCAGGTAGGAAAGTACTTCGAGTACTTGGAGTACTTCGAGTACTTGGAGTTGGGAAGAGTCCAGATAATTGGAGTCAGATGGATTCTACAGGGATGTTTTTTGCTTCGAGCATTTGCTTGAAATCGGCTAACGAAAACCTGTCAAAATTTAGAACCACTCGTCGTTTTGCACGATTATTTAGAAAAATAGTGGCGGAGTGCATATGGTAATAATCCTTATCGATGCGTACTTTGGCAATGTGATTCAATGGGATTATCTTGTCAAAATTCATCTTTGTTCCAAAGAGGAAAAAATAAATTGAGACCAGTATGGATAAAATACCCAACCACATTTTCCATTGCAGGTCTTTGAAGCTGGATATCAAGAGAATCCCAGCCATTAGGGTCGTAACCGGATGAATAATATTCGCTACAATGGCACTCCCTTTCCAGCTTTTATCGTTGATTTCTATTCTGTCATCGATAAAAACAAGTGTTCCCTTATCAATATAGAAAACTTGGTTCATGGTGGTGTTATCAGGTTAGGAATAACAGCAAAATAATAACTCTGCCCTGAAATCAAGAAAACAGAACGCTATAAATATTTCAACAGGCTTACCTGGATTTTGTTCAATTCAGCAAATTTCTATCAGCCTACAGATGATTCCAGGTAAAGCCTACATATTTTCATACAAACTCTAAGTACTCTAAGTACTCTAAGTACTCTAAGTACTTTAATACTCCACTTCGCAAAGCATATCCGCCAGCTTCTCGATTCCCTTCTCCAGATAGCCGCCTACCATCATCTTGATCATCGGGTTGAGGTCGGCGTGAAGGGTAAGCCTCATTTTGCAACCGTTATCGGGAAGTGGAACCAATTGTACCCAAAAGGTCACCGGAAATGGGACCGATTTCTCCCCCTGGAATTTGATGGTCTTGTGTGGCTCACGCTCAACGATTTCAATGCCAACCTTCCCCACCGGGCTGATTTTAAAACTGCAGCGATCTTCAGAGGCGGCAAAATCCTCTACCTTGAAGCCTTTCGTGTCGACACTCTTTTTGTTAAGTTCATCGATTTTATCCGAAGAGATAAACTGCTCAAGGTTTTTCAGGTTGGAGAGTTTCGCAAACACCTGTTCAGGGGTAAAAACCAACTCCCTGGGTTCACTGACATATTTTTCAATTCCCATTTTAACTTTCTAAGGTAGTTTCCTTCTAACTTTAGCCTTTAGCCTTTAGCCTTTAGCCTTTAGCCTTTAGCCTTTAACCTTTAGCCATTAGCCATTAGCCTTTAACCTTTAACCTTTAGCCTTATTTCCCCCACGTTTCCGGAGTCTTCCTCCAGTTGTTGAGGCTTTCCAGTTGCTCGTCGTTGATTTCTCCTGAGTCGTGCGCCAATTTGAGTAAAACATTGTAGTTGCTCAAAGTAGTCAGTTCGATGTGGGCAAATTCAAAATTTCTGGTCGCCAGCGGAAAGTTGTAAGTGAAGATGGCCAGCATACCCAGCACTTCTGCTCCATAGGTACGCACCGAGTCGGCCGCATTCAGGGAGCTGTAGCCTGTAGAAACCAGGTCTTCTATAATCACGGTTTTGGTTCCTTGGGGGATATCTCCTTCGATCAGGTTTTCCAACCCGTGCCCTTTGGGGGCGGATCGGATGTAAATAAATGGAAGACCAAGCCTGTCTGCTACCAGGACACCGTGGGCGATGGCTCCAGTCGCTACGCCGGCAATGGCTTCTGCATCGGGATATTTTTCACGAACCAGTTTGGCAAATTCGTCACAGATGAAAGTCCGTGTGGCAGGATAGGACAGGATCTTTCTGTTGTCACAGTAGATAGGGGCTTTCCAGCCGGATGCCCAGGTAAAGGGTGCGTCGGGCTGTATTTTTATGGTGTTGATGGCCAGCAATTGCCTGGCAACCTCGATCTCTCTTTGTTCCATTTATCAGATTTTTTCGCAAAGTTAAGCTTTTTTACTATTTTTAGTCTGCAAGGCAGGAGAAGTTTTGTCCATTTCTGTCACACTCCTCCGTTTGATTGAGGGGGGGCTCTAAATAGATATCATTCATATGCGGAATAGGTCTTCAAACTGGTTGTGTGTTTTGCAAATAGTGCTTTTTTCGTTGATTGGTTCTGATTTGAATGGTCAACCGCTGAGGGTGGTTTTTTCCGCAAGAGGCCTGCCTGCCGAGGTTAAAGGATTTACTGGAAATTCCGGCCTCCAGCTGATGCTAAAACATCCGCTTCCACTCGTTTCCTTCGAGATTTGCAATAAAAATAATTTGTCAAAAAGGGTTTTTTGCCTTTCTTCCGATGATGGTCCGGATCAAAAAATGGCTTTGTCCGTGCAACTGGACGAAAAATTCGGGTTTGGCTTCAAGGCTGACCTGACCTTCCGGAACATTTCGCAGGACACACTTTGGCTTACCAATGTGGTGCCATTTGGTTTCTCGGCCGACAAAACTTGCATCACTGGAAAGGGCGATCATCCCTTGTCAAGGAGTTATTTGTTCCGACCCGGTTTTGACCCCGTTAATTGCATTTTGCCAGACAATGCATGGGAACTGGGCTTTTCAGATTTCATTGTCAACGATTCGCTCCGGGTCTCTGCCCTGACGCGCAGAAGTAGGGAAGGTATGGAACACGCCATCAGGCACCGCTTCGAAACTGAATTGGCACCGGATGGGATCGTTCACTATGCTTTGTATGCCGATTTTCACATCGGGTCGTGGCAGGATGGTCTCCGAATGATCTTTCAGGATCGGATGCTGTTTGATGTTGAACCAGGTAAATTCGACAATCACCTCTTTGAACGCAAGGACCTTCAGTGGGTGCGCCATGCCTATGTCTCTCACCTGATGATGGCCTGGAACCATTTTTTCTATGATCCATCCGACCACAAATTTCACCTTGGGGAGTTTGCTGCGAAAGGCAGACTACTATACGGCGGAGACGATTTCATCGGCATTTGGCCCACCTGGCCTACCCTGGGAGTTGACCAACGCAACCAATGGGACCTTTTCCGTGATCTGCCCGGTGGAACGGCAGAATTAAAGTCAGCGTCTCAAATGCTTGGCAGGATTGGATCACACCTGTTTATCTGTTACAATCCATGGGATGAAAGTACCCGAAACGAAAAACCGGCGGAAGGAATGGCCAGACTGATTGACGCCACAAATGCCGATGGCGTTGTTTTGGATACGCGTGGAGCTTCCAGCAAAGAACTGCAGTTGGCTGCCGATTCTGTACGGAAAGGTGTGATAATGTACAGTGAAGGAATGGCCACCCCAAAAGATATGCAGGGAATTGTGGCCGGTCGGGTGCACAATGCGCTCTATTACTGCCCGGTGCTGAACCTGAACAAGATGATCAAACCCGAATTTGCCATTTTCAGGGTAGCAGAACTGTTCAAGGAACCGATCCGGCGTGAGTTTTGCCTCTCCTTTTTCAATGGATACGGTACCGAACTGAATATTTTTGCTCCCGGCATTCCCGACTGGGCGGAGGAGCAGTACAAATTTCTGGGGAGAATTGCCAGAATCCAGCGGGAAAATTCCGAAAATTTCATCAGCCGGAATATCAACCCCTTGCTGTCGACGACAGATGATAAAATTTTTGTTAATGAATGGAAAACAGCGGACAAAACGATCTATTCCATTTTTAGCCTGATCCCTGAGGGCTACAAGGGATATTTGTTTGGCGTGAATCCCCGGAAGGGGAACCATTTTGTGGATCTGTGGAAAAACGAAGAGTGTACGCCAAGATATCAGGGTGGCGTGTGGCTGGTCGAAGCCGAAACTGAGGCCTTCAGCAAAAAGTGGCTGGGTACAAATAACGAAGGAGCGGTCGACTGCATGGCACAACTCCCTGAATTGCTGGATGCGTCCATTGATGGAGACGAACTCGTGATCCATGTTGACAAAGGCGATTCATTGCGCATCTGGCCGGGCGATCCATCGTACCAAAAAAAACCAATGGTTTTAAAGGCCGGCAATCAAATCATCCAGCTGACGGACCATTTTGGCAGGTATGAGGGAAAGTTTGTCGTGCAGCTGTTTGAGGGGGATCAGTTATTGGATGAACAGATTGTTTCTATTCTGCCGGGAACGCCAAGGCGGATCAGTCGAATTGAAAAGTCATGCACTGCCGTGAATGCCCCAGAAAATATGGTGAAGATTCCTTCCGGAAAATTCAAGGTTCATTTCACCAACGGCGATGAATTTATTCGCTATCCGAAAGCAAACGAAGGAAAAACAGTGGTGATGAACTCCTTTTTTATCGACAAATTTCCGGTTACGAATGGACAATTCAGAAAATTTCTCTCTTCAACGGGTTATCAGCCTGCGGATACCATCAATTTTCTAAAAAACTGGTCACATGGAACTTACCCGGTAGGTCAGGAGCAGTTTCCTGTCGTGTATGTTTCGTACGAGGATGCGAGGGCCTATGCCGGATGGGCAGGCAAACGACTGCCGACCGAACAGGAGTGGCAATATGCCGCCCAGACCCCGGCTGCCAACGAGTGGCCCTGGAGACAGAAGCTGCCAATCGTCAGAAAAGAGGAGCAGGTCACCAATNCCCTGACCGTTTTTAAAATCGAAGGCATCCTGCCGGGAAGGTGCAATCCCGGAAACGGGAAGCCTGATCCGGTAGGAAGCTATCCCAGAGGTGCGAATCCATATGGCCTGCAAGACCTGGTGGGCTGTGTCTGGCAGCTGACAAACGACCGGTATGTAGATGGAAGTTATCAATACATCATCCTAAAGGGTGGAAGCTATTTCAATCCCTCTTCCAGCTGGTGGTATGTGCAGGGCGGACCCCGGGAACTGCATTACAGGCAGTTCTTACTCCGGGTCTCGGAAGGATTCGAACGCAATGCAACGGTGGGATTTCGGTGCGTGAAAGACACTGAATAATGTGCTAATTTGCTTGTGTGAATGGCGAGGCGATTGGAAGTAAGGACCTGGAAGATAGAGGGTGTGTGGGTAGGGTGATGAGAATTTGCGTGGACAATTACACAGTCCCTGAGCGGAGTGATCCCTGAGCGGAGCCGAAGGGTCGAAGGGTGGACGGAAGGAACGAATAAACAAAGAATCATAAATGATAAAAACAGAAATTTTTAGAGGATTTGCAACTATGCTGCTAATCCTAGCCATGAATTCCGGAAATTGTTTTTCCCGACAAATCGGTAATCAGGGAATTTCCCATTACATGAACAACAGGGCGCCACTGGTTTCGACGCCCTTTGTCGAACTTCCCCTTGGCGCGATCTCCCCGCAAGGATGGCTAAAAGAACAGCTAATCAGGCAAAAAAATGGGATGACGGGCCATCTCGATTCGATTTACCAGGCAGTGATGGGCAAACGAAACGGCTGGCTCGGTGGCGATGGCGATGTGTGGGAACGAGGTCCCTACTGGATCGACGGACTGCTGCCACTGGCCTACATTCTGAAAGACAAGGAGCTGATTGCCAAGACGAAACCCTGGGTCGAATGGACACTGCAGAGCCAACAGCCGGATGGTTATTTCGGTCCGGTTGCAGACCGTCCCAATGAACCCGGACTACAGCGCGGCAATGCCCGCGACTGGTGGCCAAAGATGGTGGTTTTGAAATTCCTGCAACAATATTACTCTGCTACCAATGACAAACGGGTGATCGCGCTGATGCTCAATTATTTCAAATATCAGCTGAAAGAGTTGCCGATAACTCCGCTGAACCACTGGACCCACTGGGGCGCAGATCGTGGCGGCGATAATCTGGCTGTTGTCTATTGGCTTTATAACCTGACCGGTGAAAAATTTCTGCTCGAACTGGGCGAGCTGATCCACAAGCAGACCGTCAACTGGACGGATGTTTTCCTGACGGGAAAGTTAAGTCAGCCCTGGAGCTTCCATTGTGTCAACGTGGCACAGGGGATGAAGGAGCCTGGCATCTATTATCAACAAGCCAAAGACAAGAAATTTGTGGAAGCAGTGAAGTCCGGCTTGGCAGATCTTCGCCGGTATTACGGTTTCCCGGATGGTTTGTATGGTGCCGACGAGATGCTGCACAGCAACAATCCCACACAGGGATCCGAATTTTGCTCGGCGGTCGAGATGATGTTTTCGATGGAGAGTATCCTGCCCGTGACCGGAGAGGTATCTTTTGCCGACCAACTTGAAAGGGTTGCCTTTAACGCCCTGCCCACCCAGGCGACGGACAATTATGACAGCCGCCAGTATTTTCAGCAGACCAACCAGGTGCTGGTCAGCCGGGAAGCCCGGAATTTCAATACTGCCTACGAAGGCAACGACCAGCTTTTCGGTCCGTTGACTGGCTATCCCTGCTGCACCTCCAACATGCACCAGGGGTGGCCGAAGTTGACGCAGAACCTCTGGTATGCCTCTGCCGACCAGGGTATTGCAGCACTGGTTTATGCACCATCCACGGTGAGCGCCAAAGTCGGCAAAAATACTACCGTGGATATTGGTGAAGATACCAACTACCCATTTGACGAATCTGTTCGATTTTCATTCAGGCTAGCACAAAAGACCATTTTCCCATTCCATTTGCGGATTCCGGTCTGGTGCAAAAAAGCTTCCATTGCCATCAACGGAAAATTGTGGAGTGAGCCGGAAGGAAACAACCTAACCTCCATTTCGCGCGAATGGTCCGACGGCGATGTGGTTGAATTGATTCTGCCGATGGAGGTGACGATAAGTCGTTGGTATGAAAATTCTGCCGTGGTGGAGCGGGGTCCGCTTGTGTATGCACTAAAAATCGGGGAGGAGTGGAAGAAGTTCGCCAATTCCGACAAGTATGGCCCATTTTTCTACGAAGTGCACCCGACCACTCCCTGGAACTATGGATTGTTGGCTGCCGCCATCCGGCATCCCGGCCAGGAGTTTGAGGTGGTGAAGCGAACGTTTCAATGGGTAGTTATCCCTGGAACCCGGAGAATGCCCCAATAGAGATCCGGACAAGGGGGGGTATCATCCCTACCTGGACCATTTACAACGGCTCTGCAGGTCCTTTGCCTTACAGTGAACAAGACCAGCTCAAAACCGCTCCGCCGGAACCAATTACCCTGATTCCGTACGGTTGCACCACGCTAAGGATTACGGAGTTTCCGGTGGTTGAGGTAGGTAAATGAGGGAATGTGCTAAAATACTAATGGACTAACATGATGGTGGATGCTATGTTGGGAGCTTCGTGTTCCTAACATTCCGGATTAAATGGGGTAAGGTTCTGCAGGTCCGATTTTTCTCTACCAGGGTTACATGAGGGAATTAGGTTTCTACCTCTAATAAAATACATATTCCCATTTCGTGAAGGCACCAATCAATTTTTCTGCCTTCGTATAATCTGAACTAGAAACTTTGACGATCCCGGGTGCAATCCCTCCGGGGCTTACGATCCAGGGTTCAATTACCGACATCAGATTATTTTCAATAAATGACTGTATGCCATTGG
>TBL_comb47_HYPODRAFT_10000736_pt1 | contig 43317 bp, 31 predicted proteins | sample TroBogypolimnion_40_FD_10682 | JGI IMG/M metagenome (IMG submission 10682)
AACCCTGCTTGAGTCACCTGTCAGAAGGCTACAGTTGTAGCCAATAGCATGAAGGATATTTTTAAAGATAAACTGGAATTGCATATCCATAGGGCCGACTCGCCAGAAGCCATCCCCTATAATTTGAAAAGCTCGACCAACCTTTTTGTCAACGATGAGTTAGTTCCGTTGGATGTGGCAACTTCTGAAGCTGCGATGGAGAAATATTTAGCTGCCATGATTTAATGGTAACTGATCTTAAAAGGGATTGACCTCCGGTATTACACAGACCCGCTTCCTTAACGGAAAGTGGGTTTTTTTATTGTCCAGCAAGGCAGCGGGGATGTTTGGGTCCAGATTCTTCATCTGAAACGTTACAGCGATATGTATCTATATATAAGATGAGTAATTGAAAAAAATTATGAGTTAACCGGAATGAAAAACGCAACTTGGTGAAGAAAACTTTATTCACAGGACAGAACCTGAAAATATTTGCCAGATATTGTCTAGGAATATATGGGACAGGATATGGGACCAATAAAAAAGGCACTTAACCCATAAAGAGCTAAGTGCCTGAATTTGTTGGTAGCGGGGACAAGATTTGAACTTGTGACCTTCGGGTTATGAGCCCGACGAGCTACCAGACTGCTCCACCCCGCGTTGCATCCAGACATATTACTCGACTGAGCGGAAATGTCAACTATTCATTTCCCTTTCTGTGCCTTTTCCGAGCAGAGCCGTGATCTTCTCTAGAACAGCTGCGGGGAAAGGCGTCAGTTTCCCCTGACGATTGACGCAGGCATGGCTGGTAAAGCCCTTGACCAGCAGAACCGGCCGACTGGCCACGTCCTCACGGGTAATGGCATAATGAAAGCGGCAGGTTACTTTGCTAACCTCCACCAGCGAGGTCGAGATAGTGATCAGGTCGTCATAGGCGGCTGGAGCCTTGAAGCGGAGATAACTCTCCGTCACCGGCAAGATACACCCCATCGCTTCGATGGCGCTGTAGGGTAAGGCCCAGGCACGCATCATCTCGGTCCGACCGATCTCAAAATAGCGCAGATAGTTGGCGTTATAGACAACCCCTGCAGCATCGGTATCACCGTAGATCACCCGGTACTGGACGGTAAAGACCGGCTCCACCAGACTGACCGCGAGCTTACTCATGGCCCTGCTCCTGCTCGACAAAGCGGCGAAAAAAGACAGCGCCGGACGGCAGATTCAGGTCTTGGTTGGCCCGGACCGCCGCCAGGACATGGGCCTCCGTATAGGTCTGATGGGATGGCGAGGCGATCCCCCTGGAATCGTAGAGAAACATGGGCACCGGCCAGTCCTCGTGGGTCTTGCGGTGGATGGGGGTATAGTGGTCCATAGTCACCACCAGCCGAAACGGCTCGCCCCGCCGCTCCATCTCCTCGACAATCGGGGTGACAATACGCTCATCGAAATCTGCAATGGCCTGGACCTTCTCCCGCACCAAACCCTGATGCCCAGTCTCATCCGGGGCCTCGACATGGACCAGGACAAAATCGTCCGTTTCCAGCACTTTGAGCGCGGCCTGCGCCTTCCCCTCGTAATTGGTGTCGAGATAGCCAGTCGCTCCCTCGACCTCAATGGCCGTTAGACCGCTGAGCACACCGAGCCCCTTAAGCAGATCGACCGCCGAGATCAGGCCGCCGTGGATGCCATACCGGTGCCCCAGGGTTTCCATGGCCGGCCGCTTGCCCTCGCCCCATAGCCAAATGCAGTTTGCCGTCCTTTTCCCCTGCCGCGCTCTTTCCAGATTGACCGGATGGTTGGCCAAAATCGCCGGTGCCCGCGCCAGCAGGTCACGAAAGGCCGCCACCTGCTGATACGCCCCCCAGAAACCGGCCACATCCTGATCGGAATGGTCATGCGGGGGAACGGTGATGAAGCCCTTGGGCAGGTCGCCCCGATACACCAGCAGGTGCCGATAGCTGACACCGGGATAGAGGGTCAATTGATCGTTGCCGCACTCAGCCTGCAGGGCGGTTATCAGCTGTCGGCTTTCTTCGGTGGTAATGTGGCCGCTACTGTAATCCACCATAATCAGGCTGCCGTCGGCGCGCTTGTCCACATGCACCAGATTGCAACGGAAGGCGACTTCATCGGCGCCGATCTCCACCCCGAGGCTCGCAGCCTCCAAGGGGGCTCGCCCGGTATAGTACTTTTCCGGTTCATATCCGAGCAGGGAGAGGTTGGCGACATCGCTCCCCGGCGGATAGCCGACAGGCACAGTGCGCACCAACAGCATCTCGGACTTTCTGGCCAACCGGTCCATGGTCGGTGTGGCCGCGGCCTCAAGTGGTGTCCTGTTGTCCAGGGACGGGATGGCGACATCGCCCATACCGTCGCCGATAAGTAAAATGTATTTCATAAATTAAGCACGAGGAAGGTCAGGCAAAAAGGTTATTCCGCTTCAAGAATCCGGATTTTGACCACCGGCGCAGTAACGCAGTCGAGTTGGCCGATCTCGGCAAGGGCGGCGCTTACCGCCGACTCCCTGGCGCTATGGGTGACAACCACCAGGGGCACCGCACCGGTTTTTTTGCGACCCTTCTGAATGACCGACTCGATACTGATATCATATTTACTGAGGATACCGGAGATCGTGGACAGCACACCGGGTTGATCGAGAACGGTACAACGGAAATAATAGGGACCGTACAGCTCATCCATAGGCGTGATCCGCCGCGTCTGCATCTGATCGGGCTGATAGGACAAGGCCGGCACCCTGCCGATCGAGCCGCAGCAGATATTCCTGGCAATGTCAACCACGTCGGCGGCTACGGCGCTACCGGTGGGAATACTGCCCGCGCCCAGACCATGCAACAGAATATTGCCCACCATATCGCCCTGGAAATGGATTGCGTTGAAAGCCCCGTTAATCGAGGCCAGCAGGTGATTCTGCGGCACCATGGTGGGATGCACCCGGGCTTCGACATGCTCGCCGTGGTTACGGCTGATCGCCAGCAGCTTGATGCGGCAGCCAAACTCACGGGCCAGTTCGATATCCATGGGCTCGATCTGGGAGATGCCCTCGGTGGCGATCTCCTTGTGGGTGATCGGCGTGCCATAGGCAATGGTCATCAGGATGGCCAGTTTGTGGGCCGTATCGATCCCCTCGATATCATAGGTCGGATCAGACTCGGCAAACCCCAACCGCTGTGCATCTTTAAGAACCTCGGCAAAGGCGATCCCTTCATCGGTCATCCGGGTGAGAATGTAGTTGGCGGTGCCGTTCAAGATGCCCATGATGGAGAGGATTTTATTGGCCACCAGCCCCTCCTTCAAAGCCTTGATCACCGGGATTCCGCCACCGACGCTGGCCTCGAATCCGACCTCAACCCCCTGTTTGGCCGCTGCGGCAAAGATGTCGCGGCCCTCCTGCGACAGCAGGGCCTTGTTGGCGGTTACCACATGCTTGCCGGCGGCAATCGCCTGCATCACAAAGGTTTTGGCCGGTTCAATACCGCCGATCAACTCAACAATGATATCGATTTCCGGGTCGTTGATCAGCTGCATAGCGTCCTGCGTCAACCGGATATCCTTGAAGCGCTCCGGCAATTCATAGGTGCCATGATCGGCAATGCCCACCAACGTGATGCGCATCCCGGTCCGCCTGATCAGCCGCTCCCGCTGCGTCAGTAAAACTTCCGCCAGACCCGTGCCCACCGTACCAAAACCAATCAGCCCTACCTTTATTTCTTTCATGCCTGTCGTCACCTGCAAAAGTTGAAAGATATATTCATATTGGCCATTTTCTACCCTCTTTCCCGCGGCTTGTCAAAAAGTATGCGCCGGAGAAATTGCCGCCCCAACTCCTCTTTCCCGCCCCTCTTGCCCTATTCTCTCGGTATCGTAACACCCAGAAAAACCATCACTAACACATTGTATTATTGACCGTATCCGCATTATCACTTCCCCTGATCCGAACCATCATTTTTCATGGCGTATTCAAGCAAGGTACTGTATATTCATCGCCTCAATGACAGGTCATTCATTTTTTGACCCATTTTTTTACTAAATATATAAAGATGTTACCCAATCATTTTTGAATCAAACTTGGAGGAAACCGGCATGAACATCCTTACTTTCGGTCCGAATGGCAGCGGTAAAGGCACCCAGGGTGCTATCGTCAAAGAAAAATATGGCATCAACCACATTGAATCAGGCGCCATTTTCCGTGAGCACATCAAAGGCGGCACCGAGCTCGGCAAAAAAGCCAAAGCCTATATTGATCGCGGCGACCTGGTTCCCGACGAGATCACCATCCCGATGGTTCTTGAAACCTTGGGCAACTCGAAAGAAAAAGGTTGGCTGCTCGATGGTTTTCCCCGGAGCCTAGCCCAGGCGGAAGCCTTGGATAAAGCCCTGAAAGATGCCGGCATGAAACTTGACTACGTACTGGAGATCACCTTAGATCGCCAGATCGCCAAAGACCGGATCATGGGCCGCAGACTGTGCGCCAACGACAATAACCATCCCAACCATATCGCCTTTGAGGCTATCAAGCCAGTCGAGAAGGACGGCAAGCTGGTTTGCCGGGTCTGTGGCGGCTCACTTTCGGCCCGGGCCGACGATCAGGATGAAGAGGCGATCAACAAACGTCACAATATTTATTACGATGAGACCACCGGCACCATGGCCGCTGTCAATTATTTCAAAAAACTTCCCGGCTCCGCAGTCATTTCCGTGGACGGTTCCAAAAATATCAAGGAAGTTTCCCAGCTCATCATCAAAGAGCTGCCGTAACATCGCTTCATTGCCCAGTACTGTGCAAAACGTTTCCGCGCCTTTGGGTACGGAAACGTTTTTTTATTTGACACCCCCCTGTTTTCTTTTATGGTGAGGGATATGAAAATACTTATTGCGACCAACCTTGCGCATTCCATTATGGCCAAAGAGGCTTTTGTCAAAGAATCTCTCGACGAAATTCTCCTCCTGACCGAATGGATACGGGAGGTTTTCGAAAAAGGCGGTAAACTGCTGCTTTTCGGTAATGGCGGCAGCGCCGCCGATGCCCAGCACCTGGCAGCCGAATTCGTCAACCGCTTCCTCATCAACCGTCGCCCGCTGCCTGCCCTGGCTCTGACCACCGACAGCTCGGTGCTCACCTCCATTGGCAATGATTTTGGCTACGACCTAGTTTTTGTCAAACAGATCGAAGCCCTGGGCAAACCCGAGGATCTAGCCCTAGGCATCTCGACCTCCGGCAACTCCCCGAATGTGGTGAAAGCGATGCAGGCAGCCCGGAAGATCGGCATGAAAACCGTGGCCCTGACCGGCGGCACCGTTCGCCCAGGGGGTGACCTGGCCGCCGTCTGCGACCTGGTGCTCAATGTCCCGTCGGACGCCACCCCCCATATCCAGGAAACGCACCTCTGGCTGGAACATACCATCTGTGAAATCGTGGAAAAGCAGATGTTCGGTACTCCCTGATCTGGTCGAAACAACAGCTTTCTCTCCAACCTTCTCTGTGTGCTGCTATGGCGTCTTACCCTCCCGCTCCTCTTGATTTCAGCGGACTGAACACCTATTCCGTGTATGGTCGCCACTCCAAGGTGAGTGTTGACGATTTCGCGGCTCCCATGCAAGCGAGCATGACCGTACGCCAGCTTCTGGCCGCGCTGCCCAAGCAGCTGGCTGGGGTCGATTTCCCGGATCTGGTAGCACGAATTGCAACCGCATACCAACAAAAACGACCGATAATCTTCGGTATGGGGGCCCACGTCATCAAGGTGGGACTCAATCCGGTCCTGATCGACCTGATGCAGCGCGGGATTATTACCGCCCTGGCCCTCAACGGAGCCGGCATTATCCACGACAGTGAGATCGCCATGGTGGGGCGGACCTCGGAAGAAGTCGCCAGCGTCCTCGGTGCGGGTGCCTTCGGAGCCGCCCAGGAGACCGGCGAGGTCCTCAACCGTGCCATCACCGCAGGAGCAGCCAGAGGCATCGGGATCGGCCAGGCGATTGGCGAGATGCTCATCACCAACCGCTTTCCCCACAATGACAAGAGCCTGCTGGCTATGGCCGCGCAGTTGCGGATTCCGGTTACGGTCCATGTGGCCATGGGCACCGACATCATCCATATCCACCCCGATGTGGACGGCGCGGCGATCGGCAAGGCCGGGCATCATGACTTCCGGATCTTCTGCCGCCTGGTCAGCGAGCTCGAGGGTGGGGTCTATCTCAATGTCGGTTCGGCGGTGCTGCTGCCGGAGGTCTTTCTCAAGGCCCTAACCGTGGCCCGCAATCTTGGCCATCAGGTCAAACAGTTCACCACCGCCAACTTCGATTTCATCCGCCATTACCGCCCGGCGACCAACGTGGTGCACCGCCCGACCCTGGAAGGCGGCAAAGGCTTCAATTTCACCGGCCACCACGAGCTGATGCTGCCGCTGCTGGCCGCCGCCGTTATCGATGAAATTGACAAATAAACGATGAGACAGTATATGGCTGCTACCACAATTCCCCCTTCAATCCGCCGCCATCACAGCAGGAACGGTGCATGAGAACAGTACTCCGCATAGGGACACGCGCCAGCCTGCTGGCCGTAACCCAATCCACCTGGGTCAAAAACCAGATTGAAACCACCCACCCGCAGACACGGGTGGAATTGGTAAAAATCACCACCAAGGGCGACCGCATTCTGGATGTGCCCCTGGCCAAGGTTGGTGGCAAGGGACTCTTTGTCAAAGAAATCGAGGATGCCCTGCTGGCCGGCGACGTCGATCTGGCCGTTCATTCGATGAAGGATGTGCCCACTGAACTGCCGGACGGCCTCCATATCGGTATTATTCCGCTCAGGGAAACCGCGCAAGATGCCTTTGTCTCGGTCAAATATGCCTCTCTGGCTGCCCTGCCGCAGGGGGCAACAATCGGTACCTCCAGCCTGCGGCGCAAGTCCCAGCTGGCAGCCCTGCGTCCGGATTTAAACATCACCGACCTTCGCGGCAATATCGACACCCGTCTGCGTAAGCTTGACGAAGGCATCTTTGACGCCATCATCCTAGCCGGGGCCGGACTCAACCGTCTCGGCCAGGGAGCGCGGATCACCGCCCTGCTGACTCCAGAGCAGATGCTTCCCGCCATCAGCCAGGGGGCGCTGGGTATCGAGCTGCGCCGGGATGACACCGACCTGCTGGCCGGGTTGCAATTTCTCCACCACCCGCAGACCGCTATTGCTGTTGCTGCGGAACGGGCCTTTTTGCTCCGCCTTGAAGGCGGCTGCCAGGTGCCCATCGGCGCCCATGCCACCCTCTTGGGTGCCACGGTCACGCTGACCGGGTTGATCGCCAGCGTCGACGGTCACCAACTGATCAAAGACACGACCACCGGCCCGGTGGAACAGACTGACCAGCTCGGCACCACCTTAGCGGAAACGCTGCTGGCCCGAGGCGGCAAAGCCCTGCTCGACGCGGTCTATGCCGATAACGCCTCCGGCATTAAATAACCGCTCTTATCCCTCTTCTCATAGAACTGAAAACAAGTGACAACTCTCTCGCTTCCCTTGCAACAAACCAACGGCAAAGTCTATCTCGTCGGTGCCGGTCCCGGCGATCCGGGCCTGATCACCCTGCGAGGCAAATACCTGCTCGAGCATGCTGAGGTCGTCGTCTATGACTATCTTGCCAACAGCAAGCTGCTTAGCTATGTCCCCAAAACCGCCAAATTTATTTATGCCGGAAAAAAGGGCGGCGGACTCCACGCTTTTACCCAGGACGGCATCAACCAACTGCTGGTCGAACACGCCAAGCAGGGCAAGATGGTGGTGCGCCTCAAAGGCGGCGACCCCTTTATCTTTGGCAGGGGTGCCGAAGAAATCGAGGAACTGGTGGCCGAAGGTATTGAATTCGAAGTGGTGCCCGGCGTCACCTCGGCAACCGCCGCGGCCACCTATGCCGGCATCCCCATTACCCACCGCGAGTACACGGCATCTGTTGCCTTTGTCACCGGCCATGAGGATCCAACCAAGAAATTTTCCAATATCTCCTGGGAAAAACTGGCCACCGGCGTCGGCACCATTGTCATTTACATGGGCATCAAAAACCTGCCGAGCATCACTCAGAAACTGATAAAATTCGGTCGCTCCCCTGATACGCCGGTCGCCGTGGTCCGCTGGGCCTCGACCCCGCAGCAGCGCTCGGTGGTCGGGACGCTCGCGACCATCTGCGAAGTCGTGCAGCAGGCCGACATCAAGCCGCCAGCCCTGGTTATTGTCGGCGAGGTGGTCAAACTGCGCAAAACCATCGACTGGTTCGAGAAACGAGCCCTGTTCGGCAAGCGCATGGTTGTCACCCGCACCCGGGAGCAGGCCAGCGATTTGGTGGCCAAACTCGAGGAATACGGCGCCGACTGCCTGGAATATTCGACCATCCACATTGAACCGGTGGATAATTATACGGTGCTCGATCAGGCGATAGAACATATTGCCGAGTATCAGTGGCTGCTGTTCACCAGCCTCAACGCCGTGACCTATTTTTTCCAACGGCTCTATCGAGTGGGCAGCGACAGCCGCGCACTTGCCGGCCCGAAAATCGCAGTGGTCGGCAAGGCAACCGCCGAAGAACTAATGAAATATGGCATCAAGGCCGATTTGATCCCTGAACAATTCACCGGGGAAGGTTTGGCCGAGGCTCTGATCCAGACCCAGGTGGGCGGCAACCGCATCCTGCTGCCACGGGCATTGCGGGCCAGCGAAATGTTGCCTGAGTCCCTGACCGATGCCGGCGCAACAGTGACCATCGCCCCGGTCTATCAAAATGTGCCGCCCCAGGGTAGAAAGGATGAATTGCGCGAACAGCTGCAGAGCGGTTCCATCGATCTGGTGACCTTCACCAGCTCCTCCACGGTCACCAATTTCCTCACCATGATTGATGCCGGCAGCACAGAAGAATTGCACCAGCTCCTCGACAAGGTGAAAATTGCCGCCATTGGTCCGGTCACCGCCGAAACCATCAAAAAACATGGCCTGCATGTGGATATCCAGCCCCAGCGGTATACGATCAACGATATGGTGCACGCCATTGTTGCCTATTATCGAGACAATACCTTGCCGCACGAGGAGTAAGCCGCTACGGTGCAGGCCCCTCCTGCCGCCGAAGTCCTCCCGACCGCCTGTTCCCCGTTCCGATAACGCCTCGGCACAACCGGCCGACCAGGCTATTCTCTGCGCGGTCTGTAATGCCGTCATCACCCACCGGAATCAAGCGCTGCAGGTGAATAATCGACACGAACACGCTTTTTTCAATCCCGCAGGTGTCGCCTTTGTACTGCGCTGTTTTCATCAGGCGCCGGGAGTTTCTCCATGCGGTGAACCAACCGGCGAATTCACCTGGTTTCCAGGCTTTCGCTGGCAGATCGTGCTCTGCACTACCTGTCAAACCCATCTCGGGTGGCTATTCACCGGCACCCGATCATTTTTAGGGCTTATTGCTACCCGGCTGGCCTAGTCCCGCAAGGCGAGCAATCGGTTGTTGAGCATCACGGTGACAACCATACACTTTTCTGTATTGTTTTTAACAGGCCCAAGTTGTACATTATAAATAAGAGAAAATTGCTGAGACTCAACCCTTCCGACGCATGCATCTATGTCGAAATCTTTACGCAACCGCATTTACCTGACAGTTTTCGCGCTGATTGTCTTATTTGCGGGAGCTGCCCATGCCAGCGAAAAATCGAAGCCGATCCAGGGCTCAGCGTGGGATAGTGCGGTCAATAATTTACTAGCCACCGGCATGTACGGCTTCGACAGTCAAAGCTCACCGGGTCTGTCAGTACAGCTGCAACATTCCGATAAAATGTATAGAGGCCTTGCGCCCAACAAGGCACAGATCAACGGCCAAGCTATCACCTTTTCCTATGATGGTTCGTCCGGTCTCCTTGAATTTTCCGCCGGCTACATTCTATCCAGCCAGCGGAGCAATCGGGAACCAGGAACCATATTTATGGGTGTTGATCCCGAACCGGATAGAACTTTTGACCCGGGGCGTTCCTGGTATATGGCTCTTGACCTTTCCCGTTCCTATCAGGTTGATGAGAATATCAGTTTCAGCCTGGGCAACAGGGCTCTGTTGATTAAGAATCCGTTTGATACGGAAGAGGGGCATATATTTTCCATGCTTTTCAATATGCCTATCTCCTATCGCAACTACCTGACCATTACTCCGGAACTCCAATGGTCGCGTCCTGTTTCTCGAACTAACTTCAGCAACAGCATCCGAACGTCCGGCGACACCCAAGATAAATCGCCCCAAGATGTTTTTTATGGCGGAGTTTCCGTCAGGTTTTCGTACTGATCGTGATCACCGGGCTGCGATTCCCTCGTGTTTTCCCAATTTTTCACCAGCGAGTCCCCCCCTTTTTTCTTTTTACCCAAAACAAATCAGCCAGCCCTTGCTCATGAGCCTGTCCCGAACAGCTCTTGGCACGACGTTGCCGATTTCATCATTATTTTCAGATAATACAGACAGGAGCGCCTGCCGTGAACGTAATCCCTCTGCTCAAAAAATGGACCTCTTTTACTATGCATGATACAAATAGGATGTGTACCCTGGCGTCTATCGTCGTACTGCTGGCCGCTATCAGCCTCACAACAGGGGCGGCTTTCGCAGCGACAAAACCAACGGAACCGGCAAAACACCAGGTCGTCTTTCTTCCGTTTACCGTTGAAATCCCAGGCTCCTACGCTTACCTGCGCCAGGGCCTCGCCAGTATGCTGGCTAGCCGTCTAGCATCGCGAGTCGATATCGCCGCCGTTCCTCAGGGAGCAGCAACGGAACAGATGGCCAAGGCCCTCAAAGCGGGGGAATACGCCTCGTTCAGCCAGCAGCTCCGCCAATCAGGCGCTGATTATCTCATTATCGGGTCACTGACCCCCAAAGGCGATCAATTCGAAATCACCAGCTATGTCTTTGCCAACAGCGCCGGACAGGCCCAAAAGAAATTCCAGCGGGATGTCGCAACCATTGATAAGGTCATGACAGCCATCGATGATCTGGCTTGGGATATCAGCAGTTCTGTTTTCGGCAAACAAAAGCCTGATGAAGCCCCGCAAACAACCAAGACAAACGCCTTCCAGACAGCGCACCCGGAGCGGGCGTATCGAGAAGGGCGATTGGCCGGCTCGGGATCGGGCCTCGAATCCGGCGGCCAATTTGAACTGACCGCCAGTTTCCGCAGCAAGAATCTCCTCTCTGAGGTGATGGATATAACCGCCGGAGATATCGATGGTGACGGCAAAGATGAGATTGTCGTCCTGACAAAATCCTCACTGATTATCTACCGGCAGACAGAAAACCAATTCCAGATGATCGCCACCATTGACCAGCCGAAACATCTCCACTACCTCTCGCTAACCCTGGCTGATCTCAATAAAAACGGCCTCAAGGAAATCTACATCAGCGGCAGTAACGGCGACCGTCCCGATTCCTCAGCCCTTGAGTGGAACGGCAAAAAAATGACCTACCTCTTTCAACATGCCCCCTATTACCTGCGGGCCGTGACTGTACCGGGCGAACCGCCGCAGCTCCTTGGCCAGACGACCCTTGCCAACGAACTCGGCGGGGCTGACATCTGTCAGATGACGCTTGACCCGAACAAAGGGGTGGTCCAAGGCCAGAAACTCAATCTCCCCTCAGGAATCAATCTGTTTGATTTTGCCCAGGCCGATATCAATGGCGACGGCAAACGGGAAACCATAGCGATCAACAAAAATAATAGACTGCAGGTCTATGATGCCGCCGGCACCCTCCTCTGGACGAGTTCCGAGCAGTATGGGGCCGGCAACAATGTCTTCAGCACCCTGACCAACAACATCAACACCGAAAAAGAAACCACCTATGTCCATACCCGTATCGAGATTGCCGACCTCAACCTGGACGGCGTCAACGATGTCCTGGTCGGCAGGAACCGCCTGGAGACCGTAAAATTAATGCCCAATCTGCGTTATTTTGAAGGCAGCTCGATTGCCGCCCTCAAATGGGAGAACGGAGGGCTGACCACGCTCTGGGAAACCCGGAAAATTCCAGGATATGCGGTCAATTACCAGATTCTTCCTCCGAAAAAAGGGGACCGTCAATTCCAACTCATCTTTGCCGAGGGCGAGAGCAGTTCGCCCTTTGTGTTCTGGCATTCGCCTGCCGCCTTTATTAACAGTTACAGTTTGCGGGCTCAATAAACGTATAGAGACAAAGGGCGAAAATTCTTTTGCCCTTCCTTTTTTGTTCGACGATCCATCCTGGTTCCAATGCGCAGCATAGGAACCAGGATGGATTTTCCTGCTGTCATTTCGAACGGAGCGAGAAATCTCTCTGTTACATGCCTTGAAATTCCTCCCGTTTGGTCGACAGAATCGATATGACAAAGCCTGCTGTTGGGCATCGCTTCGCTCAGCGTCGACCTACGGAGAGAACGGCTGTATCGTGCCCCCCGACAGAACCCTGCGAGTGTAAAAAAAATTTCTCGTTCCCCCACGCCGCAGGGGACCACCTCAGGTGGATACGAGAGAGCGGCGCGACATTTACTGCAGAATAATCTTGCAAATCAGCAAGTTGACAAGAACTGCTGTGTCGTGAACGCCAACATTGTCACGTTGTGGCATAGACGTTACCGGGTATTGCGGTGCTCAGCCGCAACCTGCGAAAAATCCTGGGAGTAAAAAAATTTTTACTTTCGGTAAAAAAAACTTGACGATCACCCATCGACCTTTTAAGCTGAAATTATCCAAGGAATGTTTAAAAAGGTTTCTTGCAATTTTGAGAAACGCGCAATCAACACTTGATAAAAGGAGAGGAAAATGAAAAAAGTATTACTAACAGGCGTTGCCCTTATGCTGGCTGGTGGCGTTGCTGCTCCGGTTTTTGCTGCTGACGCCACCCCGGGTTTTACCGTCACCGGTGATGCACGCATGCGTATGTATTACAAGAGTGATGAATATGCCAACACCTTCGGCAATTCACTCGTACCTAACGGTTCCTCCGTGGCTGCCGGCTCGCAGACCAATATGGATACCCGCATCCGCTTCGACCTGACCGGTACCGCGGCCGGTGGAGCTTACGTCAAGGGCCGAATCCGCATGATGGAAAGCACAATGAGCGCCATGGATACCGATTTGAACGGCATCAACGGCCAGAACCAGAATAACATCTGGGCTGATAAGGCTTATATGGGCGTACCTATCACTAAAGACATCACTATTGAGGTTGGTAAATACCGTTCGACCTACGGCCCGCTGCCGACCACCTACAACTTCTTCTATGATGACGTGCAGTTGGCCGGTGCCCGTGGTATCATCAAGATCGGCGATGTCGTGATCAACCCGTTTTTCGAATGGATGACCGACGGACAGAATTCTGGAATTACCTCATCCAATGCGGCCCAGACCTCCAGCGCCACTGATAAAGCCAATGACAACGACGAGATGCGTATGGGTGCGCATGTCAAGGCCAAACTCAACAAGGATTGGACCATCGGCGGCATGCTCGGCTATCAGATGGACAACCGTGTTGATACTGCTACCGCCACCGGTAATCAAGGTGCATTTGGCTCTATTTACGTCAACGGTACTGCAGGCGCCTTCGGTATAGTGGGTGAATTGGCATACACGGCTGCCAAACTGAACGGTTTCAACACCTGGGCTGAAGATGCCAATGTAAATGGTACCTTTGGATCTTTTAACACTACGACCGGGACGACTGGAACTGAGGCCACTCAGGACATGATCGGCAGCAAGAATGATGGCTACGGCGGGTATATCAACCCCACCTTCACCATCGACAAGCTGACACTGGGCGTGAATGCCGGTTTCACCAAAAACGGTTTCCGACCTGACGTGGCCTACGGTTTTGTCATGATCGGCGGCAAGGACAACAGCATTATCGGCGATTCCGTCCGGATTGGCGAGACCGGCGACTGGCTTTGGGCAGGGCTGTCGGCCACCTATGCGATCAGCAATGATTTGAAAGTGACCGGTAACTTCGTCTATGCCGATGTCGATTCAGTAGACATCACCTCCGCAGGAGCAGTAACGGCGATGAAGGCTGGACAGGGTGACGTACCGTATACGACTGCAAAAGCACTTGACAGCGCATACGAGCTTTCTGCCATTATGCAGTATACCATCAGCAAGGGAGCGGATCTTTTTCTCTCTGCTGGTTACCTGAAGCCTGATTTCACTAATCCGGCCCTCAAGACCGACGCTGCCCTGGGTGTCGCTTCCAGACTTGAGATAGCCTTCTAATAACCGTTTAGATTCCCAACGGTTCGTTTAAAAGCTGGAAAGGGGAGGCGGGTTCTTTGTGAACCTGCCTCCCTCCTTTTTTTATAGTTACCAACCCTCTTTTGCAGCTCCAGGCAAACCAGCGCCCGTGTTCACATCACTCTGGGCAAGATAATAATCGCCTGGACCCCTTCTTCAGCGCTGCCGCTCTGCAGGGTCAAACTGCCGCCATGATCCTCCACGATCCGTTTGACCAGGGTCAACCCCATGCCGGTACCGACCATTTTGGTGGTGTAAAACGGGTCGGTCGCATGGCCGAGATTAACCTCGCCAATACCGGTACCGCTATCGCGGATACTGATCCGTACCAGCGTCTCCTCCAACTGCACCTCTATGACCAATGCACCGCCTTTAGGCATAGCCTCGACACTGTTGCGAATCAGGTGTACCAAAGCCTGCTGGATAAGCCGCGCATCAACATCGACCACCGGATCGATTTCAGGAAACACCAGGGTTTGACGGATCCCCTGCTCCTGTAAGGTATTGAAATGGAGTAGCAGGGCCTTGCGGATCAGCTGGAACAAATGCGTTGGCACACAGACAGGCTTCTCCTGCTCGACAAATTTAAAAAGATCCTCTAAAATTTTCTCGATCTTTTCCGCCTCACTGGCCATCATGCCGAGAAACTGCAGCCAATCTCTGTTCTCAATTTTCCGAGCGAGCAGGCGAGCCGTGCCGCCGATGGCGGTTATCGGATTGCGAATGCTGTGCGCCAGCTGTGCCGCCATGTGGCCAACAGCCGAATATCGTTCAGCCTCGACCAACAGATCCTTATTTTTTGCCAATTCGCTGGTAACCTCCTCCAGCTCCTGAATTTTGCGCTGCATGGCCATGTAAAGATGACAATGTTCTATGGCCAGGCTGGCCTGACTGGCGAAACTCTCCAGGGCATGAATCCGCTCGATGGTAATCGGGTTACGACTCACAAAATGATCGGCAATAATGACCCCCAAAGAGCGGTTGGCCGCATACAGAGGCACCACCACAAAGGTATCCTCCTGAAGCAGGCCAAGCAGTTCCATCGGGACAGGAAAAGCGCACTGGCCATTGATAACATTGATCGATTGCCGGCTACGAACCGCACGAATGAGGAGATGCTCTGTATTGGCGGCATCTACCTCCAGGGCGCGAACGATCCGGTTGACTTCAAAATTGTTAGCCGTTTCGCTTTGCACGACTCTCTCAAAGAGGGCATGTAACCCCAATTCCTGATTCTGCATATCCTGCCAGATACGCCCGCCATCTTCCCGGTTTCCCGGCCCGATTGCCAGGCGTCCCTTTAGAGTGGTGCCGGATTCATCGAACAGCGCCAAAAAAGCCCGGTTGAACTGCAGCCCTTCCTCAGCCGTGATCCCCACCAGGATAGCCTGCAGCATCTCATCGAGTTCGATCATGCTTAAATAAGCGGTATTCATTTTCAGGGCCAGTTCATGGGCGAGCTGAATACGAAAGGTCTCCTGTTCTATTTGCCGTTGATACTGCCTATTTCTAATGGTCAGCCGCCTTTTTTCCAGGATTCGGCGCAGGGTGGTCAACAGGTCGGCAAAATGGACGGGTTTGGTAAGATAGTCATCGGCGCCATAGCGGAGACAGTCCAATGCCGTCTGCAGATCGGTCACCGCCGTCAGCATGATGACCGCCAGATCGGGATGATTGCTTTTCAATTCAGGCAGCAATTTCATACCGTCCGCATCGGGAAGGCCGATATCCAAAAGCATTAAAGCCACCGTATTGCTGGCGAGCTGATGCCGCAGCTCCGAAGCCGATCCGGCAGTAACTACTGGGAATCCCAGCTCCTGTAGAAATTCTCGCAGCAGGCCGACGATATCGGCAAAATCATCGACAATGACGATGACCTCGTCCCCCTCCAGCAGTTCTTCGTTGGCAATGGACAGGGTCTGCGGGGAAAATCGTTGTTCAGGCATAAGCGGTACTCCGAGATATCTCTCATACAATGTTGGGGCTCACAATACTGCGGTTCACACTGACCAGGGTGTTTTTTTGCAATATCTGTCGTTACAAAGTTGCGGCTGAACGTGACAATGCCCGACAACAGGTTTGTTTTTTTAGTTGTTCTACCCTTGAAAAAAACAGGTGTCAAGCAACAGGCAAATCTATTCTCGGATTGCCTCATCGGTCCCGCCATGGTATGGACCAGCAATACTTTCACCCATTGATTCTCTATGCCGAACCGACAGAAGACACCAACAGCCCCCACCCCCCCGGCAGTGAGCGATGCCGAACTGCTACAGGTCATCGCCGACTTCCTGGCCATGGGCCATGTTGACAATATTGTTGCCATGTTTAGGCAGGAACCACGCTACTATCTCTGGACCGGACAGCTGCTTGCCGATGAGCGGTACGCAGTACGGCTCGGTATATCCGTACTCTTTGAGCATTTAGCCGCCCTGTGCCCGGAGCAACTGCCTCTTGCCATCCCGTCTCTCATCGAACAACTGAAGAATCCCATCGACTGGGTCCGAGGCGAGGCCGCCAGTGTCCTCGGCATCATCGGCACCGAGGCGGCGCTGACCCCACTTCGGCCGCTGCTGGGCGACCCCTCGCCGCAGATCGTCGAAATTGCCCACGACATCCTGGAAATACCCCTGCATGGATAGCGTCTTTGGCCCGAATGGCATCCTCGCCGCCCATCTGGATGAATACGAATCACGGCCCGGGCAGATGACAATGGCCAAGGCCATCGAACAGCTGCTCTGCGAGAGCGATGACGATCCCCCCCCTGACCGGGCAGCAGCCCTGGTGGTCGAAGCGGAAACAGGGCTGGGCAAAACGCTCGCCTACCTGATTCCTGCTATCCAGAGCGGCAAAAGAGTCGTGATCTCAACCAACACCCGCAATCTGCAGGACCAGATCCTGCTTCGTGAAATCCCCCTGATCCAGCAATATATCGATCCCGACCTTAAGGCCCTCTGCGTCAAAGGCCGGCAGAATTATCTCTGCCTCTATCGCTGGCGACAACTGCAGGCAGCAGGCCGGCAGGCCGAGCTGTTCGCAGACGGAACCGATAAAACCCTTGATCAATGGATCGAGGCTACCGTCCATGGCGACCGATCCGAGTTGACCTGGCTGGCTGCGTCGTCACCACTCTGGCAAAAAATATGCTGCCTCTCTCATTTCTGCCTGGGAGCCTCCTGCCCCGAAGCCACTGGCTGTTTCCTCAACCGGCTACGCCGGGATGCCGCTGCCAGCCGCTTACTGATCGTCAACCACCACCTGCTGTTTTCGGATCTGGCCGTCCGTAAGACGGGGTACGGCGAGGTTCTGCCACGATATGAAACTGTGATTTTCGACGAGGCCCATCATGTCGAAAACGTGGCCACCACTTTTTTTGGCTTCACCTTTTCCCGATACCAGATTATCGACCTCACCAGCGATGTGGAACGTAGCGCCGAGGTCGAACTTGCCGGAAAAAGACAACAGGCGGTGCTCAAAGCCGCGACCCGGATGGCCGGCACCATCGACCGGTTTGTGGCAACGTTTCCGGAAGAACGCGGCCGCTTTCTCCTCCATGAGCTCATGCACAGCCAGTCGGAAATGCTGACCCTCCGCGACGACCTTCTGGCAGCACTGGAGCATCTGGCCAAAACACTGGACCCCCTTTCGGCAACGGAAGGGCCATGGCAGCAGTATGCTGACCGCACCCAGGATCTGTCCGCGCGTCTGAACTTAATCATGGCCGACCACTTTGACGATCTGGCGATGGAAGAGGTCCGATACACCTACTGGTTTGAACGGTCCGAACGCAACCTGACCCTGTTTGCCACCCCGGTGGATGTGGCCGCAGAGCTGCAATCCACCCTGTTTGCCATGGTGCGATACTGTGTGTTGACCTCAGCAACCCTGACCACGGGGGGCAATTTCAGTTATTTCCTTGAGCGGCTCGGCCTTGCCAAGGAGACCCCTACCCTCTCCCTGGCCTCCCCTTTTGACTATCAGCAACGGACGCTCGTCTACATTCCTGACTCCCGGTTCCCTGAACCCACCGGGCCGGGATATCAGCAGGCCCTGCATGCGTGCCTGGAAACGCTCATCACCCATGCCCAGGGGCGCACCCTGGTGCTGTTTACCTCGTTTGCGGCCATGGATCATGCCTACCACAACCTGCTCGACCGTTTACCGTATCCGCTCCTGCTGCAGGGCGAGGCACCCCGGCGCACGTTGCTGCGGCAGTTCAGTCAGAAAACCGATTCCGTCCTCTTTGCCGTCGCCAGTTTCTGGGAGGGAGTCGATATTCCGGGTGAATCCCTGAGCCTGGTCATTATCGACAAATTACCGTTTGAAGTCCCCAGCGACCCTGTTATTATGGCCCGCATCAACCGGATAAAATCCCTGGGCGGCAAACCGTTTTTCGAGTATCAGGTGCCCAGAGCCATCCTTACCTTGCGTCAGGGTGCGGGACGATTGATGCGGACAGCCAGCGATTGTGGCGTCATCGCCATCCTCGACACCCGTCTCTTCACCAAAGGCTACGGACGCCAATTTCTCAAAAGCCTTCCCCCCAGCCCTGTTACTAGGGACATGGAAGAGGTCGCGGCCTTTTTTGCTCGATAGCAAAACAACGTAGGGTGTTGTGGTGGGCCGGCGGTTGCCTGTTGGGCAACAAATTTCCCCGTTCAGGGACAAAGCGGGTCGCGCCTCCGGCACTATTGCAATCACTCACAGGCTCAACGCCTACAAACTCTCCACCTGAATCGTTACAAAACAGCAATGGACACAATTGATACCAAACAGCCCCAAGGATTGCGCAGTGCAGCGGCAGCAGTCGCAGCCCGGATTGAAACAATCATGCGGGCCGATCTGGCAGCGGCGCTTGCCGGTTGCGATCCGCTCCTGGTTGAAGTCCTGCAGTATACCCTGTTCAACGGCGGCAAGAGAATCCGCCCCCTGCTTACCGTGCTCTGTTCACGATGCTGCGGCAGGGACGACGACGCCCTCTATTTGCTGGCCACGGCCTTTGAATATCTGCATGTGGCCACGCTGGTACACGATGATGTCATCGACCGGGCGGAGCAACGTCGCGGCCAGGCCACGGTAACGGCCCGTTACGGTATTGCCGCCGCCATCCTTGCCGGTGACTGGCTGCATGCCAGAAGCATGCATCTTGTAGGCAGGCTGGCCGGGGCCGAAGGGTTGGAGATTTTCTGCCAGGCCACTGCCTCTATGGTCAACGGCGAATTCGAACAGTTGCGCTCCATTGGCGACATTGGCACCAAAGAGCGTCACTACTTCGCTGTCATCCGGCAAAAGACCGGCAATCTCATTGCCTCCACCTGCGCCATCGGCGCTCTGTTCGCCGGGGCTGAAGCTACGCAACAGCAGGCTCTGGCAACCTACGGGAACAACATCGGTGCCGCCTTCCAGGTGGTTGACGACCTTTTGGATTTCCTTGGTGAAAGCGGCACCACCGGAAAGAAAACAGGCAACGATTTCATCGAGGGGAAGATAACCTTACCCCTCCTGTACGCCCTCAAGAGTGCCGATGCCAACACCAGACAGGCTATAGAGGCGTTGCTGCAGGGTGACCGCAACCAACCCGAGGCGTTTGACCGCCTCTATGCGCTGATTGAGCGGTTCGACGGCTTCAACGCTGCCGAACGCACCGCCGGGCACTTGGTCGCAACAGCCATTGACGCGCTCGCCATTTTCTCCTCTTCACAGCAGGAGCGGGAAAATGTCGCCCTGCTCAAGGAACTCGCCTGTTATATCCTCGCCAGAAAAAAATAAGCACGCACCGCCTCGTGCCCTGCACCGCTGCCTCTAAATGTACCGGCACGACGGCCCTGGTCTTCCTGCTGGCTGCCATCGTCTTCGTCAGCTGCCGTTCACCGGAACCATCCGTTGGCACAAATGGCCCAGAAAAAGTGGCGGCCCTGACACTACCGGCCCCGCAGTCCTCGGCATCATCTGGGCACATCACTATCACCCCCCAAATCGTGCTCAAAGAGCCGGACCTGCCCGCTGCCAACAGCACCGTTCCCCTGCCACAGCCTTCGCTCCAACAGGATACGCCGCTCCCTATCGAAGCAAATACAAGGCCCCGGATTGCCATCATCATTGATGACATGGGCTACCACCAACAGCTGGGCCGACAATTCCTGCAGCTTGATCTCAATTTAACCTATTCGTTCCTGCCGGATGCGCCGTACACTGGGGAACTGACCGCAACAGCCTTTGAGACCGGACGGGAGATTCTTGTCCATCTTCCCATGGAGCCCAAAGATGCCTCCAAGAATCCCGGTGCGAATGCGTTGTTGGTGCAGGATACACCGGAGAGGCTCAGGCAGAAGATGACCAAGATGCTGAACGCGGTTCCCCATGCGGTTGGCGCCAACAATCACATGGGATCACGTTTCACCGAGGATGCCGAGGCCATGCAGGTGGTGATCTATACCCTAAAGACCAGATCTTTTTTCTTTATCGATTCCTTCACGACCGCTGGGTCCCGAGGATTGATCACGGCGCAACACCAGGGCGTACCAACAGCCCCTCGCCATGTTTTCCTTGATACGATCCGGGAGCCGCAGCAGATCTGTCGACAGATTGAACAACTTATTGCTGGCGCGAAGAAACGGGGTTGGGCCATAGGCATCGGCCACCCGAACGGGGCCACACTCGAAGCCCTGAGCCGATACAACCTGGAACGTTTTCGCGAAGTGGAAATTGTCGGTGCGCATCAGCTGGTGCAATGACCGGCCGACAGAAAAAAACAGTCATTGCGAAGGGGTGTGAAGAGCAGGGACAAGCAGGGTAAGAGAGAACGCCACGGATCACACTGCCAAATTGGGGACAAGAAAATTGATGCGTTCCTCAGCGCCTTCCATTTCCTCAACCGATCCAGGGCTAAACTGCTGCAACCAAGCCACAACCTCCACCACCAGATGCTCCGGAGCTGAGGCCCCGGCGCTGACCCCCACCCGTTGAACACCCGTAAACCATTGCGGTTCAATCTCTCTGGCATGATCAATCAGATAGGCGGGAGTCCGCCGATGCTCCGCAACTTCTCGGAGCCGGTTCGAGTTGGAGCTATTTTTCGACCCGACAATCAAGACGAGATCGACCCGGTCCGCCAACTGCCGGACGGCAGCCTGACGGTTGGTGGTCGCATAGCAGATATCGGTTCGTTCCGGTTCGGTAATCTCGGGAAATCGCTGCCTGATGGCATCGAGCATTTCAGCGGTATCGTCAACACTCAGGGTGGTCTGGGTCACATAGCCGACTTTGGCCGGATCGATTACCCTGAGGTTTGCTATTTCAGAGGGGTTGGAGACCAGATGGATAGGACCGACAGCTTGCCCGCAAGTGCCCTCTACCTCAGGATGCCCCTTGTGACCGATCACCAAAACATCATAGCCAAGCGAATTGAGGCGGATTAAGCGCCGATGCACAGTTGACACCAACGGACAGGTCGCGTCAATGGTCCGCAATTGCAAAATTCCCGCCTGTTCTTCAACCGCCCTGGATACTCCGTGAGCACTGAAAATAGTGACCGAACCCGGAGGGATATCCTCCAGCTCCTCGACAAAAACCGCCCCCCGACTCCGCAGGGCTTCGAGGACATGAGTGTTATGGACAATCTCATGCAGCACATAAACAGGCGGTTCATAGCGCTCCAACGCTTGGTTGACGATGGCGATGGCCCGGTTGACTCCGGCGCAAAAACCGCGCGGCCTGGCAAGAAGAACATCCATGGTATGATCCGTTCGAAGAATTGTGGAAAAATGGAGGAAAGGAGGCGAGAGCCTTGCCGTTGGGCTGCAAGGCTACCCCATCGTTAGTTCTCGATCTTTTTCAAGGCATCGCTGATCGAGAGCGGGTAGGGATGATGGGTCCGCAGGAAAACCGGCATGTTGTTGCGCGTCTCCCTGGCGGCATCCAGACTGTCGAATATCCCGTAAAAGACAAACAAGGTCGGCGGGTTCGATTTTTTACGGAGAATATACAGCTGATCCCGAAGCTGATAATAGTCATCTTGGGCCAGCGAGTTGGTAACACTTGCCTGGGCCTGATCCGAAACCAGCATCATCAGCTGGATAGTATACCCACCCCGGTAGGCTCCGGCCAGCCAATTGGCACTAGCGCCAAGACGCTCGCGAAAGAGTTTATCGCCATCCCTGGTCGGGGCTAGTTGCGGTCCCGGACCATCCGCAAACTGGACCGCTATGTTTTTCTGCTGATCGGCCGGGACCGCAGGGGCACCACCCTTTGACTGCGGCATACCCTTGCTCGTCTTTTCCACCGAATTTTGCGGTGGCGGCGTCTTGCCGCCGCTGAGCATAAATCCTATCAGCAGTACCAGGATGACCGCGCCGGCAAGCACTGCGGTCAGCAGTCGGTTGTGACGAAGCAGTTCATAGATTTCCAGGACCTTGTTGCCCGCCTCATTGAAGCCGTCCGCTTCGGGCTCGACATGATCCAGGAGCACCATGAACGATTTTTCCGAACAGGAAACCTGCAGCGATTCCTCTGCCAAAATATTGATCATCCGCAGATTGCCCTGGGCCGAATCGAAGATCTTGGCAACCGCGCCTTCGGTAAAGATATCCCCGTGCTGCTCGAGGCTCAGGCCGGCGGCATTGAGTCGAAACCTGAGGTATTGCCGGGTTTCGTTTTCCGTCAGGGCCTCCAGATAATAGCCGGCCTGAATATCGACATTGGCGCAGAATCCGGAAAGCTGTTCCAGATTGGCATCCAACCCGGGCCGTCCGGAGAGGACGATGGTCAGCCCCTGATCCTCCTGGTTGTCATTGACATGCCGCACCAATCGCTCCAGAGTGGCGAGAAAAAGTTTTTCCGCCTCATCGATGATCAGCACGGTTTTTTGATTTTCCGTCCGCTGCAATTCGAGCAGATGCAACAGCTCGTCTAAGAAATTGACGGCATCGTGTTTACCGATCGGATTCATGCCCAGGTCGAGGCAGGCAATCCGCAGGAGATCGTCAAAGGAGCCGACCGGGTTGTCGATGTACACGACCCCATAGTTGACGGGCAGGCGATCGACGATCACGCGACTCATCAGGGTCTTGCCCGAACCCTCCCGGCCAATAAGTTTGACCAGCGGTTTACCGGACAGGATGTCGAGAATAAGCGACTGGCAGATCTCCTCCCGCTTCGCCCCTGGAAAAAAGATCTCCGGGTCTGGCTCTTCCAGGAAGGGGGAATGGGTAAGATGAAAATGTTCGAGGTACATGCGTTTTTATGGAACCTCAAGGGAATACGGTAAAGCGGCGGCTTTTGCCTGTTTTCTGCGGGCGCCGGCCGACATACCGCTCAACGCCTCACTCCTACCAATAGCAGGTACTTATGCCGCAGAAAAGACAACAAGTCAAATGATTATCAATGCGTTAGCTCCTCCCTTCCAGCTCTTTTCACCCAATCCGCTCTTTTTCCCGGGACGTAGGGTCGTGAAGGGTGCCCTCAAGGAACACCGTCTCTGATTATCCGAATTATCGGGTTATTAGTGTTCGAAGTAGCGGATCGACCAAGACTAGAAAAATTTACTGTTAATTAAGCAAGTTACTAGATATCGACAAATATTAATCAAGTAATGCCCCTGTCAATTTTCCGCATTTTCGGACACAAAAAGATAGAATTTCCGGTCCGCCACAAATCTAATTCGGTTTTTTGTTCGCCACTTCCCCAACTATCTGAATTTAAACACTAAAGTGCAACAGGCACGCTTATTGCTAAAGAGATACAAACAGATTATTTGAATAAATAATTTCACGGAAACAAATAAGTAGGAAGGTATTATGAAAAAGACATTGCTATTGCTTGCTGGTTTATCGTTTCTTATTCCGATGACGGCGTCAGCCACTCTTGTTGGCACAGGCACAATGAACATTGACTGGAGTAGTCCAAACGTTAACGCAAGCTTTAACAATGGATCCAATTACGGATGGTACTATGGAGATGCTGATATTATTTCTACCAGTTATTCCGGACCAACATTAAAGTCACTCGAAGCGTTTTGCGTTGAAAAATCGGATTATCTGCCCGGCAAGACATATACTTTTTGGTCAATCGACACAGCCTCCTTTGGCTCTGCTGGTACTAATGGTACTAAAACTATTTACGATAAATATGTAGAGGCAACCTGGTTAGCCAACCACGCATTAACGGCAAGTGGTGATAGTGATACTAATAAAGCTATTGCTCAAGCTGCAATATGGTCGACGGTTATAGATGGTGCAATTATCAGCTCGTCATGGAGCCATTACCAAGATGTTCAAAATTTACTGTCGCTCTTCTCTGGAGCTACCAATAAAAACGCCTATGTCAACAACTGGATAGTAGCTGCTGATCTTACGACTACTGCCCAAACAGTAACCGGGGTATTTGGGTATCAAAATTTCTTGGTTAACGTCAACGCCCCGGTACCCGAGCCAGCCACCATGCTGCTATTCGGTACCGGCATTGCCGGATTGGCCGGAATCGCTCGTCGCCGACGGATGAACAGCTGATTTTCCCTATCCCATATCTGTTCAAGGCAAGCCTTCGGGCTTGCCTTTTTTTATTGCTGCAGTAGGATTCCGGTCAACATCCCCTTCCTTTCTTCTCTGGCCCGGAACCTATGCCTGTCTTCCGTCTCACCGATGCCTTGATCTTCCCCAACCCTGAGTTTGCCGAACCCGACGGTCTGCTGGCCATCGGCGGCGACCTTTCTCCGAGCCGGCTGATCATGGCCTACACCCAAGGCATCTTCCCCTGGTTTTCCGAAGATGACCCGACCCTCTGGTGGTCACCAACCCCGCGCCTCGTTCTCTTCCCGGATGAATTCCATCTCCCCAAACGGCTGCGGCGCACCATAACCGCTGGCACCTTCACGGTCACCGCCGACACCGCCTTTGCCGCAATCATCGCGGCCTGCGCGACCGCTTCCGGTCGCCTGGAGAACGGCACCTGGATCACTGCGGAAATGCAGCAGGCCTACTGCCGTCTGCACGAGCTCGGCTTTGCCCACTCCATCGAATGCTGGCAGGAGGGTCGACTGGCTGGCGGCCTGTATGGCGTCTGCCTGGATCAGATATTTTTCGGCGAGTCGATGTTTACCAGGGTGACCGACGCTTCCAAGGTGGCCCTAGCCGCTCTGGTCAAGCAGGCCCTTCACCTCAACCTCGCCATGATCGACTGTCAGATGACCACCGAGCATCTGCTCCGTTTTGGTACGCGTGAACTGTCCAGGGAAATGTTTCAGGCGCAACTGGACGCGCATATCTCCAGTTGCCTGCCGCAACAGAAATGGCGCCTGCCGTAGGCGGAAAAGAAGACAACCCCAACCGTCGCCGGGGCTATTGATCCAACTCAAACTCGTAATTGAGGCTGGACCGAGAAAAATGGCGGTTGATCTTTTTGAGGCCGTACAGATTGGCAACCTGAAAATTGATTTCCCAATCGCCAATCAGCAGGGCACCCTTGCCCAGAAAGACAATATCCACCACCTTCATTTCTTCCGGGGCCACGGAGAGCAGCATGAGCAGGCGGTTCCTGCTGGCCTGCATGACGATGATCTTCTGCGGCTTTTCGACTCGGGTACTTTGGAGCTTCCAGCGAACCTCAACCGCATCTTCCCGTTGAAATCTTATTTTCTGCAACTGGGCGCAATCCCTGCGGTGCAGGGATAGCCCTCGTTCGCTGAGCAGACCGATCACCCCTTTGTCCAACGGGCTGGGTTTGCAGCAGGCGGACGATTTCATCACCACCGGGTCGAGGGTGGTGAGATCCACTCGGTTAAAGACGCCGGTTGGCTGAAACAGGGTCGGCTTGCCCACATACAGACCATTCCTGATCTCGTAAATCAGTTCCCGCAAACGGACTCGTCCTTCGCCCAACTGCAGATACAGATCCTTCTGCGATTCAATATCAAAATAGGTGAAAATATCCGCCATCCCCTCCTTTTCAATGACCTCGAAGGGCACGCCGTAGCGCCGTAGTTCCTGGGAAAGCACCGAAGCGCCGATCTGCCGAGACACCGCTTCGCGCCGCAGACGGAAGGCCTTGGCCAGCTCTGACCGGGCCTTGGGAGTCTGACAGAGGGCCTGCAAGCCGGGATCGAAATTGACCTGTTCGCTCTGCCGGATGACCTTGATGACATTGCCGTCACGGAGTTGATGATCGAGCCCGACCTTCTGTTTGCCAATCAGGCCGCCAATGCTGGTATGCCCGATAGCGGTGTGGACCCGGAAGGCAAAATCAAGCAGGATCGAATTGACCGGCAGACAGATGAGGTCCCCCTGGGGGGTGTAGGTATAGATTTCCTTACGCCCGCTGGCAGCGATCATATCCCGGTACGACACCGAATCGTCGCTGCCGAGAATATCAAACATCTCTTGGATTTCTTTGAAGAATCGGATATTGGCCTTAATATCTCCGCCCCAATCGCGAACCATGCCGCGCTGGGCGCGACGGGCCATCTCCTCGGTGCGGATCTTGAACAGATATTTGCGGCCGTTGATATTGGGCCTAGCGTGCAGCCCCTGATAGCCCGACGGTTTGGGACTGGCGATAAAATCCCGAATTGTCCGCGGAATCGGCGGATAGATTTCATTAAGGACACCCAGTGCCTGGTAACAGCCGCTCCTGGTTTTCACCAGGATCAGCATCTCCTGGGGATTTTCAATCTCCTTAATCAAGATACGATTGCGAATATCGTAGTAGCCCCACAACCCCTTGGTGCGCAGGGACACTTTGCCCTCGACGCCGTCCTTTTTAAGCGCCTGCTGGACATTATCAATAATCTGCAGCACCTCGGGATCATTGCGCAGACTGTTGATATGCACCTGCAGCCTGCTGCCCTGGCGGGGAAACTTATACGCCAGCGCCAGGTTGTACAACTCCCGCTTGATGGCAAACAAACCGAGGATGGTAGCCAACGGCGCGTAAATATCGAGGGTCTCATCGGCGATTTTCTGCCGTTTATATTTAGGCATGCTGGAAAGGGTGCGGAGATTGTGCAGACGGTCCGCCAGCTTGACGATCATCACCTCCAGCTTGGCCGCAGCACCACTGAAGATTTTACGATGCACCAGTTTCTTGAAGGTCTGGCGGTCACCGGTATAATGGGTAACCTTGGTGCAGCCTTCGACAATGGCTTCCACATTCGGACCGAATTTCTTTCGGATAACCTCGCCGGTTACCTCTTGCACATCTTCGATAGTGTCGTGCAGCAGGGCCGCCGCCAGGATTTCAGGATTGCGGATGTCCAACTCTTCAGTGAGAATCCGGGCAACCGAGCAGGGATGCATGATATACGGGTCGCCGGAACGACGCCACTGATCGCCATGGGCCTCGATAGCAAATTCCAGGGCCTTCCAGAAAACCTGAGACTCCGGGCCGTCGCCGATAAAAGACCGCATCGCCTGACGGTATTGGTCGAAATCGAATTTAACGTACTGCATCTGGTATCCTGCCCATTCCCCTGCCTTTTCCTTCCTTTACCTGCAAAATAGTGTACAATTCCTCTTTCATACGAAAGAAAGAAATCGTACTGTAGCAGATAGGTCCCCTGGAACAAAGAGAAATTCATCACCTGGCTGTTTTCAAGATACTCATTCAAAAGGTAACAAAAAAGAGATGGTTAAAAAAAATCTCCGAAAAGGGAAACCCGTGGGAAAACCACGGAAAAATCGGCGCCAAGCAGGACGGGGCGGCAGAACAGCGGAGTCCTCCTTACAATCGACGATCCTTGCCCTGCTTGCCAAGCAAACCGGAGCCGTAACCATTACCGAAATCATGCAGGGGCTGCACCTAGGGCCCGGCCAGGAACCGCTGCTGCAAAAGACAATGCTCCAGCTGATAGACACTGGCCGCATCGGCAAAAAAGGCAAACGCTTTCTGCTGGCAGCTCCTCCGGAGTCTGTGCGGGCAACCCTTGACCTCACAGCCAAAGGTTTTGGTTTTGCTATCATCGAAGGGGAATCCAAGGGCGGCAAAGATGTCTTCATTGCCCCGCATCATTTGGGCGGCGCCAGCCACGGCGACTCCATCATGGTGACGATCACCGGCACAGCACGAGGCCGCCGCGAGGGACGGGTAATAGAGATCCTGAGCCGCGCCGTCACCCGGTTCTGCGGTATCTTTTCAGCCAGCGGAGGTGGTGGCTATGTGACGCCAGACAACGACCGCCTGCCCTACACCGTACTGATTCGCCGCGGTGACGAGATGGGTGCCAAGGACGGGATGGCCGTAGTGGCCGACATCATCGATTATGGCTCGGAACGGCAGGGACCGACCGGCAGAATCATCGAACTGCTCGGCGATTACCGGACCGTGTCGGTCCAGATCCGCATGGCTATCATCCAGTCCGCACTCCACGAAACCTTTCCAGCCGAAGTGATCGCCGCGGCAGAGAATCTGGCGGCAGTGACCGCATGTACAGATGACCGCATCGACCTGCGTCATCTGTCCCATGTCACCATCGATGGCGAGACCGCCCGGGATTTTGACGACGCCATCTGTGTCAACCGGACGCCTGGCGGTTTCACCCTCTACGTCTCTATTGCCGATGTCGGCCACTATGTCACCCCAGGCTCACCGATCGACCGGGAAGCGTATCAGCGGGGCACCAGCGTCTACCTGCCGGACCGGGTCCTGCCGATGCTGCCCGAACGGTTGTCCAACGATCTCTGCAGTCTGGTTCCTGATCAAGACCGACCGGCCATGACCGCAATCCTCAGCTATGACCATCAGGGGCGACGCACCGACGAACAGTACTGCAAGAGCCTGATCAAGAGTCGCCAGCGTTTCACCTACACCACCGTCAACCAGCTGCTCTATTTGCACGACTCGCAAGTACGCGCCGCTTATCCCGATCTGACGCCGATGCTGGAACACGGCAAGGAATTGGCGGCCCTGCTCAGAAGCCGCAGAAGTGCCCGGGGCAGCCTTGAGTTCAACCTCCCCGAACCGCAAATCGCTCTTGATCAGGAACGGGTTGCCTCGATCACCCTCGCCGAACGCAATCAGGCGCACCTGCTGATCGAAGATTTCATGCTGGCTGCCAACGAGGCCGTGGCCGAGACTCTGTCCAAGGCCCGGAAACCTGTCCTCTACCGCATCCATGAATATCCCGACCTGACCAAGCTGGAGACTTTTACCGATGCGGCCAAGGCACTGGGGCTCCAGCTGCCCCAATCTGCGGTCAACCCCGAATGGTTTGGCCTGGTCATTGCCCAGGCTAAAGGTTCTCCGGCCGAGTACATCGTCAACAATTTATTATTGCGGACTATGCAGCAGGCCAGATATTCCCCGGAAAATGCCGGCCACTTTGGCCTAGCAGCCGATTTCTACCTGCACTTCACCTCGCCAATCCGCCGTTACCCAGACCTGGTCGCGCACCGGGTGCTGCACGCCTTGCTGCTGGGGCAGGCTGCTGCAACCCAGGGATTGCCCTTTCCCGAAGAGGGGGGGAATCTAGCCGAAGCCGGTCTCCACCTGTCACAATGCGAACGCAAGGCAATCGACATCGAACGCAATGTCCATGTCCGGCTTGCCGCTCTCTTTCTTATGGACCGGATCGGCGAGACCTTCGAGGCGATCATTTCCGGGGTCACCGCCTTTGGCCTGTTCATCGTTTTGGATGCCTGCTATATCAGCGGCAGCGTGCCGCTCACCACCATGACCGACGATTACTACCTGCACGACAGCCGCCGCTACCGACTGATCGGTGAACGAACAAACCGGATGTATCAGCTGGGCGACCGGGTCACTGTGCGTCTGGACCATGTTGACCTGTTGAACAAACGCCTGACTTTCATTCTCCCAGGGGCTGTAAGCGAGCCAACCGCCCAGAAACAGTGACCGCTGGCGAGAAAAGCCCGGATTGCCGTTACCTTGGTTTTGCTTGACGAATGTCGGCAATTCAAATAAAAATGTCAGTTTCGGATTCACAGAACATCCTTACATGCCTGGAACCCGTTCCATTCCGCATAATTACTTACTTCTGAGGTAGAGTATCATGGGAGACACCAGCTGGATAACAAACATCCTTACCAACCCCTTTTTGCGCGGCCTGACCATCGGCCTGCTAGTTGCACTCATCCTGTGGGTGCGGGGGCTGCTTAAAACCAGGGAGTTGAACGGTAATCTCAAAAAACTCCGCGAACACCTCCACACCAAACTGGAGATCGATTCAGCGGAAAACGAGCGCCGCAAGGAAGCGTTGGAGAAAACTAAACAGGAACGCGATAATCTCCGCAATATGGTACAAGTGCTCAACCAGAAACCGGGACGGCAGGAACTGCGCCAGGTGCAGGTGTATCAGAAGGCCTTGGAAATCATGTTCGAAAAATCGCCAGGTTTTGCTCCAGCTTGGCAGATCACGGCTAGAGAAGCTGAAGAGGAATTGCAACGGGCGGAACGGGGCATTATCCCCTTTTTCAAACGCTTGACCACCAGCAGTTCCCCTGGGCCAGAGAAGTCCTCGAAGAAAACCCTTGAGCTGGAACAGTCCACCGGCCGTTGAGCCTGATGGCACAATTGCTCTGATGGACAGACAGATACCGACCAGCCGACTCGGAGACACCGGCATTATCCTGGTGGGCCCGAAATTTCCGGAAAATATCGGCGCCTCGGCACGGATTGCCAGCAATTTCGGGATATCACAACTGATTGTGGTGACCGAGGAAGCCTTTGACCAGGAGCGGATGCTGAAGATGGCGACCCATAAAGCGGCCCATCTGATTGAGACGATGCGAGTCTGCCGGACCACGGCCGAGGCGGCAGAACCTTTCCATTTCATTGTCGGCACCACCGCCCGCCAGGGGCGGCACCGGCCGCAGGATCAGACCCCGCGTGAGGTCATGGCCGCAATCGATCCGGTCTTTGCCGGTAACCGGATCGGCCTGATGTTCGGCCCGGAAGACAGCGGGCTCAGCAATGAGGATCTCGACCTCTGTCAGTTTGCCTCAACCATCCCCACTGCCGGCTTTGCCTCGCTCAATCTGGCGCAGGCCGTGGCCATCCACTGCTACGAACTCTATACTGCAATCAACACCAACCCCTTTGCCAGAGTCCCCAAATCGAATTTTGCCAACTCGTTTGATTTGGAAGGCATGTATGAACATATCGAGGAGGCCCTGGCTGCAGTCAGCTTTATCCGCGACACCAACCGAATCTACTGGATGCGCAATATCCGTCAGTTCCTGGGCAGAATGCAGCTTAAGAAAAAAGAAGCCAGTATGATTCGCGGAATCTGCCGAAAAATGCTCTGGCATTCCCGCCAGGCCCCTGAGATAACGCCGGCAGAGGCGTATCCGTTCAAAGAAACCTCGCTGTAAACTAAGCAAAAAAACCTCACACCCCCTGCAACGGACAAGCTGCGCAGTCGGGATTCTTCTTCTTGCAATAGACATTGCCCACCCGCACCAGCAGGGCATGATACTCATTATAGAGTTGCGCCGTACATTCCAGATTATCCATGAACAATTCCTGAATTTCAGTGTAGCCGAAATCTTCGTCAATCACCTGGTGACGGGAAAGAATTCGATGGGTATAGGCATCCACCACAAAAATCGGCAGATTTGCGGCATACAGCAGGATGGAGTCAGCGGTTTCGGGACCGACTCCCTTAATGGACAGTAACTGTTCTCTGAGGGTGGCAAGCGGCTGGTCGAGAAATGCCTGCAGGTCGCCACCGTGTTCCTCGTTGATATAGGTCAGGAGATTATGCAGCCTACCGGCTTTGATATTATAATAACCGGCCGGTCGAATATACTCGGCAAGCAGTCCTGTGGGCAGGGCTGACAGCGCCTCTAGAGACAGCAAGCCAACCCCTTTCAGGTTCTCAATAGCCCGTTCGACATTTTTCCAGTTAGTATTCTGCGTTAAAATCGCCCCCACCATTACCTCAAAAGGCGTCTCCCCCGGCCACCAGCGCTGGGGGCCCAACTGGTTGTACATCCGGGTATAAATGGTTTGCAGGTGCTCGGCGGTCCTCATGGCAGTGATGACTCAATGCTGCTCTAGCAATCAATCGCCCAGGCAGATGCCGATATCCCGAGCCGTCTGCACCTTGTCGCTCTCCAGATCCACCTTCTTACGGCGCCGGATCGCATCGGCAATAGGCACCGAGGTCATGGTCGGGGGCACCCAGGCGACCATGTGATCGAAAGTCCCCGCCTCGGCCAGGCGCACCGCAGCCGCACCGAAACGAAGAGCAAGCAGCCGGTCGAAGGTTGTAGGCGATCCGCCGCGCTGCAAATGGCCCAGCACCAGGGAACGGGTATCTTTGCCGAGTCGCTGCCGAATCTGGCCGGCGACCCACTCCCCTATCCCGCCGAGCACGACCTCATCCCTGCCCATCTCCCCCTTCCCTTTGCTGATCACCTCGCCATCCATTACCTTCGCCCCTTCAGCAACCACCACAATGGAGTAATGCTTATTGTGCAGCTCATTGTCGGAAATTTTTTCGCACACCGAATCGAGCGTAAAGGGAATTTCCGGGATCAGGATGACATCAGCCCCGCCGGAAATTCCTGAATAGAGGGCTATCCAGCCGGAATCCCGTCCCATGACCTCAACCACCATCACCCGGTCATGCGATTTGGCGGTGGAATGCAATTTGTCGATGGCGTCGGTGGCGGTTGAAACAGCTGTGTCAAAACCAAAGGTCCGGTCAGTTGCCTCCAAATCGTTGTCGATAGTCTTAGGAACGCCAATAACCGGCATCCCCTTGAGCGCAAAACGATGGGCGATCTCCAGACTGCCATCCCCGCCCACTGCAATGTGGCAGAAAAAGCCCATCCGATTGAAATTCGCGAGAATTTTATCAGATATGTCGAGAATCTGAATTTCTCCAGCAAGATTTTCAACCGGTTTGGCAAACGGATTCCCTTTGTTGGTGGACCCCAGAATGGTGCCGCCCAGAGAAAGAATACCCTCCACATCTTCCGGGGTCAGCCGAATCAGATCATCCCGGTCGAGTAGGCCACCATACCCGGCCCTGCTGCCATATACCTCCCACCCTTTTCTGGTCGCGGAGTTGACCACGGCAAAAATGACGGCATTCAATCCGGGCGCATCGCCACCACCGGTGGATATGAGTAATTTTTCTCGCATGATGAAGCTCCGTATGTGAAGGATTCTCTTGTTGCAACAATATCAATGAGTAAATTGTAGGAAGCTGCTCTTGGTTTGACAATGTTTTTCCATTACGCACCCCATTTTTACAAAAAAAATCGCATCCGTTTGACGGCCAACTTCTCACTAAACCAAAGCCTTCGGCCGCAAAGGAAATCACTTATCTGTCGTTTTTAACGGAGAACACTTCCCACTCAGATTATTCCATGGTAAATTGTCCTGTTTTTTTTCCAGGGTAATACCATTTTATACCTGCATCTTTAGTTGACTTGGGCCCTATTGAGCCTTAATTTTCAACCCATAACCCCAACACTCCTTCCTACACACGGAATGAGCATTTTATTTTTGAGGAGGCATGAATGTTTGAAGTCACAGATTCAGCAGTAAATAATCTGAAAGCATATCTGGAGCAGAACAAAATCAGTTCTGCGGTTCGCATCGCCTTGATGCAGGGTGGCTGAAGCGGTCCCTCTCTAGGTTTGGCTCTGGATGAGCCAAAAGAAAGCGATAAGATATTCGAAGAAGGCGGCCTACAATTTTTAGTGGAAGAAAGTCTTCTGGAAAAATGCGGCTCTGTCAAAGTCGATTTTATGGATGCGGGATACCGCTCTGGATTCTCCATCACTGCCACCAATCCCCTGGGCGGTGGCGGCAGCTGCAGTTCCGGTTCCTGTGGCGGAGGATCGTGCGGTTGACAGATCTTTTACCAGGTATTCAGTAACCTCCCCCCTTACCGGCCCCACCGGCAAGGGGGTTTTTATTTCAACTACATCAGTTCCTCTCTCCACATGGGTGCCAAAATCTTGACACCCATAGTTTCGTTCTTATTGTTTCTGGCTGATGAGCCAACCAGCATCCTGTTTAAAAAATATTAATCATGACAGGCAAGGAGAGACGATATGCAACTCGACAAGTTCACCCTCAAATCCCAGGAAGCCATTCAGGCCGCACAGCAACAGGCCCAGAACAATGGCAACCAGGAGCTGCAACCCGAACACCTGCTCAAGGCCATCCTTGAACAGCCTGAGGGAGTGGTGGTTCCAGTTCTCCAAAAAATGGGCGCCACCCCGAGCGTAATCCTCAATGAAACCAATCAACTCATCAACAATTTACCCAAGGTGACCGGGGCTGGGGCCAACCAGACCTACGCCTCGCAGCAATTCAGAAATCTGTTGGATCAGGCCTTCAAAACCGCGGCCAACATGCAGGATGAATATGTCAGCCAGGAGCATCTTTTCCTAACCATTCTCGCCGACCGGTCGCTGAAGGCAGCCAACATGCTCAACCGGCACGGCATCACCAGTGATTCCTTCCTCAAGGCGCTGATGACGGTGCGCGGCAACCAGCGGGTGACTGATCCCTACCCGGAAGACAAATACCAGGCACTGGAAAAATATGCCCGCAACCTCACGGATGTGGCCCGTCGGGGCAAGCTTGATCCTGTGGTCGGCAGGGATGAGGAAATCCGTCGGATTATCCAGGTTCTTTCGCGCCGCACTAAAAACAATCCGGTGCTGATCGGCGAGCCGGGTGTCGGCAAGACTGCCATTGTCGAAGGACTGGCCCAGCGCATCGTTAACGGCGACATCCCCTCGACGCTTGAGGGCAAGCAGGTGATTTCCCTCGATCTCGGTTCGCTGATCGCGGGCGCCAAATACCGCGGCGAATTCGAAGACCGTCTCAAGGCTGTGCTCAAGGAGGTGGAAAAACGGGCCGGAGAGATCATCCTCTTTATCGATGAAATCCACACTCTGGTGGGGGCCGGCGCCGCAGAAGGTTCGATGGACGCCTCTAACATGCTCAAACCCGCCCTGGCCCGAGGCGAGCTCCATTGTGTCGGCGCCACCACCCTGGATGAATACCGCAAGTACATTGAAAAAGATGCGGCTCTGGAACGCCGGTTCCAGCCGGTTCTGGTCCAGGAACCCAGCGAAGAAGACACCATTGCCATTCTCCGGGGCATCAAGGAAAAATACGAGGTGCATCACGGTGTCCGCATTCAGGATGCCGCCACCGTGGCCGCGGTCGTCCTCTCGAACCGTTATATCACCGATCGATTTCTGCCGGATAAAGCCATCGACCTGATTGACGAGGCCGCCTCCCGACTGCGGATCGAAATTGATTCTATGCCCACCGAAATCGATCAGCTGGAACGGAAAAAGATCAAAATGGAAATCGAGCAGGTGGCACTGAAAAAAGAAAAAGATCCGGCCTCCATTGAACGGCTGGCAAAGGTTAAAGAAGACCAGGCCAATCTTGAGGACTCGCTCAATGCTATGAAGGGGCAGTGGACCCTGGAAAAAGATATCATCCAGTCCATCCGCGACATCAAGGCCAAAATCGATCAGGCTCACATGGAGGAGCAGCGGGCCGAACGCGCTGGTGAATTGAGCAAGGTAGCGGAAATCCGCTACGGCAAGATGGTCCAGCTCCAGAAGGAGCTTGAAGCCGCCAACACCCGCTTGAGCGAAACGCAGCAAGATCATCAGATGTTGAAAGAGGAAGTCTCCGCCGAAGATATTGCTGCGGTGGTGGCCAAATGGACCGGTATTCCGGTCGACCGACTCCTGGAAGGCGAAAAAGAAAAACTGGTGCAGGCCGAAAGCGCCTTGGGTGCCCGGGTTATCGGCCAGAAAGAGGCGATTGTGGCGGTCGCCAATGCGGTCCGCCGGGCGCGGGCCGGCTTGCAGGATCCCGACCGGCCTTTGGGCAGCTTTATTTTCCTCGGACCGACCGGGGTCGGCAAGACCGAGCTGGCCCGAAGCCTGGCCGATTTCCTCTTCGACTCCGAGCAAGCCATGATCCGGATTGACATGTCGGAGTACATGGAAAAACACTCGGTGGCCCGCCTGATTGGCGCGCCTCCCGGCTATGTCGGCTATGACGAAGGCGGTATGCTGACCGAGGCGGTACGGAGGCGCCCCTATGCTGTCATCTTGCTCGATGAGATTGAAAAAGCCCATCCCGATGTGTTCAACGTCCTGCTGCAGGTACTTGATGACGGCCGAATGACCGACGGCAAGGGCCGGACGGTTGATTTCAAGAACACTATTCTGATTATGACCTCCAACCTCGGCAGCCACATCATTATGGAAATGGCTCAATTAAATCCAGAGGGTATGGGCAAAGAGATCGACGAACTTCTGCACCGTCAGTTCAAGCCGGAATTTCTCAATCGCGTTGATGAAATCATCACCTTCCATAGTTTGAGTAAAGACAACCTGTTCCAGATTGTTGACATTCAAATCAAACGGATGGCAAAACGGCTGGCTGCGCATAAGTATAAAGTCACTTTAACCAAAGAGGCAAAACAGTTCCTGGTCAGCACCGGATACGATCCCGCCTATGGCGCGCGTCCCCTGAAACGAGCAATTCAACGCTCTATTGAGGATCCGCTGGCTCTTGAAATTTTGGAAGGAACCTTTGTCGAAGGCGATCACATCCTCATCGACCGAGGCCAGGAAAACCGCCTCACCTTTTCCAAACAATAAACCATACTGTCCGGCCCCCCCTTCCGCAGACCACGGAAGGGGGCCATCCCAGCAAAGCCAACGACTTCCCTGTAAAAACAATTCTTTCAAAATAGGGAATATCGTATTAACATCCTTGCAATACTTAGCCTACAAGGCGGGTTGTCCAGAAATGAAACCCAAAGATCCCGCTACTGGTTGCCCCAGTGACCTCCGGTATGTTCATATCCCCGTTGAAAGACTCTACGCTTCAGCACTTTATAGGGGCCTCCGCTGCGATCAACCCCTGGAACAAAAAACCGCATCCCCGTTTCGTTTTCCCTATCCTCCGTAACCGACTCTGGCTGTCTCTTCTCTGCCTGCTCCTTACGGCAAGCGGCAGCATCACCCCTGTCTATGCGCTACCCAATATCGTCATTACAATTTCAGGAGATCTCACCGAGACCCAGCGACAAAATATCCGCAGCCATCTCTCCCTTGCCAGGCTCAAAGAAAACGACACCCTTTCGGAGACCATGTTCAACCGTTTGTTCGCCAAGGTTGAAAAAGAAGCGGCTACCGCCCTGGAACCTTTTGGTTATTACACCCCCAGCATCATCGTCTCGAAACAACTGGAAAACGGAAACCGGCAGATTGGCCTGACCGTCACTACCGGCCCGCCCGTCACCATCCAGCAGTTACAAATAACACTTACCGGCCCCGGCAAGGAAGACGCCTCTCTCCGCAAGGCGGTTCAATCATTCCCGCTACATCTCAATGATGTTCTCGATCATCAACTCTACGAAGAGGCAAAAGAAAAACTGATCGCTGTTGCGCTTGACAACGGTTATCTCAAAGCCGCATTTCACAACAACAGGGTGGCAATCAAAAGAAAAGCACAAACCGCTTCCATGCACCTGCAGCTGGATACCGGCCCCCGATTTGCCTTCGGGCCCATAACCTTTACCGCAGATTTTATCGACCATGCCCTCTTGCGCAAAATTTCTCCAGTTAAAGAGGGGGACACGTTCTCTCCCAAAGCATTAATCCAGTTACGACAATCGCTTTTCAACGCGGATTATTTCGACACCGTTGAACTCGACTACGACATCGACCAAACCACCGCTGCAAAAATACCGGTTCATGTCATCCTCACCCCCAACCTTACCCATAAATACGGTATAGGCCTGGGGTATGGCACCGATACGGGCCCCAGAGGCACTTTAGGATACACGAATCGTCACATCAATCGATTTGGCCACCAGCTGGATCTCCAGTGGCAACCTGCAGAACGAAAAAGTAATTTCGGCGGCGTATACACCATCCCAATCGGCAACCCCAAAAAAGACCGCCTCACCATCCTGGGTAAATACGAAGTCGAAAATTTTGCCGGCACGACATCCGAGACCTGGACATCGACCATCAGCCACGATCACTTTCGGGAAAAAGGCGAATTCTCAACGTACCTGCAGTTCCTCGATGAGCAGTACAGTACTGGCCTGGACACCGGCCATGCCGCCCTGCTCATCCCCGGTGTCAAAGGCAGTGTCTTCTGGGCGGATGATCGCATGGCCACAACCCGAGGCGTACGAATCACCACCTCCTTGATCGGCAGCGGGGCTGGTGTCCTGGCCGACACCTCGTTTCTCCAGGCCGCAGTCCACTCCAAAGGTATTTATACATTTTTTGAAAAATGGCGGTGTATTGGTCGAGCCGACCTGGGAACCACTCTGACCGATGATATTTATAGCCTCCCACCTTCGCTACGCTATTATGCTGGCGGTGACCAGAGTGTGCGGGGATACGGTTACAAAAAAATCAGCCCAACAGATGCTGCGGGTAACGTTATTGGCGGCAAAGATCTGTTCACCTACAGCCTTGAACTGGAACGAGTCCTTTTCGATGAATGGCGGGGTGCCGTTTTTTACGACAGCGGCACGGTCATGAACACCTTCTCCAAATTCACACTGCAATCGGGTGCCGGTATCGGTGTCCGCTGGAACGCACCCTTTGGCCAGATCCGTCTTGACCTGGCCAAAGCACTCGATGACGAGAGCAATTCCTGGCGGATCCATTTTACGATGGGAGCCGACCTTTAATGAAGAAATGGCTGCGTTGGTTTGTCCTCCTCAGTTTTCTGCTGCCGCCGGCAACAATCCTCTTTTTCTCCAGTTCCGACTCGGGACTCCGCTGCCTCGTTTCTCTCTGTAACTATCTGAGCGCAGGCCGCTTGACGCTCACCTCAGCTTCCGGATCACTCTTCAGTTCCTTGCAGCTGCAGGGAATATGCTATGCGGATAACACAGACAGTGTTGCCATCGACACCCTGACGATGACTTGGGATCCGGCCCAACTTCTCAAGAACCGAATACAGATAAAAAGCCTCCGCACCTCCGGAATACGGGTGATCCTCGGCCACAGTGAACAGGAGACCATTCCCCCTCCTGTCTCTTTACCGATCAGCCTGTCTATTCATGAAATTTCCGCCGAAAAGATAACGGTCCTCTCCGACCAAAAAGAGGTGGCGTTTATTCAGAGCGGGATGATCAGGCAGCTTTCTTTCCAGGGACAGACCCTTACTGTTGAGGATCTGTCCCTGGCGACAGAGGAAGCAAAGCTGCAAATAAAAGGTCAAATACAGACCATAACGGGGTATCCGACCCAGTTAGCGCTGGAATCGCTGTATCACCCTGCTGGTTACGAATCCATTTCCAGCAAAGGCTCTCTGTACGGTCCGCTCAACAAGCTCGAATTCGTAACAGATTGCCTCTCCCCCATCCCCATTCACCTCCAAGGACGGATTGACAATCTGCTGGGCGACCTAACCTGGCAGGCTCGGCTGGAAGGCAAAGAAATAGCGCTGCTCAAGATACACCAGGATTGGCCCGATCAGACCTTCGCCAATGTGGTGATCGACGGGAAAGGCACCCTTGAAGAATACACCCTGCATCTGCATTCTTTAGCCGGTTTGCAACAGCTCAAAAAACCCGTAAACCTTTCCGCAGAAATCCGAGGAAATCGTTTTGGCTTTCGAGTGGCTGATATCCTTCTCGCGCACGAAAAGACCTCCCTTTTGGGAAAAGGCGCGCTGGAATGGAGCCCGTCCCTTTCCTGGCAGGCGGAAGTAATCGGTTCACACCTCGACCCTTCCCTTTTTCTCCCAAACTGGCCGGGAGATTTTTCGGGCAGCCTGAACACCACCGGACGATTCATCGGCAAGGAGATGGAGGCCTCCTTTCACCTGCCACAATTGCAAGGAACGTTGCGGAAGTTTCCCCTTTCCGGAAAAGGTGAGGCGAACATCAAGGGGTCACAAGTGCAGATCCCGCAACTCGTCGTGTCAAGCGCCGGCTCTACCCTCCGATTAAACGGCAAGACAACCGAAACAATCGATCTCTCCCTGCAGCTCGATTCAAACAATCTGGCCGAACTGTGGCCAAAGGCCCGAGGAAAGGTCCATGCCCAAGGACGGCTTACCGGTAGCCCGGTAAAACCGCAGATCGACCTCAAACTCACAGGAACCGATGTCGGCCAAGGAAGCGATGAGATAGGCAAATTGACCGTGGAATCAAAGGGAACACTTTCTACAGATGGCCTTTTCAACACTACAGTCAAAGCTGAGCAGGTGCGCTTCGGCAGCACTGCGCTGAATCAGAGTTGGTTGCATTTCCAGGGATCGATGAACAATCATACAATTACCGTAGGAGGCCAGAATACAGACTTCTCCACGGGGCTCATCCTTGAAGGAAAATCAACCGACAAAGGTTGGCAGGGGGCTCTTCGCCAGACGCATTTCACTTCTATCCAGTATGGCAACTGGCGACAAAAACAGGATACCCCATTATCCCTTGCCGCGGATAAAGCAGAAATGAACCCCCTCTGCCTGGACTCCTCCTCTTCTGGTAATTTCTGCCTGAACGGTTCCTGGTTAGGATCATCCGACACCTGGCAACTGCATGGGATCGTCTCTTCGGTACCGCTGAAGGCTTTGCAGCAAACGCTGAAAAATCCTTGGCCGATTGACGGACAGGTCAACGGCACCATTGATCTTACCGGTAAACAATTTCGTGTAGTTAGTGGGAAATTGCATTGCAACGGTGCCGGGATGACCATGCATATTCCCCTAACTGACGGCGCCGAGCACAGTGTGCAATGGCGAAAAAGCACGCTGCAGGCCGACTATGCAAACAACCAACTGCAAACAATCCTCGACAGTGAGCTTACCGATAACAGTGCCGTGCACATGGACTTACGGTTTGCCAATCTGCAACTGCCTGGGTCGGATGTGATGCAAACCTCGCTAAAAGGCGCTGTTCAACTGCAAATACAAGACCTAAGCCCGCTGGCAGCGCTGCTTACCGAACAGATGGTCCATCTCACTGGTGCGTTACGAGGGCAATTCACGCTGAATGGAACGCCAGCCACCCCTCTGGTAACCGGTCAGGTGGAGCTCATGAACGGCAAAGCGGAGATACCGCAACTGGGCATTACCCTGTCCCCGCTTCTGGTCACCGTGAAAGGAGATGCCAACAAGGTATTACTTGAGGCCACGGCCCATTCCGGTTCAGGATATCTCCGTGCGAAAAGCAACCTGAATATAGCAAAACCCGATTTCAGCACGAACACTGTGGTTATAACGGGTGAGGCATTCAAAGTAGCTCACCTGCCAGGCCTGGACCTGGACGTCTCCCCCGAACTCCTGGTGACTGTAGGGGAAAAACAGACCAACGTTCGCGGTACAGTCAAAATTCCCAGAGCTCGGATTACCTCTATCGACTTCTATAATTCAACTGTCCTCTCCAGTGACATGGTCGTGATCGATGATGAACAGGCACCTGAGCCCTTAACCTCCAGGTGGCCGCTTTTCTCGTCTGTAACAGTAATAGCCGGTGACGATGTGCAGATTGATGCCTACGGGCTGCAAGGAACAATTAACGGCAATTTGCAAGTGCTTGGTCAACCAGACAAGTTACAAGTCGGCAACGGTACACTTACTGTTAAAAACGGTTTCTTCACACTATATGGCCAACGTCTGAAAATTGATCTCGGACGTCTTCTTTTCACCGGAGGGCCATTGACTAATCCCGGTATTGAACTTCGCAGCGAAAATAATAAAGATAAGATAACCACCGGGGTAATTGTCGAAGGATTTCTCCAACATCCGGAAATATCCTTTTACTCTAGTCCATCCATGGAACAATCGGTCATTGTATCTCGACTGCTGGAGAATGCATCGATTGGTGGTTCAACTCGTCAAGACACAGGGTTTATCGGTAAAGCTATTACCAAAACAGGGTTAGGGGGCATGGTTCCCTACCTGCAGAATGCTAAAAAGCTCTCAATGATCGACGACATCAAGCTTGAAACAGGAAAAAATTTTGATTCTTTATCCCTGGTTTTTGGTAGTTGGCTTACGTCCAATTTCTATGTCAGTTATGGGAAAAATCTCCAAAAAGAATCCGGAAATTTTAACACCCGCTACACTCTGGGTAGAGGATTTTATTTCACTACAGAAACAGGCGAATTGCAAAGTGGCGGCGATCTAAAATATGAATATGAACATTAATGGCATCGTAAAAAGTGGCGCCGCCAATATAAAAGATACATAATTTTATTTAGTTACAATAAAATCAATAACCAACAATGACCTTTTGCTTGATTGTCATCATTGCCTTTTCCCAGGTCTCGCAGTACGTTCATAAATTTTTCCCAATGATTAATTATTAATTTATCAATCCAACGAGGGTACCATATGGCTGAAAATATTGAAGAACTGACAGTGAGCCTGGAAGAAGAAGGGGTTTTGGTGGTCAAACAAATAGGCAAAGAAATTCTTTCCAAAGGATCATGGACAACGATTCTTTTCCGCTACCAGGACTTTGACAAAACCTCTCAAGAATATAGCGCGGATAAATTTACTATTAGAAGGTATCAAAAGAGAAACGGGCAGTATCAAATCAAATCAAAATTTAATATTTCAAGCACCGCGCAAGCGTTAAAAATAATCGAAGCGCTCACATCCTGGATTGAGGTAGCCTAGCCCCGATAAGAATCGGGTACTGCCGATCAGGCTGTTTATTTGAAAATAATTACACATTGCCAACAATGATAATTTCACATTTCAGCACGCTACCCATTTCCGAAGCAAAAAAATCAACATCTAGCTCTCATTTTCTATTGACGCTTCTAGACATTTCCGACTATATAGTCCCTCTTATTGCTTGCGGGTCAGCAATGACGGCGAGCAAAAAACATTTTCAAATAAAGCTTTTACGCTTGACAGGAAAATAAAAAAGAGTGATAATCGCTCTTGCGACAGCAACGGATTGTCGCGACCTAAGCGAACCATTTGCAAGGTCTCATGATCTTTGAAAACTGAACAGTAAACGAGCGGGCCAAGTAGTAGAATTGGTTTTGAATTGGTTAAGTCCAATCATTTTTTTGTGATTGGCTAGGATATTAAACTGGAGAGTTTGATCCTGGCTCAGA
>TBL_comb47_HYPODRAFT_10000738_pt1 | contig 43179 bp, 35 predicted proteins | sample TroBogypolimnion_40_FD_10682 | JGI IMG/M metagenome (IMG submission 10682)
ATATGGATATGGCGGCTCAGGTTATTATGGAGGAAGGTGGGAAGGCGAACGCTTCCGATATAACACTGCTGTAGTGAATGTAAATACAACAGTGATAAACAACACTTATGTAGACCGTACTGTCATCGTAAATAGCACAACAGTTAACCATAGTAGTTTTAATGGACCTGGAGGAGTAACATCAACACCGACAACCAATGAAAAAGCAACTATGCAGAAAACACATACATCAGCAACATTGGAACAAACTTCGCACCGGCAGAATGCCAGAAATGATAAAAGTCAATTTGCATCTGTGAATAAGGGGCGTCCTGTTAATGTTGCAATGGAAAGAGTAAAAGGACAAAGAAATGACCCACAACAAAAGTCAGCAACTATTGCCACATCAAAGCCTGTAAGTCGTCCGGCTGGTGTTGTTGTTAATAAGACTGCAATTCAACCTAATAGTGGCGTAGTTAATAAATCCCAAACCCAATCTACAGCAAAACCTCAGGCAGCCAAAAAGGCACCAAGCCAGCCTTCACCAGGGACTCTAGCACCTCAAAAGGCTCAAAGCCAATCAGCACCAAAGCCTCAAGCAACGCAAAAAGTTCAAACACAACATGTACCTAGACCACAAGCACCTCAAAAGGTTCAAAGCCAAACTGCTCCGAAACCTCAAACACCGCAAAGGGTTCAAAGCCAAACTGCTCCAAAACCACAAGCACCGCAAAAGGTTCAAAGTCAACCTAAACCTAGACCACAGGAACCTCAAAAGGTTCAAAGTCTAACTACACCTAGGCCACAAGCACCGCAAAAGGTTCAAAGTCAACCTAAACCTAGACCACAGGAACCTCAAAAGGTTCAACCCCAACCTGCACCTGTACCACAAGCTCCCCCAAAGACTCAAGAACAAGAAGTGCCTCAAAAATGAAAAGCAGGTTGATGCTAAAACTTTATTTATAATGTCTTAGCGAATTATACAATAATCTAATAGATTTTAATAAGATAAAAAAAGAGCGACCCATATGGATCGCTCTTTTTAGTAGTTCATCTTAATCTTGATTATTTCACAATAGCTTTGAATCTTGCTTCGTTGAAATATTTTGCAAACTCCATGTCAGTTGCAATCGTCTTTTTCAAATCAGGATTCATTTTAACTGCCTTTTCAAGACTTTCATACATCAGGTTTTCTTTGGCAGTGCGGGCACCAACCACTCCCTTGAAGTATTCTTTCATGTAGCAGCCTTCCCAGGTACAGTTGTCAAGTGATTTTAAAGCACCGTTATTGTCGCCAGTCAGGATCTTAGCCAAACCTGTATTTGGTGAGTCGGTATCCCCAAAATATTTAACAGCTTTTGCATAATCACCTTTGATGATGCTTAAAATGCCAAGGTTGTTGTTTACTGCATCGCCAGCACCTGAAGCGCCACCGAAATAGGTTTCAGCAGTTGCAAGATCACCGGCTTTCAAAGCACAAACGCCAAGGTTGTTTTTAATGATTGGCTCATTGTTATTCAGCTTTTCAGCTTTTTCGAATAGACTCTTTGCATCGGCATATTTCTCTTGTTTTACTAAAACCATACCTGCATTATTGAAACCTCTCCAATCGTTTGGATAAATCTTCATTGCAGAATTGTAGATAGCAAGCTGTTTGTTCAGGTCTTTGGTCAATGTAGCGGCATAGAGTAATTCAGCAGGATTCAGTTTCGAAGGATCAGAATCGGCTAAAGCAGAAATTTCTTCGTCAGTCTTTCCAATCAGGTCAATGGTTGTCGTGAATTTCGAACGACGTAACTCCGGCAGAATTTGAGCTGCAACAGCAGTGAAGGCATTCGAAAGATTTTTAATCTCACGGTTGCGTACCTCAGGATCGGTGTAAATAGATAATACACGTAGAATCAATTCCTTGTCCTGAATGTTCGATTTACTCATCAATTCTTTGAATCCTTCCCAGTCTTCAGGAGTGAATTTGGTTTGAAATTGTGCTTCCACTTCACTTTTCTTAAGTTCTTTGGTCAGGAATTTTGAAGAAGCATCCTGACGTTTTTCGGCCAATTTAGTGTTGAAATCTAATTTTCCATCAGGAGAAGCATACGATGAAACTTCCATGCTTTTTAGTTTCTTCCGTGGATCTTTAGCCAAAGCCTGGTTATATTCATTCAGTTTGGCAATATCATCCTTGGTCAATTCAGTAGGACGAATATCTGCTTTGTTGATAAGATACTTGATATCTGCAGTATAAGCATCAGGAACAATACGTTGGAAAACATCGATGTTTGGATCATATTTGCCGGTTGTATTTTTCTCCCGTTGAACGCCAATCAGAGGAGTAGGCATGTTAACTACCAAGGTTGGAGTGGCAATCACCCCAAGTGCAAGTTTAATAGGAGCAAAGTCTAGACTTTTTTTACCTTGAGAAGCAGTGATCCGGAGTTCAAGGGTTGATAAGCGCATGGCCTCAGTATAAGGGATTGCATCTTTGTAGGCAAAGCTGCCACCCGTGGCTTGAGTGATTACTTTGTTGTTGGCATCAACTTTTTCTCCCTGAAGTGTTACAGGTCCAAATGCTTTTTCTCCGCCTTCATATTTCAGAACCGGAGTTGCAACCATGGTAGCTTTTTTGTTGAAGTACTTGGCAGGGAATTTCCCATCTATAGCAACATCAACTTTCCCGGCATTTGTTTCAAGAATTTCAGGAGTAGTTTTAAAGGTAATCAAGTTCGCATTCTTTTTCATTTTCTGCAAACTTGCACAGCTTGATAACATCACAGCTGCCAACGCAATAAGAGCAAGTGGTTTTAGGTTAAATCTTCTCATAGTGATTATATTAAATTTAATTGTGTGTCCGTTTATGGTTTTCAACCACAAAATTAGTAATGTTTCGTTTAATAAAAAACAAAAAAGGTGTTTTTAATCCAATAGAATGCGGGTTACTCCCTTACTAAATTGTTCGTTAAAGATTGTTTCAGTTATCTTTTCAAAATCCTCAGGTCTATTTACAAAATCCAGACTATTCGAATCGACAACCAGAACACGCAATTCACGTTGTTGCCTGAAATAGCTAAAATATCCCTGGGTAATTTTTTCCAAATAATCCTTCGTAATATTTGTTTCGTAATTCCGGCCCCTTTTTGCAATATTTTCCAAAAGCAGATCTGGGTCCTTGTGAAGATAGACATACAGATCCGGCTTTGGCATTTTGTCGTATATAATGGTGAAGAACTGGCGATACAGGTTGTATTCGTCTGGCTGCAAGGTGTTTTGTGCGAAAATAAGAGATTTCATAAAATAATAATCTGATACAGTAAAGGGACTGAACAAATCGAAATGGCTCAGTTCACGGTTTAACTGATTATACCTTTCAGCCAAAAATGCCATTTCAAGAGGAAATGAATACTGTTCCTGATTTTCATAGAATTTGGGGAGGAATGGATTGTCAGCAAATTGTTCCAATACCAGTTTTGCCTGATACTTTTCACTGATCATCCGGGCCAGGGTAGTTTTACCTGCGCCAATATTTCCTTCTATAACCAGGTAGTTAATGCTCATTTTCAGGATATAAAAAAATCCCGGAGAATGTTTTCCGGGATTATAAATATACAATATTTTGTGTAAAAAGGATGGATATAGTCAATAGTCATTGGAAAAACAGGAAAAAGAAAATAGGAAAAGGGATCTTCCCAGAACATTTCCACTTTCCCGTTTCCTTATTTTTTTATTTAAATCCAATCCGGTTTCGTTGTTTCTGAACAGTTTCCTTATTATCTTTTTGCAGCAAGTAGTTGATGGCTTCGTAAACATCCTTAAATTGTTTGTTATATAAGCTTTCAAGTTCATGCAATTTCTCTGAAAGTTCCTTATAATTCAAAGCAAATCGTTTGAGGGCGATAAAAGCACGAACAACGGCAATGCTAGTCTGCCTGGCCTTTTTACTTTTCAAAACATTGGCAAGCATAGTAACGCCATGTTCGGTAAATGCAAGAGGTAACGCAGCTTTTGGTCGTTTGATTGGGTATGTCATCACAATTTGTGATGACATACTTTCCCATTCGATTTTGGAAAGTTGGAACATGAAATCTTCGGGGAAAATATCAATATTCCGTTTTACAGCCTGGTTCAATACTCTTGTCTCAACTTCATAGAGCTCGGCAAGGTCAAAATCAAGCATGACCTTTTGCTCCCTTACTTCATAAATCTTTGACTGGATTATGTCAATTTCCATAAATGATTTAGACTAATATTTTATAGTTTCATTCCCAAATGGTAGAAAACAAACGACCAAACATCAGTATATTCCTCAATAACCTTGGCTATTGGTTTTCCTGCACCATGACCTGCTTTGGAATCGATGCGAACCAAAAGTGGTAATTTGTTTTCTGAATTGTATTCCTGTAGCCTTGCCATATATTTAAACGTGTGTGCCGGAACAACACGGTCATCATGATCAGCAGTTGTGGCCAGAATAGCTGGATAGGCAACTCCTTTTTTGATGGTGTGGTAAGGTGAATAGCCATAAAGGTATTTAAACATTTCAGCATTGTCTTCACTTGTGCCATAATCACCGGCCCAGGCCCACCCAATGGTGAATTTGTTGAACCGAAGCATGTCCATTACGCCAACCTGAGGAAGAGCCACTTTGAACAATTCAGGGCGCTGATTGGTAACTGCCCCTATAAGCAAACCTCCATTTGATCCACCCTGGATAGCCAGTTTTTCGCTTGATGTGTATTTCTGGCTGATCAGGTATTCTGCTGCAGCAATAAAGTCGTCGAATACATTTTGTTTCTGAAGTTTAGTGCCCGCCAGATGCCATTCTTCACCATATTCGCCACCACCACGAAGGTTGGCCATCGCATAAACACCTCCATTTTCAAGAAAAGCGATACGGGCTGATGAAAAGGAGGGCGTCAGACTGATGTTGAAGCCACCATAGGCATATAAAAGGGTCGGGTTATTACCATTCAGTTCCAGTCCCTTTTTGTGGACAATAAACATCGGAACTTTCGTACCATCCTTACTTGCATAGAATACCTGATTTACTTCAAAGTCATCAGGGTTGAATTTAACTTCAGGCCTGAAATGCAAGGACGATTGATTGGTAGTAAAGTCATACTTGTATATTTCACCGGGAGTATTGAATGAAGTGTAGCTGTAGTAGGCAATGTTATCCTCTTTCTTTCCTGAGAAAGCACTAACAGTCCCGATCCCGGGAAGCTTAATCTCATGATCCAAAACTCCATCATACGAATAAACCTCTGTTTTGCTGTGAGCATCAGTCATGAAATTTACAACCAATTTACCTGCTATCATGACTACTGCCTCCATCACATCTTTATTTTCAGGGATGACAACTACCCAGTTCTTTTCCTCAGGATGATTCGCATTGATTTTAACCAGACGGTATTTAGGAGCTTTGTAGTTGGTCCGTACGTAAATTTCATCACCAATATTATCAACTGCGTTAAACTCATATTCGTATTGATCCATCAGGGTAATGAAGGTACTGTTTGCCTTATTGAGATCTTTAAAGTCAAGTGCATTCCCATGGGTACCGATGCTTCTTGAAATCAACAGAAATCGTTTATCATCGGTTAATCCTGCACCAAACATTTGTTTGGGATTTTTAGGATCGTTTACAATCAACTGGTCGGCTGATTGTTCTGTTCCCAATTTATGAAAGTAGACTTTCTGGAATTCGTTGGCCTTGGATAATTCACTTCCAGCCTCCGGTTTATCGTAGGCACTGTAATAAAATCCGTCTTTATACCAGCTGATTCCAGAGAACTTCACCCAGAGCATATGGTCTGGAAGCATCTCTCCGGTTTCAATACTTTTTACAAATATCTCGTTCCAGTCAGAACCCGATTTGGCAACCTGGTACATCAGGTATTTCCCGTCGTTCGATACCTCAATGCTTGTCAATGCGGCAGTTCCATCTGTCGAAAGTGTATTCGGATCAAGGAGAACTTTAGGCTCAGAAGAAAGGTCGCTGGTCATGTACAGAACGTTCTGGTTTTGCAGACCGCTGTTTTTGTAAAAGAAATATTTTCCTGCTTCCTTAAATGGAGTTCCGTATTTCGGATAATCCCACAGTTCGGTTAATCGTGTTTTAATCTGGTCACGGTAAGGCAGTTTCGAGAGATAACCAAAGGTGAGCTGATTTTGTGCTTTAACCCAATCAGCAGTTTCGGGCGAATTGTCGTCTTCGAGCCAGCGATACGGATCTTCAACTACAGTACCAAAATAAGTGTCTTTTACATCTCCTTTTTTTGTAGATGGATACTGAATTGGCTTTTCGGAACATGAAATCATAAATGATAGCGCTAAAAATGAAATAATAACTCGTTTCATAGAGTAATATGTTTTAGTTTAAGTCGTAAAGCAAATCGGACAAAATGATTCCTATTGGTATTTGTTTGGGTAGTTTCATTACAGTATAAAGTAAATGAAGAATGCCCGACATATCGGGCATTCTTCATTTATCTCAGTAAAGAGTAGTTCGTAAATTTCAAACAGGATTACCGACGGTCTCCACCACCACGATTATCGCGACGATCTCCGCCACGATTGTCACGACGGTCTCCGCCACCACGGTGGTCTCCGCCACGATTGTCATCACGACGTGGAGGACGGTCATCGTTGCTGCGTTCAGGGCGATCAGGCATTCCTTCAGGTTTTGGAAGTAAGGCACGACGCGATAATTTCATTTTTCCGTCGCGGTCCATGTCCAGTAATTTTACTTCAATTTCCTGTCCTTCAGTTAATTCTTCTTCAACGGTATTCAAACGATTCCAGCTTATTTCAGAAATATGAAGCAATCCTTCTTTGCCTGGCATGATTTCGACAAAAGCACCAAACGAAGTGATTGATTTCACTTTTCCTTTGTAAATTTCGCCTTTTTCAGGAATTGCAATAATCAGTTTTATGCGGCGTATAGCAGCTTCAAGTGATTCTTTGTTGACACTCGAAATCTGAACATAACCAATATCGTCCCGCTCTTCAATCGAAATGACCGTTTTAGTTTCTTCCTGAAGTTTCTGAATATTCTTTCCTCCTGGGCCGATGATTGGTCCAATCATTTCTTTAGGAATCTGAACGATTTCAACGCGTGGTACATTTGGTTTGTAATCTTCGCGTGGAACTGAAATCACTTTCAGGATTTCGTCCAGGATGTGTTCACGTCCTTGTTTGGCCTGAAGCAATGCCTGAGAAAGGATTTCGTATGAAAGTCCGCCAACTTTAATGTCCATCTGGGTAGCGGTAATTCCTTTTTCGGTACCGGTTACTTTGAAATCCATATCGCCCAAGTGATCTTCATCACCCAGAATATCTGAAAGTACAGCGAATTTATTGTTTGCAGGATCGGTAATCAAACCCATGGCGATTCCCGAAACAGGACGTTTCATTTTAACACCGGCATCAAGCATACACATCGTTCCGGCACAAACAGTAGCCATTGAAGATGATCCGTTTGATTCAAGGATATCTGACACAATTCTTACCACGTATGGAAATTCATCAGGTATCATTTTTTTCAGGGCACGTAAGGCAAGGTTACCATGACCTATTTCGCGGCGACCCACACCACGCGGCACTTTGGCTTCACCAACCGAGAATGGAGGAAAGTTGTAGTGCAACAGGAATTTTTCAACTCCCTGGTAAGTCACGCTGTCGATTTTCTTTTCGTCCATCTTTGTTCCCAAAGTGATCGAAGAAAGCGACTGTGTTTCACCACGGGTGAAGATAGCCGATCCGTGTGAACCCGGCAGATAATCCACTTCGCCCCAGATAGGACGAATCTGGGTTGTTGTGCGGCCGTCCAAACGGACACCTTCATCAAGAATCATGCGGCGCATGGCTTCTTTCTCCACATCGTGGTAATATTTCTTGATCAAATTAACATTGACACCAAGATTGATTTCTGCATTTTCAGCATTGGCAACTTTGTAGGCAGCAACATATTCTTCAACGATTGCGTGGAAACCTTCGATGCGTAATGCTTTATCGTTTAGGCGTTGAGTGGCCAGTTTGTAACATGCAGGATAAAGATCTTCGAAGACTTTTGCTTTCAGCGAAGCATCGTTAATTTCGTGGCAATAAGTACGTTTGGTTTTTCCAACCAATGCGGCCAGTTCTTCCTGAGCCTTACACTGGATTTTGATGGCGTCGTGAGCAATTTTAATGGCAGCGAGCATGTCTTCTTCCGAAACCTCGTCCATTTCACCTTCGACCATCATGATGTTTTCGTAAGATGCTCCAACCATGATATCGAGATCAGCTTTTTTGAGCTGTGAGAAGGTTGGGTTCACAATAAACTTTCCATCGATACGTGCAACACGCACTTCAGAAATAGGAGTTTCGAAAGGTACATCCGAAACGGCAATAGCTGCAGATGCAGCAAGTCCTGCCAGTGAATCGGCCATAACTTCAGAATCTGAAGAGATTAGTGAGATCATCATAGCGGTCTCTGCGTGAAAATCAGCAGGAAATAATGGACGTAAAGCACGGTCGACCAGACGGCCAATCAACACTTCATCATCTGAAGGACGCGATTCGCGTTTAAGGAAGCCACCAGGGAAACGACCTGCGGCAGCGAATTTCTCGCGATAGTCAACCGAGAGAGGCATAAAGTCCACATCATCTTTGGCATCTACAGCAGCCACTACAGTGGCCAGCAACATTGTATCACCCATTCTAACAACCACCGCACCGTCGGCCTGTTTGGCTAAACGGCCTGTTTCAATGGTAATGGTGCGGCCATCCCCAAGGTCAATTGTTTTAATAATTGCTTGATTCATAATTTTTTCTAATAAATGAAATTTCTAAAAGGTACTACAAATGGGCGTGGTGGGGTATTTTATTCAGAAAACAAGTTTACTGAACGTTGCAGTCAGAAACATGGTACCGGCATATTTTTAACGGCGTATAAAAATAAGAAAAGGCAATAAAAATATTGCCTTTTCAGTGATAAATTATCGACGTAAGTTAAGGTCTTTGATAATTGCACGGTAACGGTTGATGTCTTTTTTCTTTAAATAATCCAGAAGACTTCTGCGTTTACCTACCAGAGTGATCAAAGCACGCTGTGTGCTGAAATCTTTTTTGTTTAATTTTAGATGTTCTGTCAAATGGTTGATCCGGAATGAAAACAAAGCAACCTGTGCTTCTGACGATCCGGTGTTTACGGCTGATTCGCCGTATTTTTCGAAGAATTCAATCTTCTTTTCAGGTGATAAATACATGTACGTTTTTTTTATTTGTTATACAATGTTTAAGCAGCAGCATCGCTTTCAATAACAACCGCTTAAAATTAATTTTATAAAGCATGGCAAAAATAATCAAATATCTTTGAAATTCAAGAGGGTAAGAAGATATTTTCAAGGAAATCGCTTTGTTATTATAACCAACATATAGTTTGTTTTCTTTAACCCCAATTTATTATCTTTATCTTTCAAATAAGCTCTTGCCAAAGTCTATTGAATCGGATTCAGAAATGAATCCGTGAGCTCCTGACACAATTTCCCGTTCCAGCCAAATGTTTTGCAACTAAGCAATGAACCTGCTTTCGACCTGTTTGGAATAGTTCCGAAAGGGTATTGCGTCGTATTTGGGCTTCACGAGTTAATTACTAATCGATTTGTAGCTGTATTAAAATCCCGATTTTAATACAGCTACAATACAGTTACTATACAAATAATGAAAGGGAATACCCTCCCAAACCCTGACCAATGGCTACTCGGATTAAGATGGAGTTCATCAGATCAATAACTTTAACTGATGGTCGATTCGTAAATTAACCTTGTGAAATGATAATCTGGCGTGTGACTTTTCGGGGTAAGATACATTCAGTCAGCAGATAATTCTCATTTTTAAAAAGCGACTTCTATACCGGGATATTTTCGATTTCTATGAGAATCGTTAAATCTTCTACAAGCCTGTTCTGGTTTTCCTTAATTTATTGCTTTTCATGTTTGAATCCAATTACCAGGCTAATTTGCAAATAGTTGGAAAGGTAGAAGTTTGAAAATTCATTTTTCGTCCACAAATAACTGAAATTTAAACCCAGTGTTTTTTTTTTACTGATACCCGTATTAACCATCCTCATTTTTATGCCATACGAAGGTTTATTGAAATAGTCACGATTTATACCCGAAATACTTATATCACCTGAGCTGGGAGGATTGGTAAACTCCGAATAATATGAATTGTTCAGATTATTGGATCCAATCAATAAGTATTCAGCTGTGGGGCCAATGCCAAATGAAATCATGCTATTGACACGAAACCTTGCCTGAAGACTTGCTTCAATAAAAAGACTGATAATTTTACCTGAATAGTAATTTCCTGCACCTAAACCCCCACCTCCGACACCAATCGCTGCATATTGAAGGTTTAAACCGGCTTCTTTTTGAAGAGTTATTTTGTGATCATTTCTATACCAGCTTTGCGATGCTTTAATGTTTAAGAAACTGGGAGGGGAAGATTCTTCAGACCAATGCGAATTATACTCTGCGTTGGACGACGTTTTGTTGAAGCCAATCTCCAAATCTGTTTCATTAATTTTCTGTCCAAAGGCACCGAATGTTACGAAAACAAAAATACTCACGAATATGAAAGAAAACTTCATGATTTTTCCTGTTAACTTCGATTGAACACTTTCCCTTTTCCTTTTTCCTCATTCCTGAATATTTATTTCTGACTCTCCAGCAGATTCCTGAATTCCTTGATTTGTAAGGGTGAGCCCAGCACAAAAAGCTGGTCTCCGCGGCTCAGGGTAAGTTCAGGATCGGGATTGAACACATATTTTGCCCCGCTGATTTTTATGCCAACAATGTTTATTCCCGATTTATCTTTTGAACGCAATACTTTCAAAGGTTTGTTTACAAAATGGCTGTCCAGATAGGTACAAGAGACCTCTTCCAAGCTTACATCTTTACTTTGCTGAAGAAGTATATATTCAACGAATTCTACCACATCGGGCTGAGTAACCAGCTTGGCCATCCTTTGCCCCCCTATGCGTTCGGGCATAATGACGTTGGTAGCACCAGCCCTTCGAAGCTTAGTAATGGATTCAATTTCCGAGGCGCGGCTGATGATTTTCAGTCCAGGATTAATGCTTCGTGCGGTAAGTACCACAAAAACATTATCGGCATCACTAGGTGTGGTGGCTATTAAAGCTTTGGCGTGTTCAATCCGGGCCTGAAACAACACATCTTCATGCGTGGCATCTCCCTGGATGTACAACAGGCTTTCATCTTCACGGACGCGACTGATCACGTTTTCACGCTTGTCAATAACTACAAAATCAACTCCGTAATCGCGAAGCTCCATGGCAGCCTGTTCTCCATTACGGCCATATCCAACAATGATGGTATGGTCTTTCAGTTTCATGATTTTTTTGTCCACTCTGTATGTTTTTAAGTAATCATTCAGTTCTCCGTCAAAAATAAACCGGGCCAGACTGGATCCGACCCAGGCTAAACTTCCCAGACTAAACATGATCAGGCCGGAAGTGAATAGCTTCCCGACGTCAGAAAGTGGATGAATCATCCCGAATCCGACGGTCGAAATAGTAATAATGGTCATGAAAAAGGCATCAATCAGAGGAAATTGCTCGTGTATCCAGTAAAAAAGGGTGCCGGAAGATACGAGCAAGGTTAGCAATACAATTGCTGTCCGTATGGTTTTATTGGATGCTACCTGAAACTTATTGAAGGGTTGACTCATTGTTAATGATTGACAGTGGTTATAATCTTCGCTCCCAACTGGCAATTTAAGCATTTTTTATTAGTACAGTACAAGTTTTTTAACTGGATTAAAGCCTGGGTTTCAAATGCTGAGCGACATTCAATTCCAAGGTCATTCCATTTACGGATAATTTGATTCGATTCTGGTGTCAGTTTCTCAAGTAAAAGCAAGGCACGGTCTTTCATCTCCTGATCCATATGATGGTCGCCGTAAACAAATAGCATAGGAACAACCGTATTGATCACCAGATTATTGAAAGCAGTTTCACCTAATGCTTTGGTATGATTGTCCTTCGAGATTTTATTGAAATTGTAATGTGTATTCCAGTATTCTGAAGCCGATACCTCAAATAGTTTACGAAGTTCACCAAGGGTTTCGGTTTCCAGAATCCGCGAAAACAGTGCCGACGATTGGTTGATTAATGCCGCAAGTTGGGCAATACGAATGGTTGGGAAATTGATTGGTCTCAAACGCATGAATTTCCAGAGATGGGATTCAATCCCTGATAATTCGTACTTTTTATAAAGGAAAGAATACTCCTTACGAAGCGATAGAAAATAATCATCCCCCAATAATGATTCATTGAGCAGACCTGATTGGCCAAACAATAAAGCTTCTGTTTGAAACAGGTCATTCTTGTGTTTCGAGAGTATTTGTAACGGGAGAGATTTAGCCAGTAATTCAAAAGGAATTGCATTGGTTTTCATTCCGAAATTCCGGGCCAGTAATTGGTAGAAAGTTTCATTCCAATTATTCTTGTTTTGTTCCAAAATAGCCAGAATGGCTCCGGTTTTCGATTGAAGCCGTTCGATCATCAATGAGCTGAACCAAAACCGCAGGATAAACGGATCAACTTCAGCCAACTTGTCTTCACAGGCAATCCAACGTTCCGACTTCAGAAGTTGTTCGTAATTCTCAAGAATATCCGCCGGATAGGTGATTACAAGTGTCGGCAGTTCGTGATTTTTCACCTTTACCGGCAGGTCATACGATTCAACTACGTGCAGGATCACATTGTCATAAGCTGCATCTACATTGTGGTGATGACGATACCAATGGGAGGATTTCTGATGAATCTCAACGTTGCCGGCCCAGGTTGTTTCACCTATGCGGATACGTGCATTGAAAAAGTCAGGTCCGGAATCAGTGTTTGGCTGCCCAACATGAATGACCTCTGCCGGTTTCCCGTCAACAGTTTTGAGGTTGTTTCGGTTAAACAATTCTTGTTCCCAAATGAACTGTAGAAACTCTTCTTTCATTCGAATGGTCAGATTTATGGCACTTCGGATCAAGTACTCCGGAAGTGCACAATAAATTTAACAAAACGAATCCAGATTACCGTGATTTAAGGACTGATTTTTATTTGTTATCCCTGATGTAATTCATCACCTCTTTAAATGTGGCACAATAAAAGTCTTTCCTGTTTTTGCTGATGTACTCAAGAAGTTTCTTATGTTGTTCTGCGCCAACATTAAGATAGCCTCCACCTACGGAATGAAACATGAAGATAGCAATGGTTCCCTTATCACTGGCTTGATTTATATAGGCGATCAAATCTTCTGCTGTTGGGTCATTCACGCCCCAGCTAGGCGTTTTATACCGGTTGTATCCGTTCATGGATTCCGGAATAGGTCCATCACTGCGTGCTGCGGTAAATATCCCTTTGATGGAATCGGTAAACGTTATTCCACCGGCAGTAATATCACTGCAGGTATATCCATAAGTGCGTTCTTCCTGTCCATCAATGGCTTTTAATAGGGTATTTGCAGTTTTAAGCTCATTGATCATTTGGGGCAGAGTGTAATTCGCAAGGTCATATGCGGGCTTAACCCAGTCGGCTTTTGTGCCGTCAGGTCTTAAAGACAAACAGGGGTGGAACAGGGTGTGGTTTCCCAATTCATGTCCGTTCTTTTGGGCAGTTCTCCATTCGTTCATTCTCTTGTAAAGGCAGAAGGAGCTTCCTGTGCAAAAAAAGGTGCCTTTTAATCCTACTGCATCCAGCTGAGGGATGGCATAGTCCAGCTGGCCATCCAATGCATCATCGTAGGTTAAACAAATGGCTGCCTTAGCTCCGTGAGGCCATTTAAACTGAGCAACACCGTTATAAGAAATGCCGATTAACAACAGAAATATGATTGGAATTTTAAAGATCGTTTTCATGGTGACTATTTTATAAGGCAGAACTGATTCAGAAGTAATTTGATCCTAAAATACGACTTTATACCCTTCTTTTTCAATAACTTTCCACCCATTGATGAAACTTTCTTCATCTGAAACTCTTATTCTGCTTTTTCTGAGAAGCTTCTTAATAGGTTTCTTTAAGGTCTTATCGAATTTGGTAAGCAGGGCTGTCATATTCATTCTGACCGAAGTATATCCATGTTCAGGTGTATAAAAATAGTAGGTATAGTTTTTTTCGTAATCCAGATTTTTCAGGATTTTGCTATCATCCTTATACGGCATCGTTGTGGTTAGAATCACATTTCTGAAAGCCAGCAGATCAGTTTCTCCTTTTGACAATACTTCAAAATAACGATTGCTTTTCTTGAAATCATCATAGTAGTATTCCCTGAATATCCGGGTTTTACCAACTTCATCGGTAAACGTAAATCCATTCAGACTAGCCTTATCAATAACAATCTGAGCTGAAAGAGCCTTATTGTAATAAATTAATTCATCTTTAAACGAACTGTATCGGAGGAATAGGCTATCAGCAATTTCCCCGCTGGCAAATTCAATCTTCCCGGGCAACCAGGTATTGCTTAAAAATGCCATCCCCTGATAGGAAGGGTAGGGAACATAGCGAACTCCTTTTATTTTTCCTGAATCCCAATTTTTATTCACGATTTCCTGGGAACAGACAGTCTGTGCAAAACTGAATGCCAGAAAAAGAATCAGTATAATGCTAATCCTGTTTTTCATATCACTTTACTTCGAATTGTTTTTCTGCAAATACAGTTGTTCCATTCTTCAGTTTTCCCCGGATAACCAGTTTGAACTGACCCACAATGGAGGAAGTGGTGCAATTTACTGAAAGGTTTCCTGATGGTGCAACGGAAGGATTCCAATAAATAACCTGACGTAGATCTGGTACTGTTGATTCCGTGTTACCGCGTTCAGCAAGAGTCACCGGCACCTGGATGGTTTCCAGTTTTATACGAATTAACTGGTCCGATTCCGGTAGTTGGGAGTAATCGGCTTTTGTGGTATAAATGGCAACCACGCCAGGAAAACGAAGGTCACCGTAAAAACGTTCACTCTGGCATATATCAACACGTTTAATGTCCGCAGTCCCCATATCCTTAATCACATTCAGATCCCTTATTGGTATTCCGTCGATCAGAACTAATGGTTGATCATCGAAGTATAAGCGGGATGCGCTGTTGATAACCTTCATGGTAGGTTCGTTATTGTAATTTCTGAATTTTACCCCGGGAAGCAGTTCTTTTGAAACTTCATTAAAGTTTGGAAGATCAATAAACAAATGTGGATTGACTGTATTGGAGGGCTTTCCGTAATAGGGATAGGTGTCCAGTTTTCTTTTCGGAGCAGATAAAAGGGTTAAATTATTTTCATTAAAGATTTTTTGAAAAGTTACTGCATCAATCTTCTGTGCAATATCGCTTTTAAATGATTCAGTAAGGGGCACAACACTCAATTCGGTCAGTTTATCCGGTGGTGCGAAAAGATCATCCAGTTTAATCTTCAAGCGTTGTGACCCCGAGTATTCGGGGCCGAAACACTGCACTACAGCCGGAACTGCTCCAAAGTAGTTATTTACAGTAAAATAGAATCTTCCGTCTGTCTTTGTCTGGTAATATTGAAACCCCGGGATAGAATCCGGAATGGTCAGGCAAACAGTGATTCCACTAGCAGGAAGCATGGAACCTTTGTCAGTTACTATTCCCGAAAGGATGATGCCCCTGTTTTCATTTTGGCCATCCTGCATCAGATCTGAATTCCAGACAAAAGAGGCCGGTATAAAGGAAGGTTCTGTTTGAGCCACAGATACCATCATATTCCCATCCATTTCCATTAAAAGCTTTTCATCAACTTTGATCTTCACTTCAATCTTACCGGGAGTATGGTATTCTGATTCCAACTGATTGATCTCAATTTGTGCGGTAGGATGATCCTGACATTTCTCAAGACCTGCCAACCGGTTCATTTGGGTCGTTTTCTCTAACCCGTCAAATCGGTTCGACACCCAGATTTCCCGTATGACTTTACTCTTTTCTCCTGTATTTTTGAAATAGGTTCTGAGCAGGTAAGTTCCTGAATGGAGTGAATCAGGCAATTGCAAAAAACCATCCGCCTGATTCTTACTTACCTGAAGAGATACTCCGCAAATCCGGGTTCCGTATGGATTGACTAAATCAAGGTAAACAATACGGGATGGATTATCTGCAGGCGTATATATTTTTGCCAGCAGCGTTTCGCCGCTGACATACACATCGCGATCGGTGAATAATCCAAATCCCTGCTTTTCCTGGGCGTTTCCTGTCAGGAGGACTAAAATCAGAAGTATCGATAGGCTGATTTGCTTTTTCATTTTGTATAATTATTCTCCCAGAAGTCTGGTGGATTGTTTTTTTTATATCCCCGGTCCGGGATGTCAAAGAATTTGGTTAAACGACGTAATACGACCGAATTGTCGTTGCCTGTACCCAGGTTTAGGTAATACCGGTATTGAGTATACGAATTCAAATCAAAAAAGCCCATGACAACTTTCCCCGGGTTTGTTAAGCATTGGATATTCCCGTAAACCTGGGAGATTACCGGATCAAACAAAGTGCCGTTAGCAGAAAACTGCCGGTTCAGTTTATCATGAAAATCATAGGATTCCTTCGAAATTCCGTACTGGTCAAGGATGATGATCCAATTATAGGGTTTCTGCTGAATAGAATCAAGGTATTGCGTAGGATTATAGGTCAGCAACACAATCGGATGATTTTCAAGCTTAGCAGATGTACTGAATTCTACAGGTCCGGCGATATTGTATAAACCGTTGTTGGTTTCCGAAATCCATCCGTATAGAATGTGAGCCGAAGTGTCTATTTTTGTCTTAGGTGGAGTTGATGCCTCAATAATGGCATGCTTTAAGCTATCAACAGGTGTGTAGACCAGTGTTGAGTCCCAGTGTGTTCCCGATGGCTTATATTTCCATTGGATGATGGCCCGGTAGTTGAAACGGTAGTATTTTAGATCGGAAGTGATGGGCGCATTAATTTCTATTTCACGTCCAGGTGATTCAAAAGTCTCAGGAACCCCCAGCCCATTCATTTGTATTACCTTCTCAATTTTATTGATGGTGTAAAGTGAATCAATGGTGGGAATCGGAGGCATAGTCACATAGTCCGATTCATAAATGTCGGTTAGATCTGAAATAACATCGTATAATTTTGATATACGAAGCTTGTATTTTATCCCTGGCTCCGGGACCGTAAGAAAGTTGTAATGACCGGGGGAGTCTTCCCTGGCCGTGGCAATCTTAAAGTTTTCTCCAACAAGTTCAACTGTGGCGCCGCTGACCCATTCTATGGCGTTGGTGCTGTAGAAGCTTCTGGTCTTTGAAATTTGAACGTAATTCTGTTTCAGGTCGTTGGTCACATGTGAATCAACAACCAGAACCTGTGGCATTACATCGATTGATGGCGTGTATTGATCTTCGCACGCAACAAAGAGTAACGATATAAAAAACAGTCCAATGAATAAAAATGTCAGTTTCTTCATAAATTAATTAATTGTACTCCCAGAAATCCGGGCGTGTGCCATCAGTATGTTGTCCCTCCTCCGGAATTTCCAGATACCGGTTCAATCGACGTTGAACGACCTGGTTATCCGGGCCGGTTCCCAGATTCAGGTAGTACCGGTACTGCCGGTATGTATTCAAATCAAAATAGCCGAGCACTAAATTCCCGGGGGTCGTAACACAATGTATATTTCCGTATATCTGTGTTTGCACAGGATCAAATAAGTTTCCCGAGGCAGATAATTGCTGGTTCAGCTTTAGGTGAAAATCATAAGATTCTTTTGTTATTCCGTATTGGTCTATAATCATTATCCAGCCTGCCGGGATCTGTCCATCGAAATCAAGGTAAGTAAAGCTATTATATGCAAGTGTCATAAGCGAATGTTGGTGAATATTAGCTGAAACCCTGAAATCCTTCGGCCCTGCCAGGTTAAACAGTCCATTGTCATGTATTGATTTCCACCCGAACCATGTAGGCAGAGGAGGTCCAGCCGACGGTGGATTATAAACCCATTGTAATACGGCCCGGTCACTAAAGCGGTAATATTCAAGTGATGAAGTGATGGGTGCATCTATGCAGATATCACGACTGGGTGTTTCAGTCGGGGTAACAGCTCCGTAGATATCTGTCTGATATCCATTCACAAGCAAATCTCTTGTATAAAGTGAGTCGATGTGTGGTAAAGGTGGCATGAGTACTGTATCTGATTCATAAATATCGTCATTATAGTCAATCCTTATCAGGTATTTCTTACCGGATACCGGAGTTTCGGGAAAGATGAAATATCCCGTAGTATTTTCGGATCCAAATATAATCTGTCCACCGGCTTCAAGAAGCATAACTTTGGCACCCGTTAACTTAACTGCCGGATCAGTATTGTAAAAGCTATTTGTCATTGTAAGCTTTACAAAGTTCTGTAGCGGGTCATTAGTCACATGCGAATCGACAACCATAATTCCCGGAACTATGTTGATGACTGGCTTATAATACTCTTCGCATGCACCTAGAAGTAACACACTCATGACCAGCTCCGGGAATATGAAAATTAACTTCTTCATATCTAATATAAATATTCCCAGAATGGGGGAAAGTCCCCAACATAGTATCCCTGGTCCGGGATTGCCATTTTTCGGTTAATACGACGCTGGATTACAGTACTTTTTTCACTGGTTCCAAAACTTATAAAATACCGGTATTGCCGGTATGAATTCAACTCAAAGAATCCAAGTGCTATTTTATCAGGATTATTTAAGCAATGAATGTTTCCGGTGACCTGGGTTAATATAGGATCAAATAAACTCCCCTCAGCTGTAAATTGCTTGTTTAGTTGCTCGTGGAAATCATTCGATGCTTTAGTAATTCCGTATTGGTCAATGATCACAATCCAGCCCATCGGACTTTGCTTGATCGAATCCAGAAAGGACTGACTGTCATATGGGATAAAGAGAACCGGATGAGCCTTTATCTGATTGGTCGTAGTGAATATCTTGGGACCGGCAAGATTAAACTCTCCGCTACTGTATGTCGATAACCATCCATACCATGAAGGAGGCGCCGGACCACCCTTTGAAGGAGGATTATATACCCATTGAAGAATTGCCCTCCAGTTAAAAAGATTATATTGGAGTGTTGACGTCATCTGCTCATCGATGCAGATATTCCTTCCAGGTGTTTCAACCTGGGAGGGGACTCCGTAAATATCAGTCTTGTAGCTTTTCTCAATCGCGTTTAAAGTATACAGGGTATCAATGGTTGGGAGTGGTGGCATAATTACAGTATCCGATTCAAAGGTATCAGCGATATAGCTAATGCGGATCTTGTATTTTTTCCCCGCTATGGGAGTCCTTGAAAAGGTGAAATATCCGGCTGTGGATTCAGTTCCATCTACAATTGGACCTCCAATTTCCATCAGTTTAATCTGAGCTCCATATACAGTTTCAAATTGTCTGGGACTGTAAAAGTTGGTGGTAGCCGTAAGCTTCACAAAATTATGTAGCGAATCGTTGCTCAGACTTGATTCAACGACTAACATGCTCTGACCTACATCCAATGACGGCTTATAATATTCTTCACACGACGTAAAGAATATTACAATAAAAGTCACAGGGAGTAGTTCTTTTCGCATCAGAATTTAAAATTATAAGTGATTGATGGTACCGGAACACCGATAAGCGAAAGTTCATACAGAGAATAGGGGACACCGTTGGGATTCTGGATGGATTGGTCTTTACGGTAAAATACAGAATAAGGATTTTTACGTCCGTACAGGTTGTACACAGAGAAGGTCCAGCTTCCTTTCCATGTGCGCTTTTTATATAAGTTATCATCAAGAGTAATACTCACATCCATCCGGTTATAGAGAGGCATCCTGTATTTATTCCGATCAGAGTAATAGACCACCTGACGTCCATCAAACATGTATTTCTGCTCAGGCAGGGTGATCGGCCTTCCTGACATCAGCACGAAATTGCCCGAAAACCTCCATCTTCTGCTGATCTGATAGTTCATTACGGTCGATAAATCATGAGGGCGGTCGTAAACGGATGGATAATAATTACCACCGTTAATCACCTCATCAGGGAAGTTGTTGTCAGTTTTCCGCATGGTACGTGAATAGGTGTAGCTAATCCATCCATTGAGTCTTCCCGCATTCTTCCGGGCATATAGCTCAAGACCGTAGGCATATCCGTCAGCGTTGATTATATCCGTTTCTATATGGTGATTCATCACTAACTCTGCTCCGTTCTTATATTCAAACAGGTTTTGCAGATTCTTGTAATAAACTTCAATGGAGGTCTCAAATAATCCTTTCTCAGGATTTTTAAACAAACCTATAGAAAACTGGTCGCTGATGAGGGGCTTAATATGCGAATCAGCCGATTTCCAGAAATCGGCCGGTGAAATCACCGATGTGTTCGAAATCTGGTTCATGAACTGGTGGATACGCTGGTAACTCATCCGGATTGATCCATCATCCCTGAGGTTGAATTTAAACGATATACGTGGCTCGAAGCCCTGGTAGGTTTTTGCTATTTGACCCGCTTTGTATACAGTGGAGTCAATCACTGATCCCGAACTGAGTGATTGTTTTGGGTCATAGTTCAGAACTGTTGTCGGTCCAAGGCTCATAAACCGGGCGTAACGAACACCGATATTAGCAGAAACCTTGGGCGAAAGATCAATATCATCATCAATGAAGGCGCCTAGTTCAATGGACTGCTCATTGGCAACTTTTTCGGGAATTACATTGGTCGGAGTTCCTGTAGGTTCAATTTTGCCTGGAGCAACCTGGTACCCAATCGTCTGGAAACCTGCATTCACGCGATGTTTCTCATTGGCCAGCCATGAAAGAATGTATTTCATGCTTCCGTATTGGAGGCCTGTAATCAAGGAATAGTTGTCTTCCGTTAGACTGGGATCTTTTTGGTCAAGTTTAAAATCGTATTTACTGTACGACAGATTCAAATTGGATATCCAGGTTTTTGAGATGTTGAATTTCCAGTTGGCCGAACCGATGATATTCCCGTATTGATATAGCGAGCTTGTGTTCAGATTGAAAGCATCGTTGCTGATATAACCCATCAGTTTTAGGGTGTTGTTTTCGCCAAGCACCAGGTTTAGCGTTCCGTCAACATCATAAAAATGAGCCACACTATTCATGAACTGATCGTTTTTGGATTGCCTCATGATCCAGTCTGAATAGGTCGTACGTCCACCAATCATAAAGGTGCTCTTCTTTTTCTTCACGAATGGCCCTTCAAGGGTAAACCGACTGTTTATTAATCCAATGCCGCCATATAATTTAATGTTTTCGGGGTTTCCTTCCTTCAGCTGAACATCCATGATCGACGCTACACGCTCACCATACGAAGCAGGAATGCCCCCCTTAAAAAGGGTCACATCTTTCACTGCATCTGGATTGATCATCGAGAAGAACCCAAAGAGGTGCGAGGTGTTGAAGACCGGAGCACCCTCCATCAATACCAGGTTTTGATCGGTGTTTCCACCCCTCACATTAAACCCTGATGACATTTCGCCCACACTCTGAACCCCGGGCATCATGATCACCGTCTTGATTATATCGGCTTCACCCATCATTACCGGAAGTTCCTTAAGCATCCTTGAATTCACTTTGATCATGCTCATTTGGGCCTTGGTTGCCTTCGAGTCTGCGCCTTTGACGGTTACCTCCTCCAGGTTATGGCTTTGTTCAAAAAGTTCAAAATTAGCAGTACCATCTTCTATGAGTTTTATTTTCTGGCTCAGAACTTCGTAGCCCATAAATGTGACCTTAAGGGTATGATCACCTGTTGGCAGGTCAAGTTCGTAATTTCCCGATGAATTAGTCGAAGTGCCAATCCCTGTTTGCGGGTGAAAAACGATTGCCCCGATCAATGGCTGGTTGTTTTTACCATCCAGTATTTTCCCCTTTATGTGTGCCGTGGTGTAGCGCCCAATGTTTAGGGGATCGCCAATAACCATCACCTGCGGTTCGTCAGTGCCTGTAGTAACTCGTCCATCGCTACCTTTAGGGTAGACTACTACCGAATTGTTCTGAAAAAAACGGAAAGTCAATGGCTGTCTGTCAAAAAGCAGGTTGAGTGCCTGGATCAAGGGCATATTCTTAAATTCCTGATTGATGACATAGGTTTTGATCCATTCCGGCCGATAGTAGAAATGTATCCCGTATTCTTTCTCGAGTGTGCTGAAAAACTCCTGAAGGCTTGTTTTCTGAAAATTCCCGTTAATGATCTTCTCCTGTATATTTTGTGCTGAGATCGAATAATTCAGAAACAGAATAAGGGCGAAAGCATATATTGTTTTCAGGCTAGTGGATAGTTTAGGATTCTTCACGGATTATCGTTCTGATGGTTTGATTATATGGAGGTGTAAAATTAAATATTAAATGTAATTAAAGTGAAAATATACCTTGTTTTTCGGCTAAATAACCGGCAATATCTGTTGTCGTATTTTATTAGCAAATAAACATTTTTGTCTCCATTTAAATCTGTCATGGATAGAGGCAATGATAGGTGTTTTTTTAATAGCATGTATTCGCAGATTATATCTTATTTATACGACTATATATTTATGGATAGAAAGGTAATCCAATCTGCCTTAATCCATTCGGGCTGAAACTCAAATTGTCTCACAATTGAATTTATTCAACTATTTTTGATTCCTGAAATCAATTGCCCATGATGACGACTTCAAAGATTGCATCCGATCAGATTAAGGCCAAAGCAAAAGAGCTGGGATTCCTCGATTGCGGCATCTCCAAAGCCCGATTCCTGGCAGAAGAGAAAGATCGTCTGCTCTCCTGGCTTCATAAGGATATGCATGGAGGAATGCAGTACATGGCCAATAACATAGATATGCGGCTCGATCCAGGGTTATTGGTCGACAATGCCCGTTCTGTAATATCGGTATTACTAAATTATTTTCCAGTTGAAAAGCAGGCGGATGAACAAGCGCCTGTGCTTTCGAAATATGCCTACGGAACGGATTATCATTTTGTGATGAAGGATAAGCTGGGTAAATTGCTACGATTTATTCAGTCTGAAATTGCTCCCTGCGAAGGCCGTTGCCTGGTAGATTCGGCTCCTGTGCTTGACCGTGCCTGGGCTGCCCGTGCAGGATTAGGCTGGATCGGCAAAAATACAAACCTCCTCTCGGCCCAGCATGGTAGTTTCTTTTTTATTGGTGAGCTGATCATTGACCTGGAATTACCTGCTGAAGTTCGGAAGGTTCATGATCATTGCGGAACCTGTACCCGTTGCATTGATACCTGCCCCACACAGGCCCTGGTTGCCCCTTATGTGTTGGATGCCCGTCGCTGCATTTCATACCAAACTATAGAGAATCATAATGAAATTGATCCCTCACTGAAGGGAAAGTTCGAAAACAGGGTGTTTGGCTGCGACATATGTCAGGATGTGTGCCCCTGGAATCTGAAAGCTGAAGTGCATCACGAACCTGCTTTTATAGCCCACCCCAGGCTGTTGAAACTTACCAAAGAAGAATGGGCTGATATGGACAAACCCATGTTTAACGAATTGTTCCGCAACTCAGCAGTCAAACGAACACGCTTTGAAGGTCTGAAACGAAACCTGAAGTTTTTGGAGGAAGAATCTTAACTATCTTTTGTTTCTTTTGATCGCCATTTTAGCCCTCAGGTAGCAGGCATAATGGGTAAAAATGATAGCATACACCTCTCTCTCAATGCCTGATCCAGGTTGCAACATTTTGCTGACTTTAGTAAAATGATCATCAATATTATTCCCTGAATCTCTTCAAAACTCTTTTTGTTTGTCAATGTCATTTATTTATATTAATCATTTTCCTTTCATCTTTTTTTAACCTGTCTGACTGGCAATTAGCGCATTCGTTATGTTCTGATATTATAGGACGAGCGTTAACCAAAATATATTCATATTGAAATATTGCTTTAATGAGAAAATGATAGCTCGTGACGCAACCAATAAACGGACAAAAACGTCTTTATCTTAAAGCATTAAACTCAGAAAGCCATGAAAACTCTAAAATTAATATTTGTCCTGTTTCTGTTGGGACTTATAATGACCCAATGCCTTAAGGATGAGAATAATTACGTTGTATATTATCCCAGACCTGCTTATTTCCCCAATTGCGTCGGAACAGTTTGGAAATACCTGCGCACAGACAGCATCAAGAATACTACAGATACTGTGATTGTAAGGGTTAAATCCAATGTCAGGAACACCAGCAGACCTTACAGCGTGTGGACCTACGAAAAGTCTTCGGTAGTCTTTGATTCGGTTCGTGTATATACTCACCGGGACTCGGTGATTTTTACAGGTCCGCATATTTTCCTTTCGAAAAAAATACTTTTGCTTCCCTACCGTCTGAACTCCAAATGGAATTCTTCAGGAAATGCAGGGGATACTACCCTCGTTTCTTCCATAGAACGTGTAGATCATATTGATGCATACAAGGTCATCCGTCATGATTTCGGAGTCGATCTCTCGGTGAATGATTTAATGTGGATGGCGCCGCACATCGGATTGATCCAGGAGGATATCAGGGAATTTAACCTTGTTCAGCCCAGACATGAATTCTGGAGACTTATCTCCTATCGGGTTAGATAAGGCCGAACTGATAAACCCTCGTCAGGAGGAATTTCCGCCGTTTCGGAGAGTGGAAATATACGGATTATTTAATCAGGTGTTACCTATATCACTTTATAGAAATAACAAAGGGAAACAATTTGTTTCCCTTTGTGGTGCCACCTGGATTTGAACCAGGGACACATGGATTTTCAGTCCATTGCTCTACCAACTGAGCTATGGCACCATTTATAGTCCGGTACGGACTTTTCGGAAGCTTGCGAATGTTGCTTTTGGCTATTCCGTTTCGCTTTCGGGTTGCAAATATAGTTCAAATATTCAAACTACAAAAAAAAATGAATTGTTCACTGCATTTATTTTGTACAGACTGCTGAAGTCTTTCTTTCTCATAGGTTTATATTTTCAGAAAGGGTAAAAATAAATTACTGGTGCTAAGGGGCCCTATTTTGCAGCATAGGGTTATGAAATAGCTCATGATGAAAATATATTGGTGCCATTGCCCTCGAAGTCATGGGTATTTCCTATTTTTGCACACCAAAAATTTATATTTATTTTCAGGAAAATGATGCAAACCTTCGTTTTAAAGAATGGAATCCGAATCATTCATCAGGAGACAAAATCACCAGTTTCCCATTTTGGAGTGCTGATCAATACCGGGTCCCGCGATGAGGAAGCTGACGAACAAGGCATTGCTCATTTTATCGAACACGTTATTTTTAAGGGAACTCAGAAACGGAAAGCCTTTCATATTTTAAACCGCATAGAAGATGTCGGTGGTGAACTGAATGCCTATACCACCAAGGAAGAAACGGCTGTTTATGCCACCTTCCTGAGCGAATACTACCAACGTTCGATGGAACTGATCAGTGACATCCTGATCAACAGTACCTTTCCGGCCAAAGAACTCGAGCGTGAAAAGGAAGTGGTGATCGAAGAAATAAACTCATACAAGGACAGTCCTTCTGAACTTATTTTTGATGAGTTTGAAGAGATCCTCTTCGACGGACATCCTATTGCCCGTAACATTCTGGGCACTCCTGAAATGATAAAAACCTTCACTAAGAATAGTATCCTGAAGTTCATGGACGAAAATTACCATACTGATCAGATGGTACTGAGTTCGGTGGGCAATATTACTATGGCCAAGTACATTCGCCTGGCAGAAAAGCATTTCGGACACTTCCCTGAGAAGCTGCGTACCAAAGAGCGGTCGAATACATACAATTATAAGCCGGAGAAACGCATCGTCCAGAAGGATACCTTTCAGGCACATTGTATTATTGGGAACCTGGCCCCCGATATTTACAGTCCAAAGCGGATGGGGATGGTATTGCTCAGTAATATTTTGGGTGGGCAATCCATGAATTCAAGGCTTAATATGGCGCTTCGCGAACGTAACGGAATGGCCTACAACGTTGAGGCTGGTTATACAGGCTATTTTGACACTGGTGAATTCAGCGTGTATTTTGGTACCGACAAGGAAAACCTCGATCAGGCCCTGTGGCTGGTGAACGAGGAATTGAGGAAAATGAAAGAAGTACAAATGGGGGTTGTTCAGTTGAGTCGGGCAAAAAAACAGTTGATCGGACAACTGGCCATCTCGACAGAAAACCATGAAGACCTGATGCTCTCCCTCGGGAAGAGTTATTTGTTTTTCAACCAGGTCGATCCGCTGGAGTCGATCTTTAAGAAGATTGAAACCATCGGGAGCCAGGAAATACTTGATATTGCCAATGAGATATTTGATGAATCACAAAACAGTATATTAATTTACCAATAGAATGTCTGATCCTGTTTTACTCGACCAATACATTACAGGCCATATTTCGCCTGAGGAGGATTATTTGTGGGAGCTCGACCGTGAGACCAACCTAAAGACTATACGCTCACGAATGTTATCGGGTCACCTGCAGGGACTGCTGCTCAGTATGATCAGTTGCATGATCAGACCAAGGTATATCCTTGAGATCGGAACCTTTACCGGTTACTCGGCCTTGTGTCTGGCTAAGGGCCTTGCAGAGGGTGGAAAACTGCATACCATCGAAATCGACGACGAAGTAGAAATCATCGCACAAAAATACTTTCTTAAATCGGACATGGCTGACCGCATCATTCAGCACATTGGAGATGCTCGGACAATCATACCCGGCATTTCAGAGTCATTTGATCTGGTTTTTATTGATGCCGACAAACGTGAATACTGCGACTATTACCAACTGGTTATCGACCGTATTCCAGTGGGTGGTTTCCTTTTAGCCGATAATGTCCTCTGGGACGGCAAGGTGGTTGATCCGGGTGCCTGGAGCGAAGATCAAACGCGGGGCATTATGGAGTTTAACGATCTGGTTCAAAATGATCCGCGTGTCAAAAACGTCATCCTGACAGTAAGGGATGGCATCATGCTGATCCAAAAAATAGGGATGTAAACTGAATTTTTTATTCAAAATCAATGATAATTTCATTGGTTTGATTCTACAGGTTTGTTTTCTGTTAATTATAGTTGTTTTGTAGCATTAAAAAGTCTGCGGAATTCTATGGTTAATTCCTTTTTTTTCAGAACTTTATAGTTTAAACTTTTAAACTATCTATTATGAATAAAGTTGTATTTCTATTAGGCACCTTATTGATTTCATTCGTACTTACGGCACAGGCAATTGATTTCTCCGGAAACTGGAAACTGAATCATGAAAAAAGCAAGCTAAACGCACAGTTCAGCATGGCTCCCAAAGACATGATTGCTACACAAAGCGGAAATGAATTTAATCTTGAAAAACACTCTACCTTTCAGGACAATGATTTTACGATCAAGGACAAATTTACACTGGATGGTAAAGAATGCATTAATACTGCATGGCAGGATTCGAAGAAGAAATCGGTAGCCGAATGGTCAGAGGACAAATTGTCCCTGAAAATTACGACCAAATTTCCCATGGGAGATAACGGTGAAATGACCATTGTGGAAATTTACAAAATGGATAAGGACAACCTGGTTATTGAATCGAGCGCTTCTTCATCGTATGGTGATGTGGCAGAAACCATGGTTTTCGACAAACAATAAGTTCCTGTAAAAGGATCAAACCCTACGACCAAACCCTACAACCTATAACCATGAAAAATCGTGTGCGTTTCTTATTCCTGTTATTAATTGCAGTATGCTCGTTAAACAGTTTGCCGGCACAAGATGCAAAACCCTGGTTTAAAGACGGAGGATGGCAACGACCGGTGCAGAACCCCAAAGCCAAAGTGCTTCCGCGTATAAGCGTGAAGGGCAACAAATTTGTAAATCCTGAAGGCGAAACCATTCTTTTTAAGGGACTGGCTATATCTGATCCCGATAAAATAGAAAAACAGGGGCACTGGAGCAAAAGCCATTTTGAAAAGATAAAGGAAATGGGTGCAAAGATTGTGCGCATCCCCGTTCATCCGGTAGCCTGGAGAGAACGCACCCCGGATAAATACCTGGTGTTGCTCGATCAGGCCATTGAATGGTGTACTGATCTGGGGATGTATGTCCTGATTGACTGGCATTCGATCGGAAATCTTGGCATGGAACTTTTCCAGAACCCTATGTACAATACCTCGAAACAGGAAACATACCAATTCTGGAGAACCATTGCCCAGCATTTTAAAGGAAACAATACAGTAGCTTTTTATGAATTGTTTAATGAACCAACCGTCTACAGGGGTCAGCTGGGCACCATCAGTTGGGGAGAATGGAAAACCATTAACGAGAATATGATCAACCTGATCCGTGCTTACGATACGGAGACTATACCCCTGGTTGCAGGTTTCGACTGGGCTTACGACCTGACTCCAATCATCAATGAACCAATTAATGCAGAAGGCATCGGGTATGTTTCGCACCCCTATGACAACAAACGTAAACAACCATGGGAACCCAAGTGGGAAGAGAATTTTGGTTTCGCCGCTGACAAGTATCCTGTTGTTGTGACAGAGTTTGGATTTGGTCTTCGTCCGGGACAAACGATCGATGCCGATCATTATGGCAACCGGATCATCAGTTACCTCGAAGGAAGGGGCATCAGCTGGATATGCTGGGTTTATGATCCGGAGTGGGGGCCAAGCCTTCTGAAATCATGGGATACATATGAACTTACCGGAAGCGGGGAGTTTTTCAAGAAAGCCTTACACGGAGAGCTGGAATCTCAAAAGAAAAAGTAAACCTCTAACTACCCAAAATACATAAACCCAACTATGAAGATTAAATTATCAGTCAAAAGTTTCCTGATTTTGACATTTCTGTTTCTCACTCTATCAGGAGTGAGGGCAGTTGAACCTGTCAATCCAAAGGCAACACCAGAAGCCAAAGCTTTACTCGATCTGTTTTACCGGATCTCAGGAAAGTATACAATGACAGGTCAGCACAATTATCCGAATTCGAAAGATCAGAATACCCGGTTTGCGGCTCAGTATATCGGTAAGACTCCAGTGATCTGGAGTTCTGACATGGGTTTTGCAAAGTTAGGAGACAAAGATTGCTATCTGGCCAGGCCCGATATTGTAAAGGAAGCCATCAGGCAACATCAAAAGGGATCGATCATAACCATTTGCTGGCATGCCGTTCCCCCCACAGCTGATGAGCCAATCACTTTTCAGACTCAGGGACCCCCTGTTCCGGGTGCATTGGCAAGCGTACAAGGGAAATTACTGGAAGAACAATATAAAGAAGTTTTAACTCCGGGGACGAAGTTGAATAAAAAATGGGCTGCCCAGGTGGATTCTATTGCCGTGTATCTGAAGAAACTTCAGGATGCAAAGGTTCCGGTGCTTTGGCGTCCGTATCATGAAATGAATGGTGATTGGTTCTGGTGGGGTGGGCGAGTAGGTGCAAACAGTACTGATGATTTATACCGTGCAATATTCGACCGGCTGGTCAATTACCATCATCTGAATAACCTGATCTGGATGTGGAATGTTGACCGTCCAAGTATCCCTGTACGGAAGTTCTCAAACTTTTATCCGGGGGATAAGTTCCTCGATATTGCTTCGCTGGATGTATATGGGAGTGATTTCAATCAGGCCTATTACGACAGTTTGAAGGTATTGGCAAAAGGAAAACCTATTCTTTTCGGTGAAGTGGGTAATCCGCCATCCCTTGATGTATTTGAGCATCAACCAGACTGGTGCTCCTGGGTGGTATGGTCGGGCATGGTCAGGAACACGACAAAAAAACAATACAATGAATTGATTAACAGTCCGCGGATGTTAAGTCTGGAAGATCCTGCTTATTGGGCAGTTGTAAATCCTTACCGGAAAGCCTGCGGATTACTACCGCTTCCGTTGAAGCAGAAATGTCCGGTGAACTATTCAGGAAACTGGAAATTCAATGAAGAAAAGAGTGAGGTAGGGAAAAATGGAACGGGAAATATCCCTCATGAGATTACAATTGATCAGGATGGTGACTTACTGCATGTGAAAAGGGTATTAACCCAGGAATGGGGAGAAGACCAGACTACATCTGAAGATTTCCCGTTGGATGGCTCGGAAATGAAATCGGAAGTATTCAATTCACCGCGCATATCAACAGCCTCGTGGAATGAGGATTCCAAATCAGTAAAGATGAATTCATCGATGAAGATCACAAGAGCAGGACAAACAACTGAACGTAAAAGCAGTGAGGAATGGACATTGACTGAAGGCGCAAAGGTCTTAAGGATTGTACAAACTACCAACAGTTTTAGGGGAGGCGAAACAAGTGTATCGCTGATTTATGAGAAACAATAACCAGAAAAGAGATTACTGATTAAGTTATTGAAAACCGGTGGTTCTGAAAAAAAGATCAGGACTACCGGTTTTTATTTGAGCATATTATTACTTTCGCAATGAATATACCGGAGAATCTGCGGCGTAAAATATGAAAAGACCAATATTTTGTTTTTTTAACTTAAGTTGTAAAGTATGAGACAACAATGTATTGGCTAAATCGTTATTAGTTAGTGCACCCAATTCGTAACATATGATTATTAAGAGTCCGTTTTGCTTGTTCTTTTTTATTTTGATGTTTTCTTGGGTTGTTAATGCTAAATCGGATTTTGATAATGCAGAGAAACCTAAAACTGTAATTTTAAGTGGTTTTGTGCGAGATGCGACTACCGGAGAGACCTTAACCGGTGCAGTGATTTATCAGAAAGGAAAGCCGGAAGTATCTGTTTCAACCAATTCATATGGTTATTTCTCCCTTTCATTGTCACCCGGTTCCTATGAGGTTGCCGTTCAGTTTCTGGGATATAAAAACAAAGTCATTACATTAGATCTTAAAGGTGATGTTTCCATATCGATTGATCTGGATGAGCAATCTATCTCCTTAAACGAGGTAACGGTTACCGGCGAGAAAAACAATCACAATGTGGTTTCGTCAGAAGTGGTGACCAAACTGAATGTGAAGGAAATACAAAGTATTCCGGTATTGTTCGGGGAAAAAGATATACTGAAGACCATACAGTTATTGCCGGGGATATCGCCTGTAGGAGAGGGAAATTCGGGCTTTTATGTTCGTGGCGGAGGATCGGATCAGAACCTAATCCTGTTGGATGAGGCACCTGTATATAATCCTTCCCATTTGCTTGGGTTCTTTTCTACATTCACTTCGGAGGCTATAAAGGATATTACCGTATATAAAGGTGGTTTTCCAGCTGAATTCGGAGGGCGATTATCGTCAGTCGTTGACATTAAAATGAACGAAGGCAACAACAAGGAATTCCATGTTTCAGGGGGCATCGGGCTTATATCTTCACGTCTGGCCATCGAAGGACCCTTATTTAAGAAAAAAGGTTCATTCATGATTACTGGCCGAAGAACCTATGCGGACCTGTTTCTTAAACTTCTTCCAAGTAAGGGGGCTGATTCAACGGCAAGTAAAACCACGCTCTATTTTTACGACTTAAACATGAAAGCAAATTACGAATTTTCAGCAAAAGATCGTGTGTATTTTTCATGCTACCTGGGAAGGGATAATTTCAATCTGGGCAATTCCTTTGGATTGAATTGGGGAAATATTACTGCAACAGCGAGGTGGAACCACATCATCAATAACAACATATTTTCAAACACTTCACTGATCTTCAGCCGGTACAGTTATAATTTCAATGTGGCGGTGGGAACCAAATCGATGAATGTGCTCTCGGAGATTAAGGACTTTAATCTGAAGCAGGATTTTCATTATTACGTGAATTCAAAGAATCTTATCAAATTTGGTTTCAATTCCATATATCATACGTTCATCCCAAGTAAGGTGGACAGTACAACCTTGTTTCGGGTAAGACCCATGGACAATAGATATGCGTTGGAGAATGCCCTCTATGTTTCGAACGAACAGACATTTTCAAAACATCTTAAAGCGAGCTATGGGTTGCGTTATTCGATGTTCAGTTCCATCGGACCTGGGACGATATACACGTACAACCAGGTTTCGGATGTGGTGGATTCGGTCAGTTATCCAAAGGGCAAAATATATAACACTTTTGCCGGTTTTGAGCCAAGGCTTCTTCTCAATTACATCATCAATGATTCAAGTTCGATCAAAGCCAGCTATGCACGTACACGACAATATATACACCTCCTATCCAATACCACCTCATCGACGCCTTTTGACCTATGGGTTCCCAGCAACATTAACATCCTTCCCGAAATTGCGGATCAGTATACTTTAGGCTATTTCCGGAATTTCAAGAACAATATGTTTGAAACATCAGTGGAGGTATATTACAAGACCCTTCAGAACCAGATAGATTATCGAAACGGGGCCAACCTGATTCTGAATAATAAGGTGGAGGCGGAGCTTGTCTTCGGGAAAGGCCTGAGTTATGGGGCCGAATTTTATGTCAGGAAAAAATATGGGAAGCTTACTGGATGGGTTAGTTATACACTATCGAAAACCACACGGCAATTTGATGCCATCAATAATGGCAAAACATTCCTGGCCAAACAAGACCGTCCAAATAACATCGCCATTGTCGCTATGTACGAAATCAATCCACGTTTGAATGTTTCGGCCACCTGGGTTTATTATAACGGAAATGCGGTGACCTTCCCCAGCGGACGCTATATGGTTGACGGGAATGTTGTTCCTTTATATTCATCGCGTAACAGCTATAGGATGCCAGATTACCACAGGCTTGACATCGGACTTACCTGGATTAATAAGAAAACTGCCAGGTTTGAAGGGAGCTGGAATTTCTCGGTGTATAATGCTTATGCACGGGAGAATGCCTATGCGATCAACTTTCAGGTAGATCCAAACAATCCGGCAAAAATGCAGGCGGTACAATTGTCGCTCTTTCGGATAGTGCCATCTATTACTTATAATTTCAAATTTTAAAGCAAAATAAGGATGCAATCCATATCGAAAATAAGAGGTATCATTATCCTTTCGGTCTTTCTGTCGATGATCACAGTATTTGTTTTCCCAGGCTGTCAGAAGGTAATTAATGTCGATCTGGCAGATGCACCACCGAGTCTGGTCATTCAGGGTTTGATAACAGATAGCATTGGTCCATATAGGATCAGTCTGAGTAAATCAGGAAGCTATTTCAATCAACCAGTTTTGCCACCTGTTTCACATGCCGTGGTAATCATTTCGGATAATGTTGGAACAGTCGATACACTGAAGGAAAAAGTACCCGGGATTTATATTACATCAAAGATCATGGGAATACCGGGAAGAACTTATAAACTGTTAGTAATATCTGAAAGCAAAACCTATACTGCTACTTCAACCATGCATACTCATGTGGACATTGATTCACTGAAATTAGAGAAGAATCAGTCACAAGGCATCGGATTTGGCGGAAGGGGAGGAAAGGAGAGCCGTGTCGATATTCATTGCATTTTTAAAGATCCACAGGAAAAGAATTTTTACAGAATAAAAGTAACCACGAATGACACGATTGATATGGCGAATTTCAGGTTATATGATGATCAATATACCAATGGAGAAGGAACCGATCTTCAGGTAGGAAGGGTAAGAGTTGGAGATGTCAGCCTTGTTGAACTTATTTCGCTTGATAATTACACCTATGATTATTACAGAACTCTGCGAGACATTCTTCGCTCAAATCCGATATTTGGATCAACACCTGCGAATCCCAATACAAATCTGACCAATGGTGCATTGGGTTATTTCGGGGCATGCGCTATTTCATCAAAAACAATCTTTGTCACCCAATCACTATTCAACGATGTTAAATAGGTATTGAATAAATGTTTGGTTGGAATTTCATCTTTAGAATAACAGTTATTCAAAATTGGACTCTCCTTTGATCTTTCAGATTATGAATGGAATAGAACATCAAATCGTTTTTCTATCCATAGAATCTGCTGATTTAATGTAAACTTTAAACTGGATGTCAATCGGAAAGGGGCATTCTTATCCGGTATTAGTGCAATTAGTGACAGGTTATGAATAAAAAATAAAATTTGATCAGCTGTAAATAATTCTACACTAGGCTACTAAAATTATCAAAATAATTTGTTTTAATGAACAATTTCTTTTTTCAGATGTAATATGAATGAAAATATAACTACTTTTGAGAAATATATTTATCCATTAATTAAACAGTTATTATGAACATTTTTGTTGGCAGCCTTCCCTTTAAAATTGAGGAAAGCGAATTACAGGAAATTTTTGAAGAATACGGAGAAGTAACATCCGTAAAAATTATCACAGACAGAGCTACTGGAAGATCTAAAGGCTTTGGTTTTGTTGAAATGACGAACGAAGAAGAAGCTAAAAAAGCAATTGAAGAACTGAATAACGCTGAGATTGAAGGCCGGACAATTGTTGTAAATAAAGCTGAAGAGAAAAAAGAAGGTAGTCGTCCAAGTGGCGGTTTCCGTGGTGGCAACTCTGGCGGTGGCGGTGGCTTCCGTGGAGGAAATTCAGGTGGTGGCGGTGGTTTCCGTGGCGGTAGCACTGGTGGTAGCGGCGGTGGCGGCTATCGTGGTGGTGGCACTGGCGGCACTGGCGGTGGCGGCGGCTTCAACAAAGGTGGCTTCAACAAAGGTGGAAGTACTAGCGGTGGCGGCAACAGAAGATCTGAATACTAGGATATTTCCTGTTTTTAATGTGCTATAAATGTAAAAATTAACTGGTTTAGTTTTTATAACTACATAAAGGCTAATAAACAGAGAAGAGTTAAATCTTCCGGTTTATTAGCCTTCGTTTATTTAGCGATAGATACCTATCTATTGGTAAAAGTGAAGTAAAACTGTAAATCCTGAATTTATGCTTTTTCTGGATCAGAAGATGGATTTCTTTTCTCTATTCTGATTCGTGCATCTACTGCAATCAGATTCTCTCCGTCACCTAGTAGCGGGTTAATATCCAATTCTTTAATTTCCACGGCAAATCGCAATAATGTGGACAGGCGAACCATTATTTCTGCAAACTTGCGTTCGCTCACTCCGTTTTTCCCCCTGTAGCCTTTTATTATCTGGTAAGCACGGAGATTCCTGATCATGGAAGAAGCTTCGCACATGGTCAATGGAGCAAGTCCTGAGGTAACATCTTTAAATACTTCCACGAAAATTCCACCGATGCCGCATAGGATAATATGACCAAACTTGTCTTCATATTTAGCGCCAAGGAAAAGTTCAATTCCTGTAGCCATATCAGCCATCAAAACTGCTGTTGTATCCTTAATCTGAATGAGTCTCCTGAATTCACGCTGAACGGTTTCAAGGTCCTGAACTTTCAGTACCACTCCATTGACTTCAGTTTTGTGAATAGGACCCACGACTTTCATTACCAATGGAAATCCAAGTTTATGTGCTGTCTCTCTTGCCAGTTCTACAGTTGTAACCGTAACTTCACGTACCATTGGGATTCCGGCTGCGGCAAACAATTGATGGATGATTTCGGGAGACTGGTATCCATCTTCAGCCTGATCGATTATTCTACGGATTTCAGGAATATCCACCTGATCATATGTAATCTTTTCGATCGAAGGCCTCGGTGTTTTCAGAACGCTTGTAAGGGCCTTTCCAAGCAACACTTCATCCGGAAAGTATACGTTGCCTTGAGAGATGAAGTAGGCGACATCATCCTTCACATTGATCACAGAAGGCAGAATCGGGAAGATAGGTTTTCGGCATGTCTGCATTTTTTCATTCAGCAGTTGATAGACATCTCTTACCGGAGATAAACCCGGGCTGCCAAAGATAACAGCCATCCCGTCAATTTCATCAAACTCATTTTCACAGGCATCAATAATGACAGCTAATTGTTCCGCATTTCCAGTAGCCAGGAAATCGATCGGATTCTCGACCGACGATCCGGGGAAAAGTTTGCTCTTCAGTCTCTTCTTTGCTTCTGATTCCTTGATGACAGGAATATGCAGTCCCCCGTTTTCAAGGGCATCAGTCAGCATGACAGCAGGGCCTCCCGCATGGGTAATGATTGCCAGTCGTTTGCCTTTCATTGGATTACAATGGAATACATTGGCAACTGTAGTCAATTCTTCACGACCATAACAACGCACAATTCCCGCTTTACGAAAGAGTGCCTCTACTGCCAGATCGGAACTTGCAAGTGCCCCGGTATGAGAGGAGGCAGCACGGCTTCCGGCCTGGCTGCTTCCTGCTTTTATGGCGGCAATCTTACAGCCTTTACGGATGAGCGAGGTGGCGTGTTTCAGTAATTTATCCGGATTCTTTATACTTTCTATGTAGAGTAGTTTTACACGTGTACTTGTTTCCGGATTAAAAACATCATCCATAAACTCCAGAATTTCTTCCACCCCATTCTGTGCAGAATTGCCTACGGAGAAGACACTTGCAAAATGCAGCCCTTTGGGTATTCCCGATTCCATAATGAATACCGCAGTAGCCCCTGAACTTGAAATGAGGTCACAGCTCATTTGTACTAGCTTGGGTATGGGGGTAGTAAATACGCTGGTATGGGCATAGGTGATAATGCCAATACAGTTTGGACCGATGAGGCTGCCATTATTGGCTTCAATAACCTTTACGATCTTCTCTTCCAGCACTCTTCCTTCTTCACTTTCTTCGCTGAATCCTGCCGATATGATGATAAAGCCCTTCGTTCCTTTTTTTGTAGCCAGAATTTCTACTGCATCCAGACAAGCTCGTGCAGGAATAGCCAGTATAGCCAAATCAACCTGGGGTAACTCTTCTGAACTTGGAAATGAGGTGATGCCCTGAACTACGGACTCATTCGGATTGACGACCCACAGATCACCTTTAAAGTTGTTGTCGATCAAATTTTTAAGGAGTTTACCCCCTGGCTTTGAGATGTTGTTCGAAGCTCCTATTACAACTATACTTCGTGGGGAAATCAATTCTTTGGTTATCATCTGTAGAATTTTATATTCGTACACAAAGTTAGTAAAAGCATTTTCAGGAGTACCTGACTTTTTACCGTGTTTCTGCTATGTTCATCATTCACAAAAATCAGCTAAGTTTGTGAACGGTTCAACAATACAATAACAGGCCTTATGCCAAACAATTCCGAACAGAAAGTTGTGGTCCTTTGTGATTTCACTGAGCAGATGAAAGATGTAATCGTTCATGGTGCAAGAATAGCTGACATTCTGAAAAAGGAACTTTGTTTGCTGGCTTTCTGGAAGGATAAGGCTCATAGGGCTCAAGTTCTGGAAAAGATTGAACTGACAACCTGTAATTTAAAATTAAATCTTCCTGATTTTCCCATTTCCAATTTGATACTTCCTGACTCACTGAGAGAAAACATCGGGAATATGGTTAATGAATATGAAGCAGTTCTGATAGTATTGCATCAGGCTCATATTAAAAACTCCATGCGGGCTTTCAGAGAAAGCAGTATTCCGTTTTTGTTTGTAAACGGAACTGAATCTGAGTTCTTAAAATATAAGAATGTTCTCGTTCCGGTCGACTACCGGAAGGCATCAAAGGACACATCGCTTTGGGCATCCTACCTTGGCCGATTTAACAAATCCCGGATTCATGTTGTTTATGCGCATGAAACGACTAATTATGAGGCTGAGCGGGTAACCATCAATGCTAATTTCTTTAAAAGATTCCTGTCCAGTCTGTATGTGCATATTCAACTGATCCCCGGCAGATCCTCCAGCTGGGGCATTGTTCAGGAAACATTATCAAGAGCTAAAGAGTGGGAGGGCGATTCAATGATCTTTTCAGGAAGCAGTTCCATAACACTTATCGATCTTCTTATCGGACTTCCTGAGAAAAAGATTGTCCGGCATGCCGGTTTTATACCCGTCATGCTGATCAATCCGCGCAAGGACATCTGTATGATGTGTGATTAACATCCAATCCCTATTTCACCACTACCATCTCGTCGATTAAATAATTTGCTTTGGCCAGTTTGTCAATGATAAAGAGGGCATAGCGGATATCGAGTGAAATATTACGGCAGCGGTCCGGATCAAACATCAGGTCGCTCATAGTTCCTTCCCACGAACGGTCGAAGTTTACCCCGATTAGATTTCCATTGGCATCAATAACCGGACTTCCCGAATTTCCACCTGTAGTATGGTTCGATGCGGTAAAGCACACATTCATCTTCCCGTTTTCACCATAGCGGCCATAGTCTTTCTTATGGTACAGGTCGCGCAGTGTCTGAGGAACATTGTAATCGTATATGGCAGGATTGTCTTTTTGCATGATGCCGTCCACGGTGGTGTAATAATCGTAAGTAACACCATCCATTGGTTCGAAGCCTTCTACCTTTCCATAAGCCACCCTGAGCGATTTATTGGCATCTGCCCACAAAGGCGTGCCTTCGTGCATCTTCATGATCCCTGCAACATAGGTCTTCAGGTTCCCGTCAATCTGTTTCTGAATGGAAGTGTAATTCGTTTCTACATTCTTTTCATAGTAGTTCTTCAAACTCCTGAATAGTTTAAATGCCGGATCCTGACTGATGGTCTTTAACTTTTTAAGATTCAGGTCAGTGGTCAATGCCGTAAGTTTTATTGAGTCGGAGAATATAGAATTTTTGTATATCTTGCTGATCAGTTTCTCAGGACTTGTCTTACTCATCAGGATTTTGAAATCCTCAGGCAGAAACCGGGAATCCAGATCATTGTAATACATTGGAATCAATGCAGCAAAAACCTTCTCATCAGTTACACGATTGTACTCTCTGAAATGATCCTTAAGTCTCTGCTGGATTGTCTTCAGACTCTTAGTCTGTTCTTCCGGCTTTAGTTTGGCCCAGCGTGATTCCAGTGATTCAAGAATGGCAACAGCAGCAAACAGATCAGTACCACGCTGAACGATCTCGCCATAATAGTCATAGGCCTTTGCATAGGGAGCAAGTTGTCCGTATAACTTGTCAAAATTCGGCAGCACTTCGCTGTACCTGTTCTTTCGGTCTTGTTCTGCAGCCACCCATGTTTTAAATTCGTTTTCAAAGTTCTGCTTGGTGGTAATGGCATTCAATCGTTTAAGACCTTTTACTTCTCCCTGCCATTTTTTCCATGCATTGCTTGTGGTTGCGTATTTGGCTGCATACTGAATCCGCACTTTCGGGTCTTTATCCATATCTGCAGCAAGCAGACTTAGCTTGATATTCCTGATTTTGATCTTATCCGGATCGCCCTGCACCATAATCTGATTGATGGCCTGCGAAGGAAGGAACTCTTGCGTCCTTCCCGGAAACCCGTATACCATGGTGAAATCTTCGGGATGTACACCCTTTAGGGATATTTTGAAAAACTTCTTTGGTTTATAGGGAACATTGCCGGCCGAGTATTTAGCCGGCTGATTGTCTTTGTTGGCATATATACGGAAGAGCGAAAAGTCACCCGTATGGCGCGGCCACATCCAGTTGTCGGTATCACCGCCAAACTTCCCTATGGAGGTTGGAGGCGCGCCTACCAACCGAACATCTTCGAATACCTGGTAAACATACAGGAAGTATTGATTTCCATAGAAAAGTGGCTGGACCACTGCCTCAAACCTTCCTTTTTGAGATGCTTCGGCTATTATGCGTTTGCTGTTGCGCAGTATGATGACCGGAATCGAATCCTGAGGTTTCCCCTCGCTTCCTGCAAATACCTTATCCGAAACATCATCCATCCGATCCAGAAACCGAACACTTAACTGTGGATTTGGAAGTTCTTCCTGATGGTTTTTAGCCCAAAACCCATTGGTCAGGTAATCATGCTCAACCGTACTGTGGTTCTGTATGGCATCAAACCCGCAATGATGGTTGGTAATCAGCAATCCCTGATCCGAGATCAGCTCTCCGGTACAACCACCGCCAAAGATTACAACAGCATCTTTCATGCTTACCTGGTTAACGCTATAGATGTCTTCCGCGGTAAGTTTGAAGCCCATTAGCTTCATTTCTTCGATGTTGTATTTATTAAGCAAGGTTGGAATCCACATGCCTTCCTTTGCAAACAAGGAAGTAAAGGCAAGCAGGATTAATCCGGTAAGGAGCAAACGATTTCTGATCATCAGGTAGGTTTTTAGTATGCCCTGCAAATGTAATAAACTGTTGCAACAGGTAATCAGAAAGCTTTCAGATGTTCATATAAACTTTGAACGGGCAGACCCATGACGTTAAAAAACGAACCTTCGATATGGTGAATACCGATGTAGCCGATCCATTCCTGAATACCGTAACCACCAGCTTTATCGTAAGGACGGTAATTCTGAAGATAATAATCGATTTCTTCGTCGCTCAGCTCCTTGAACCACACGTCGGTGGAAGCATAAAACGATACTTCCTTTTCGGTTGACAAGAGACAGATGCCTGTCAAGACTTCGTGTTTCTCTCCGGATAAAGCTCTCAGCATCCTGAAGCCATCAGCATAGTCGGTTGGTTTGTTAAGCACTTGTCCGTTTAGCCAGACAATGGTATCTGCCGTAATGACCAGCTGATTCTCTTTTAAATGAGGGATAAAGGCTTTAGCTTTCAGCTCAGCCAGGTAGATTGGTATTTCCGTCATTCCCATCCCTTCAGGAATATCCTCAGGAATATCCATCGACTTTACCCTGAATTTTATCCCTAGTTCACTGAGCAAATGCTTCCTTCTTGGTGACTTGGAAGCCAGTATGATTTCGTATTTCTCAAGATTCTGAAGGAGCATAAGCTGGATTGGTTAAACTAAATGCACTTTTGTTGTCATTGTTGTGATGGTTTTGATTGTTGTGATTGTTCTTAAAGTTGTCGTTGTTGTAATTGATTGTCATTCATAGTCATTTATTGTAAAAACTGTTACTAACAACTCCCAATCATAACAATTACAACCATTATAACAGCCTCCTAATCCGCCTTTATACCGCTGATTTCCTGACCGAGCCATTTCTGCTGCGAGCGCATCACCTGTTCAATCACATCACGCACACAACCTTGCCCCCCTTTTTTGTCAGAGATGTATTGTGCAACTGCTTTGATTTCAGGAACCGCATCCAATGGGCAGGTCGAAATACCCACTTCCTTCATGATGGCATAATCGACCAGGTCATCGCCCATGTAAAGGATTTCATCTTTGGTAAGTCCAGTCTTGGCGCAGAAATCAATCAGGCATTCAGTCTTGTTGAACGAATTCATGTAAAGATGTTCAATCCCTAACTTTTGATAACGAAGTTTAACCCCTTGAGTGTTTCCCCCGGTAATGATGCCCAATTGGAAACCGTTCAGAATGGCGTATCGAATGGCAAATCCGTCTTTGATATTGGCTGTTCTAACAGGATCTCCGTTTTCGTCAAGTGGAGAAGTGTCCATCGACAATACTCCGTCAACGTCAAAAATGAGTCCCTTAATCGTTATTAATCTTTCTTTAAAGAAGGTCATGGTTATGTTTCTTGTGAGCCTGAAAAATGCTTTCGGTCACAAAGCTATAGATTTTCTGAAACTCAGGTCTATCATGCAGCATTTTTAATTGGGCATTAATGGTGGGTTGATCATTCCGTTTGGCAGGCCCGGTTTGTGCTTCAACCGGATCCATCTTGCCTATCTTGGCTGCAGTTTCATTGATCAAAGGCTTTAGGAGATCGAAGTTCAGCTTTTTATCCTGAAGTATCTCCGCACCGATGGTGTAAAAGTGGTTCACAAAGTTATTGGTAAACACCGCTGCAAGGTGAAGGGTTCGTCGCTCATCGGAATTAATTTGATGCACCGAATCCGAAAGCCTGCCGGCAAATTCCTGAAGGGCGATCAGGCTGGAGGGATGATTGGCTTCAATACATATGGGGATGGACGAGAAACTGATTTTCCGGTTTTTCGAGAAAGTCTGTAAAGGATAGAAAACACCATAATTGAGGGTGAATCCATCGAGTAAATTCATCGGAACGCCTCCTGCGGTATGCACAATCAGTTTGTCTTTATCCAGATAAAGGTTTTCCAGAATCTCCTGAATGGCAGAATCCTTTACTGCTATCAGGTAGATGTCGGCTTCAGTGATCAGTTTGGACAGGTCATTTGTGTACTCACATTTCAATTTCCCGGCAAGTTCCCTTGCGGACTGTATCGTCCTGCTGTATACCTGTTTGACCCGTATGCCATTTTCGTGCATGGCCAAAGCCAGTTGAGTGGCCAGGTTCCCGGCTCCTATGAGGACTACATTTTCAATCATGGCATGTATAATTTGTAGGCGTAAGTTATAAATTAATTTTTGCAAACACGCAACGTGGATTATCTGAAAAAGTCAGTTACCTATCTGAAATTGCTGATATGCTTTAGATAGGGTCTGCTGAAAAATTCATAATGTTCAGTGCTTCAATATAATGAGCGCATTAAACTTAAAATAAATGTAAGGAATTTTGAATTGATACTTCAATCCCGAGGCCTCGGGATGCACCGACCTCGTGTCGTGTGCTATGTATGCCAAAATACTTCTTACCAGAAATGTAAAGCACTTCTGCCTTGATGTGTCGCTTTCAATGAGCCAATGCCCTTTTAAATTATTAGAAGGTTATTCGAAGACTATTAGAAGGTTATTCGAAGATAGTTCAATTTTATTCTAATAATCATCGAATAAGTTTCTAATAACTTATGAATAAATTTTAAATAATTTGAAAGCCTGTTAAATGGTCGGTGAATGGGAGAACCAGTCAACACTTTAACCATGAACAGACAATGGATTTTTGAATCAATACAAGGACAGGATGGAATCTGATCCATCAATTTCGGGAAATAGGAATAAGAAGCTATCCTCAAAGACAAAAGAACAATTTAAACGTCAGGGCGTCAGAAAGCTAATTCAAAGCATTCAACATCTAATACTTTGTTTCGGTCCTGGATTGAAATTACAGGTTATAATACCGCTTCAATTGTAATAACTATTTGGATCCATACGGTTTTTCAGCAGACCCTAGATATACACTAAAACAAAAAAAGGAAAAAGTAAAGAGTAAAAAGTTATTAGCCGCCTGTATCGTAACATGTAGTGACTTTTTCCTTATTCCTCTTTCCTCTTTCCCAATTACTATTCCCTTATTTCTATTTCCTTTTAACTTTTAACTTTGAATTTTGAACATTAGAAGTAGTAAACATTTCTATTTCCACGTTTTACTTTACGAATGTCCTTGTTCAGAATTTCAATGACCGTGCGGCGATTTTCCTGATGTTCCTCCTCGGTACAAATAACTCCGTCGGC
>TBL_comb47_HYPODRAFT_10000739_pt1 | contig 43162 bp, 46 predicted proteins | sample TroBogypolimnion_40_FD_10682 | JGI IMG/M metagenome (IMG submission 10682)
ATACTATTTTCACTCTCTTACCGGGATGTCAAATATTTTTACACAAGTTATGTATCAAACTGCTTTAAACAGTTCTGATAGTTACAGACCGGGCGATGTGTATAATGCAAACATCGGAGTGAACTATACAGGATTTAAAAATATCATTCCAAAACTTCAGATGAATGTAAAATATCAAAATCATGATACGGGAGATAATGCAGATTCTATAAATACAGGTGGATTTTTAACTTACTTAACTCCAGGAGTAATGGTAAACTTTGATAAAGTGACTCTATATAGCTCTGTACAAATTCCTGTATATCAGTATGTAAACGGAGTACAATTGGTTCCTGATTATATAGTTTCACTTGGAGTTCGATACAGTTTTTAATAACAGATAAAAGTTATCCCTCAGTCTGAGGAATATCAATGAATCCACCCAAAAATCTCCGAGTATTTCTTTGTCTTGGTGTATTCATAGAAGATACAGCTTCCCTCTTTGGCAATGATTCCATTGCCAATAAGTGTTTTATTGAAAAGTTTATTGAAAATTGTCAATTCAAGCAATTAAAATAGTAGCTTTTAGAATTGCCCTACTATGAAATTCATCTAGCTTTACAGTTTTTTTTGAGATTCTATTTTTCTACTGATGAAACTTAATAATTGTTTTACTAATAGAACAATTATAAGACTTGATATAAATCCACCAAGAACATCTGCAGGAAAATGTGCACCAACACTTATTCTTGAGATTCCGACCCAAAGAACAAAACTAACACCTATCCACTTTTGCCAACCTTTTAATAACGGCCAAATGCTTGCAACCAAAAGCATTGCAAAAGAAGAGTGTCCACTTGGAAAGCTGTGATGATATTCAGCTATTCCAACAACATGAACACTTCCAAGAGGAAGAGCAAGTAAAGGTCTTGGCAAATCTAAAAAGGGTTTTAGAAAACTTAAAAATGCCGCATCAATTAAAAAAGCTATGCCAAAGACAGCTATTGGAGTAAACCAAAAAAGAACTGTTTGTTTATTAAATTTTCCACCATCTTGTATTTTAACACCGATAAAAGAAGAAACAAACAAAAGAATCATATAAAAACCAACAAGCTTGTAAGATCCTATTGTCGTGCCTAATAGCATTATTTGATCAAATATTGCAAAATGGATATTATTTATGAAATGAAATAGCCAGACATTCAGTCCAAACCAATCATACACTACACCCCTCATACCAAGACCATAGCCCACAATATAATACCACCAAGTGCCGCAACTGCAGCCATTGCAAACAACCATTTCTTACGTGTAAGTACTGTAATAGATGCAAGTGAAATAGCGATCTGAATAAGTGTCATCGCTTGCGCCAGTTTATGGTGTGGAACCATAAGCGCATCACTTTCTTTGTTAGCTTCTTCAGATTTTACTTCTAAGGATTCAGCTTTTTTCTTGATGTCTGCCTTCTCTGTGTCATATTTTTCTATTTTACTTTTATAGTAATCCTGTTTCTCTTTTGGAGCCATATCTGAAGCAAGTTCCATTAGATGGACTTTATTACTTTTTGACTGATAAAAGTTCCATTGATCTGAAGCTTGAGTTTTCAAGAGGACAGCCTCATTCTTATGTAACATTGCCTCATTCTGAGCATCTCCACCCTGATAACTCACAATAGCGCCAATCGATGCTAAGATAGCCGTAAATATGGCAATATATTGCCCTAATTTACTCTCACCATGTTCAGCTGCATGTTCTACTGCGTGATCGTGCGCTCCGTGTACGTGAAATTCATGTCCTGACATCTTCTTTCTCCCCTATGTTTTAGTATATTTTTTTGTACGGAAGTATATTGTGCGAAGTGTAAATGAAAGCGTAACAGAAGAGCCCTTTTATAAAATAAAGAGTTTAATAGTGAAATTTATTGAATCTCTGCAGAAAAATCTTCTTTTGTCTGGAAACCCTTGCTAATTTTAGAAATATTTTCATCTTGATAATTTACAAAATAAACCACTGGTATTCCTGGCGAGTCAAATTTTATAGGGAAATTTTTTTCTTCACGATTCATAATAAGTGGCACGAATTTCTTGTGTACTTCTGCATTGATATCACGGTTGCTCAAAGTTCTTTGTTCAAATTTTTTGCACCAAGGACAGTAGTTTGTGATAAGAAGAAACATCAAATCTTTTTTTTCTTCTTTAGCTTTTGCAAGAGCAACATTATAATCAGTTTCATACCCTGTTGCAGCAGCAAACTCTTTGTAACTTTCTCCAAACAACAACGTTGTAAAAAATAGTAATGTCAATAATTTTTTCATTCGTTATCCTCTTTATATTGCTCTGCGAATTGTTCCAAGAGATTATCTATACTTTGATTCAGATCTTCATCCAATTTAAAGACTTCAAAAATATCTTCATTCGCATAAGTCATAGCAAATGTTTCCACTCCATCTTCTCTTTTAATATTTTCACCTATCAATAGTTTTATATGCACAACAGGTTCATCTCCAATAGAGAGTCCACTTATCAAGACAGCAACAGATCTATCTGAAAAATTCTTTGTATTGATACCTAAGGCCTCAATCTTTTGAGTCAGCTCTTTTTTAATGGCAGCTGCATATGTTTGTGATACATAATCTGTATGAATTTCTACAACGGGATAAAGCTCTTTTATACCAGTTAATGTAAAAGGAGTTTTAGCATAAGCAAAAGTTGTAAACAAAAATATCAGAAGTATTGTTCTTATCATTCTAATTTTCCTTAGAAATATTTAGTAACGACGAAATTATAATGAAGCGTTTTGAAAAGAGATTGAAGGAAAGGGCTAACCTAGAAGAATTATTTTCTTCTAAGTTCTTGAATACGAGCTTTTTTACCAGCAAGGTCACGAAGATAAAATAGTTTCGCACGACGAACACGACCACGACGAATAACTGTGATTTCAGTAATACTATCAGTATAAATTGGAAAGATTCTCTCAATACCAATACTATTTGCGCCTATTTTACGAACAGTGATAGTTCTACCAGTGCCTTCGCCACGAATCGATATACAAACACCTTCGTAGTTCTGGATACGAACTTTTTCACCCTCTTTAATAGATACCGCTAAACGAACTGTATCACCAGCACGAAATTCTGGAACGTTTTTCTCAGCTAGTTGAGCTTTTTCAAAATTTTCTATGTACTTATTTCTCATAAGATTTCCTTGTATTATGCTTTAAATGCTTCTCTGGACGAAAGAAAGAGGTCTTGCATTCTGATAAAGCAGATTTTAGTGAGCGAATTTTACTATGATTTCCCTTTAAAAATTCTGATGGAATATCTTTTTCATTATAAATTTGCGGTTTAGTAAAAGATGGGGCTTCAAGCAGTTCGCTCTCAAAGCTCTCTACTTCCAAAGATTCACTATTTCCAAGTACTCCATCAATATTTCGAACAATTGCGTCACACATCACAAGTGAAGGCAATTCTCCACCTGTAAGTATGTAATCTCCGATACTAAAAACTTCATCTCCAAACTCCTCTATCACTCTCTCGTCAATTCCCTCATACCTGCCGCTTACAAAAACTATATGCTTTTTATGAGCAAGTCGTTTTGCATCATTTTGCACAAAGCTTTTTGCAACAGGAGTTGCAAAGATAATATATGCATCCGCATCTTCATCTCTAATACTTTGTAAAGTATCAAAAAGTGGTTGCGGACTCATAAGCATTCCAGCACCTCCGCCAAAAGCAGTATCATCTACTTTTTTATGCTTTGAAAGACTAAAATCTCTTGGATTTATATAATTTATATCAAAAAGATTTTTATCAATGGCACGCGAAAGGATAGAGTCTTGAAAATAGCCGTCTATAAGATTAGAAAAGAGAGTAACAAAGGTAAAACGCATATTTTTCCTTTGCTTAAGAAGCTTCGAGGATATCGATTGCGCCCTTGACTTCGATAATTTTTTTATCAACATCCACGGAAAGAACAAAACGGTCTTGATAAGGAATTAAAAATGTTTTTGAAAGTTTTTTATCTACAAATACCTGATCTGTAATAACTTCCAAATAATCCGTTGGCCCAATACGGTCAACTTCATCAACAATACCAAGCAATACACCATTTTCATATACTTTACAATTTTCAATATCAAAATAAAAATATTGTCCATTTTTTAGAGCAACATTTTCTCTTGTATCTTCATATGTAGTATAGATTTTTTCATTGGTAAGACGTTTTGCATCTTCAGGATTATTGACACCCACTATCTTTACAAGAGAGCGTTCAAAATCAACAGAAGCTAATTCGATAGTGCGTTTTTTACTGATAAAAAATTTTGCACCTTTTTTAAACTGTTCTGGGAAATCGCTTTTAATGTGAAGTTTCATATCACCGAATAAACCGACAGCTTTGCCAATTGTTGCGATGTGAAGAAGTTTACTATCTGATTGGTTCGACATTGATTCTGTAACTCTTACCATCTTTAGCTTTACAGCCAGAGATTACTGTCTTGATTGCACCAATCATCTTGCCCTCTTTACCTATCAACTTGCCAACGTCAACTTGATTTGCATAGAGGATTATTTCGACTAAATCGTCGCTTATTGTTGATTCTACCCTAATTTCCTCAGGATGAGTTGCTATTAAACGGGCAAATTCAGCGACGAAGTCTGTTATCATGATTACTTACCAGTAATCTTTTTAACGCGGCTACTCATAGTAGCACCAACGCTTAACCAGTAGTCAAGACGCTCTTCATCAACTTTTAGTACTTTTACTTCACCCATTGGGTTGTAGTAACCGATTAGTTCTATCCAACCACCATCTCTACGTTTGCGAGAATCTGTTACCGCGATACGGTAAAATGGTTTTTTGTTACGACCCATACGAGTTAGTCTGATTGTTGTCATGTTTTTTCCTTAGAATAATAAAGTATAGGGGAAATGTCGCAAAATAAAAAATGAAAGTTTTATATTGCCTCTTGCCGCCTTTTGGCGTTATATACAGCTCACAATCACAGAGGGATTATTTTGAGAGCCAAAACGATGGGCGAATTATAGTTAAAATTCTTTTAAATGTAAAGCTTATCTTCTTAAAGAATTTAAGCCTCCCGGTCCACCCATTTGGTTTACCATATTTTGTAGATCTTTCATCCCTTTAACGCCTGAGAATTTTTTTGCCATCTTCCCTGCATTTTTAAATTGCTTTAAGATACGGTTCACTTCTACTTGAGAAAGTCCACACCCTTTAGCAATTCTTTCTTTACGGGAATTATTCAAAAGTTCTGGATCTTCGCGCTCTTTTAGCGTCATTGAAGAAACCATCGCTTTTATCTGTTTTAGCTCATATGAGTTCTCTAAATCAAAATCTTTTAAAGCGTTACTCATGCCAGACATTCCCGGAATCATTCCCATGATGGATTTCATACTTCCCATCTTTTTCATACTTTCCATCTGACCTAAGAAGTCATTGAAGTTAAACTCCCCTTTTCTAATCTTTTTCGTCATCTCTTTGGCTTGTTTTGCATCAATGATATTCGCTGTTTTTTCAGCCAAACCTTCGATATCTCCAAGACCCATCAAACGGTTTACGATACGTTCTGGGATAAAAACTTCAAGATCTTCCATCTTTTCACCGCTACCGATGAAACGAAGTGGAACTTGAACTTGAGACGAAAGACCAAGTGCAACGCCGCCTTTAGAATCTCCATCATACTTACTAAGAATTACACCATCAATACCAATCTGCTCTTTAAAAGATATCGCAGTTTTTACGGAATCTTGCCCTGTTAAAGAGTCAGCAACATAAAAGATCTCATCTGGATTAGCAACTTTTTTAACTTCATGAAGCTCTTTCATCAGTTCTTCATCAATCGCTAAACGTCCAGCTGTATCTATTAACACAACATCAAAAAGTTTTGTATCAGCATATTTGAGTGCGGCTTTTACTACATCGACTGGATTTTTTGTTGCCTCATCTTCAAAAAGTTCTACTTCAATATTTGCAGTAATCTGGCGAAGTTGCTCGACTGCTGCCAAACGCTGTAAATCGGCCGCAACAACTAACACTTTTTTCTTTTTTTGTTTCAAATAATACGCAAGTTTTCCCGTTGTCGTCGTTTTACCAGAACCCTGCAAACCCGTCATCAAGATAACAGTCGGAGGATTTGGTGCAAAAACAAAACCTTTTTTACCGCCAACTTCCAAAATAGCATATAAGGTTTCTCTAAGAGCATCAAGGAACTGATCTTTTCCGATCCCTTTTGCTTTTGTTCTGAGTTCTACATCAAAGATAAGCTCTTTAACGACTTTATAATTTACATCAGCTTTTAAAAGCGCCTTTTTAAGTTCTGCTGTTGCTTTTATCAGTGACTTTTCATCATCATGAAAACGTATTTTCTTTATAGCGGATGTAAACGATTCGGTTAATGTATCAAACATAAAAATTTCCTGTATAAAATGAATATTATTGTTTTAATTCTAGCTAAACCCTGCTTAAAAGAGTAACCTTATGATTCAAAGTGTTTGAATGCCGTAGGCTCAGGAGCAACAAAAGTCATCCCCAAAAGTACAACTTTTCTTGCATGAAGCATCACACGTTTATATCTTCTCCCACCGTATTGCTCATCACCGATAATCGGGAAGTCGATGCTTTTAAGGTGCACACGTATCTGGTGTGTACGTCCATTATGGATCACACATTTTACTTTCGTTTTTTTACCATTTACGATCTCAGGTGTCACCTCTGTACGAGCTGGTTTTCCCTTTTTCGAGATTTTCGAGTAGGCTTTGTTATTCTTTTTTTCTGTGATAATCGCTTTGTCAATATCCACACTATCAACAAGTATACCATCAATCCAAGCAGAATACTCTTTGTAAACAGTATCGTTTTTAAACTCTTTGATCGCTTTTTCACGGAACTCTTCATTTTTAACAAGCATCAGAACTCCGCTTGTCTCACGGTCAAGTCTATGAAGCAGTTTTGCGTCTTTAAACTGGCGTTCAATTTCATCTGAGTTTACAAATGCCGGTTTATCAACGACTATAAGATCATTATTTTGAAAGATAGGTTTTATCTTTTCAACTTTTTCGACTTTAAAGTTTGTCTTAGAGTCTATATCTCCACGCGCAATCATCACTTTTTTATTGCCCGCGTACACTAAACCTCTGTCTATTAGAGATTTTGCTTCATTATTTGAGATTCCCTCTTGCAGTGCTAAGACTTTATATGCTTTATCTTTTTCCATTAACTGTTCCTAATATAGTTTATTACTCTGTCCAAATTAATCTTCTCATCTACTTTAGATGAAGGAAGGATTTGTGCATTTTGGAGTGCTTTACACACTTCATTATTTTCAATGTACTGTACATGATGTACATACTTAAAGAGCTCTTTTTGATCGTGAAAATATTTACCTGTTATAATCTTACAACCAAAATGAGCAGGCTCAAGCGGATTGTGCCCACCGACATCTTTTTTAAATGCACCACCTAAAATAGCGATGTCACTGATCTTATATATATTATTTAACTCACCCATCATATCGACTAAAACTACGTCAGTAGATAGAGTTTTATCTTCCGAAAAACGGCTTACATCTAAGCCATTTTTTTCACAAAATTCACTTAGCAATTTATATACAGAATCAAACCGCTCTGGATGACGTGGTACAATTATCAACTTTGCTTTGTTGTTTGCAATATACTCTTCATAGCCTTCAAGAATCAGCTTCTCTTCACCTTCATGCGTACTTGCAGCAACGATGGTTAAGCCATCTGGTTTACAATATGTTTGACTCTCTTGTATCTCTTGCGCTAACTTGATATTGCCTATGATCTCAATATTTTTTGCACCAAGCGTTTCAAAACGGTAAGCATCCATCTCGCTTTGACAAAAAACAACATCTACATAAGAGAGCAGTCTTTTGTAAAACCATCCCATTTTCATATATTTTTTGACACTTTTATCCGAGATACGGGCATTTAAAAGAATCACTTTTGCACCGCGCGCAGACATAACAGCCAAAAGCATATACCAAAATTCCGCTTCCAAAACAACAAGAAGCTTCTGAGGTTTTGCCCAAAAAGGCAAAAATATCTCAAAAGGGAGATATCTCAGATCAACTCCATATTTTTTTGCTTCATGATACCCCGTATGCGTGACCGTCGTGATTTTAATCTCATCTTTATCTAAACCTTTAAGAATAGGTTTTAATGCCCTCGCTTCACCAAGTGAGCAGACGTGAAACCAGATACCGTTGCTACTTTTAAATCGTGGATTGTGAAAAAGAAAAAAACGAGATGGGATAGATTCTTTATATTTTTTCTTGAAAGATAAAGAGATTAAAAGTGGCAGTGCCATAATATAAAGCACCACACTTAAAATATAGTAGAGAAAAGAAAATGGCTTCAAGCCTACGCTTCTTCACCTTGTGCCATATATAATATACGACCACAATGTGGACAAGTGACGATCTCTTCGCCTTTGATAACATCTGCAAAAACTTTATCATTTACATGCATGAAACAACCCATACATGCTTGATCTTTAAGTTCAACAGCTGTTGTATTTTTAGCCCAACGACGAATTTTTTGATAAAAAGCCAAACCTTTTTGGTTCATCTCACCAACGAGTTTCTCTTTTTTAGCAAATACATCACGACGTGCTATCTCAATACTTCCTAATTTGACATCTACATCTGCTTTGATTGTTGTAAGATTTGTATCAATTTCAGCTTTTTTAGTGCTCATCTCTTCTAATTTTACTTTTTTTGCAGAAACAAGTTTATCTAAACGTGCGATCTCTTCATTTGCAAAAGTTACTTGTTCTTTTGCAATCTCTTCTTCTAACTGAAGTGATTTCATCTCACGTTCTGTTTTGATCTCTGAAGATTTTTTCTTGTTATCTTCAAGTTTTGCAGAAAGTTCTGCCAAATGAAGTTCATTTTTATGTTTTTTCAACTCTTCATTTTTGATCTCATCTTCTATTGATGAGATCTCTCCATCAAGGTTATCTCTTGTTGCAAGAGTCGCCTCATATTTGTAATTTGCTTCATCAATTTGAGGTTCAAAAGCATCTATCTCTTTATCAACTTCTGAAAGATCAATTAGTTGTTTTAAGTGTTTGTTCATCTATTTCCTTTTTGGATTCGGTGCGACAATTTCCCTATATATATGTAAAAGGGTTTTTTGATTGTGAAATTATAACCGCTAATCCTAAATTTTCCAAATATGTTTTTAAAATTTCTCCAAAAAACTGTTCACTTTCATAATGGCCGATGTCAATCATGGAAAGATTTATCGTTTTTGCTTCCATAGCATCATGATATTTTATATCGCCGGTCAAAAAACAATCTGCCTCGATTGAGCGCATTAAAGATGCACCTGAGCCAGTTGTAAGCGCTACAGTTTTAATATTTTCGTGAACCTTGACACACCTTACATGTAAGAGATCAAATGCTTTTGCTATTTTTTTCGCGAAATCATCAAAAGTTTCATCCACTTCCATATAAGCTACAAAACCCTCTTTTTTTACTATTTTTAATCCCAATATCTTTGTTGCAACATACTCATTGAGATGTGTTTGATCAAAATTTGTATGCATCGCGATATTTGAGATATTTTTTTGAACCATTTTTCTTATAAGATGCGCAGGATATTGATTGAACTGTAATTGCTTGAGTCCACCGAAAATAATAGGATGATGTGTAATTAAAAGTGAGTTTTCTTCTATTGTGTCTAAGAGTTTTTCATCCACATCGATGCTCAAATAAACTCTTTCAACCTCTTCACTCAAATCGCCAAGTAAAAGCCCAGAATTATCCCATTTTTCTTGCAACGCAAAAGGCGATATCTCATCTAAATAATTATAGATATCTATAATTTTCATCTTTCATTCCTAGCTCGTACACAACGTACATATACAGATTTTGTTTTGTAACCAGCATCCTCTTTTTTAAACTCAAACATATTTGTACTTTCCATCAAATCCACAAGCTTTTTAAAGCCATAATTACGAGAATCAAACTCTGGAATTTTATTGGCAATTTTTTGTCCCACTGAACCCAAATATGACCATCCGGCATAATCAGATGTATCATCAACTGCATTGCGTAAAATCGCCAGTAAGCGTATCTCTTTTGAGATATCTTTTGAAATCTCCTTTGGACTTTCCTTTGTCTCTTTTTGTTTCACGGTTTTACTATCGATCTCACTAATCGTATCATCTCTAAGGTTTTCAGTATAAATAAATTTATCACAGGCACTGACAAAAGATTTTGGCGTTTTTTTCTCTCCAAAACCATACACAATAAGTCCGCTTTCTCGAAGTCTTGAAGCTAAACGTGTAAAGTCGCTGTCACTTGAAACGATACAAAAACCGTCAAATTTATCTGAATACAAGAGATCCATCGCATCAATAATCATCGCAGTATCTGTCGCATTTTTCCCCGTTGTATAAGCAAACTGTTGCATCGGATGGATACCGTGTTCTAGCAAAAGATTTTTCCAGCCCTTAAGCTTCGTATCTGTCCAGTCTCCGTAAATTCTTTTTACACTTGCCACACCGTAGTTTGCAATCTCATCTAAAAGACCCTCTATTATTTTTGGCTGAGAGTTATCTGCATCTATTAAAACTGCTAATTTTTTTTGTTCACTACTCAAATTTTATCCTTTATCTTGTCCATCTCTGTTTTTGCTTCGCTCAATTCTGGATTGATCTCAAGCGCTTTTTCATACATTACAAACGCCTCTGCAAAGCGTTGCATATCAACGAGTAAATTTGCATAGTTATAGTATGTCACATCATAAGCGGCATCTATTTGTAAAGCTTCTTTAAAGTGTTCTTCCGCCTTGCTAAACTCTCCACTTTTGCGGTACAAAGAAGCAAGAGCATTATGAAAAATATCATTATTTCCCTCACTATGTAAGGCTTCTTGATAATAAGAGATCGCTTCGTTATTTCTTTCTTCTTTTGCAGAAATATAGCCTAATTTACCAAGTATTTCCGCATTGTTTGGATCTTTAACATTTGCTTCATCTAAAAGTGCAAATGCTTTTTTAAGATCACCTTTTTCAAAAGCTTCGTCTGCTTTTAGGGCAAGCGTCTGCGGATCAAATGGGGAAAAACCATTTTGAGATCTATCATCATTCTCTGGCTTTTCATCTTCGAGAGTTTGAATATGCTGATAAACTTTAAATGAAAAAAATGCGGACATTGCTATCATTAGTATTTGAAACAAACTCATAAAATTCCTTTTTTACAATTCTATCATAAAGGAGATCTCTAAATGAGAATCATAACCATTTTGTAACAATCTCTAGGATATAATAATTAAAATTCAATTTATGATGGTTTATTATGATAATAAATTTAAAAGATCCTAATCTTTATAACAATCGTGAGCTTTCTTGGCTCCAGTTTAACACAAGAGTTTTAAAACAAGCGCAAGATACATCTCTTGCATTACTAGAGAGATTAAAGTTCCTTGCAATCTATGGCACCAACCTTGATGAGTTTTATATGATTCGTGTGGCAGGACTTAAAAAACTTTTTAGTGCAGGCGTTATTGTCTCAGGAGCAGACCGCTTAACTCCACTACAACAACTTATGGACATCAGACAGTATCTCCACCAAGAGCAACAAGTCGTAGAGTTTTGTATGACAGATATCTTCAAATCTTTAGAGCAAGAGGGCATCTTTGTTAAAAAATATAAAGAGCTCAACATCGCTGAGAAAAAGATAGTCACTAAAAAGTTTTTTGAAGGGATTTATCCTATCATTATCCCTATTGCGGTGGATGCAACTCACCCTTTTCCTCACTTAAATAACCTTAGTTTTGGGATCATAGTCAAGCTTTTAGACAAAGATGACACAACAGTTGAGCGATTTGGAATCGTTCGTGTTCCTCGAGTTTTATCGAGATTTGTGCAGATCGCCGAGGGAACTTATGTGCCTGTTGAAGATGTCGTAGCTGAACATATTGAAGATATTTTTCCAGGTTATCAGCTTTTAAAAAGTGTGCCGTTTCGTATCACAAGAAATGCGGATATCGCTATCGAAGAAGAGGAAGCAGATGATTTTTTAGAAATTCTTGAAGAGGGACTCAAACTCCGTAAAAAAGGGGAGATCGTAAAACTTGAAGTTGGCTCAAATGCAGACAATGAGATCATTGATTTTTTCAATAGTCATATCAATGTCTTTAAACACGATATCTATACATTTCATACGATTTTAAATCTTTCATCTTTATGGCAAATAGTTGGAAATAAGGATTTTGCACACCTTTTAAATGAACCGTTCAATCCAAAACTCTTACCACCACTGAGTTCAAATGAAAATATTTTCTCTATTTTAGATACGCAAGATGTGACGCTTTACCATCCATATGAGAGTTTTGAGCCTATCGTGCGTATGATCCAAACAGCGGCAAAAGATCCTGATGTTGTTACAATCAAAATGACACTTTACCGTGCTGGTCCGCAGTCACCAATAGTTCAAGCACTTATGAGTGCCGCAGAAGCTGGAAAACAAGTTACTGTTATGGTCGAGCTCAAAGCAAGATTTGATGAAGAGAACAACCTTATCTGGGCAAAAGCTCTTGAAAAAGCTGGTGCGCATGTTATATATGGCATCTTTGGATTTAAAGTTCATGCAAAAGCAACACTAATCACAAGACGAACGAATGGCAAGCTCAAACAGTATGCGCATTTAGGTACGGGGAATTACAACCAAAGTACGGCAAAAATCTATACAGATATCAGCTATCTCACAAGTAAAGATGAGATTACAAATGACCTCACAAGATTTTTTCACTTTCTCACCGGTTTTAGTAAAAAAGGGAAGCTAGAAAAACTTTACATGGCTCCAGCGCAGATAAAACCAAAACTTTTATCGCTCATCGCCAATGAAACACGAAAAGGCAAAGAGGGAGAGATCATCGCAAAGATGAACTCTTTAGTAGATGATGATGTGATCCGCGCTCTTTATAAAGCAAGTCAGGCAGGCGTTAAAATCGAACTTATAGTTCGTGGCGTGTGCTGTTTAAAACCTGGTATTGAAGGTGTGAGCGATAATATAAGAGTCACATCTATTATCGGGAAATACTTAGAGCATGCGAGAATATTTTACTTTAAAAGCACTGCTCCTCATATTTTCATCTCAAGTGCAGACTGGATGCCTCGTAATCTTATGAGACGAATCGAGCTTTTAACAGGTATTGATGATAAAGAGAGTGCGGATAGATTACTACGAATTTTACAACTTCAATGTACTGACAATACTCTTTCACATGAGCTTCAAAGTGATGGAAGTTACCATAAAGTGAAAATAGAAGTAGATCAACAAGCAATAAATAATCATAAAATTATTGAAGAACATATGATAAAGATGCACAAAGCATTGAAAAAAGAGTCCCCAAACTATGTGCAACAACTTGCAGAAAGACTTCTGAAGGATTCATAATGGTGTATAAATTTAAAGATACTTTACCGACTTTAGGTAAAAAAACTTGGATAGCACCCTCTGCTGATGTCATCGGGGATGTGAGTATCGGCGAAGATTGTTCCATCTGGTTTGGATGTGTCGTTCGCGGCGATGTTCACTATATAAGCATTGGTGATCGTACAAATATCCAAGATCTCAGTATGTTACATGTAACGCATTATAAAAAAGAGGATAAGAGTGATGGCAATCCGACAATCATCGGGAGTGATGTCACTATCGGTCACCGTGTGATGCTTCATGGATGCACTATTGAGGATGCTTGTCTTATCGGTATGAGTGCTACTATCTTAGATGGCGCAGTTATCGGCAAAGAATCGATTGTGGGAGCTGGCAGTCTAGTCACAAAAAACAAAGTTTTTCCTCCACGTTCTCTCATCATGGGAACTCCCGCAAAGCTTATCAAAGAACTAAGTGATGATGAAGTCAAAGAACTTTATGCATCTGCATCAAGATATGTAAACTTTAAAGAGGATTATAGAGCCTAAATGCCACAACTTGACCCACTTATCTTAGTTGATATCCTTGGAATTATCGCTTTTACTATAAGTGGATTTTTAGTTGGAGCTAGAAATCATCTTGATATCTTAGGTCTTATCATCGCCGCATCACTCACAGCCCTTGGCGGTGGAATCGTGCGAGATACGATTCTCAGCGTCACTCCATTTGCTTTTAAAACACTCTATCCTGCAACGGCACTTTTTACCGTAATATTTTTTGCGCTTCTGCTTAAAATCCATAAATATGACAGTATAGAAAAAAGATGGCTTTTTGTTGTTAGTGATACCATCGGACTTGTAGCTTTTAGTATCACAGGAGCACTTTTAGCCATAAACGCAGAATATAATTTTTTTGGGGTGATAATCCTCAGTTTTATCACCGCAATGGGTGGAGGAGTGATAAGAGATATTCTTATCAACCAAGTCCCAGCCATTCTCATAAGCGACTTCTACGGTTCTATCTCGGTCATCGTTTCCATACTGTTACTGCTCTTACATGTAAGCGGCTTCTTAAATCAAACGACCATACTTTTAGTAGCAATATTTTCTATCGCGCTAAGGCTTGTGGCTTATAAACAGAAGTGGCAATTGCCGAAAATAGTGTAAAGCGTTCTCTCATACTTTTTTTCTGCAAAAAAAGTATGCAAAAAAGCTCGTGTCAGCAGTTGCAACATCTGCAGAGCCAAGAAAGAAAAATGTAATGATGTAAAGAAAACATAACTGTCTGAGGGCTTGCCCGAGTTTTATGTTTTTAGGAATGGAGTTTTTATTTCTTGGGAACTTGCCAAAGGCAAGCTCGAAGCCGTTGCAAGAGCTTTTTGGTACTTTTTTGCGAAGAAAAAAGTATGGAAAGTTAATTACGTCCTATAATCCGCATTAATCTTCACATACTCATATCCAAGATCACAGCCATAAGCTGTAAAATTTCCATCGCTGATTCCAAGGTCACAGCTGATAGTGAAACTTGGAAGCTTCATGATAGCCGCAGCATCAACTTCCATAGCTTTATCAAAATAGATCTCGCCTTTGTCATAGACACAAAGATCATTGAAAGATATTTTGAGAGTTGATTCTTTACATGTAACGCCGCTCGCGCCAACCGTAGAAGCGATACGTCCCCAGTTAGGATCTTCGCCGTAAAGTGCAGTTTTCACCAACAGAGAATCAGATAGTGCTTTTGCGACTTTCTCAGCTTCCTCATCATTTTTTGCGCCCGTAATATTATAAGTAACAACTTTTGTAGCACCTTCGCCATCACGAACCATCTCTAGTGCGAGAAATTTCATCACTTCATATAGAGCACCTTTAAAGGCATCCTTATGATATGCGCCACTTTTTTTGTTTGCAAAAAGAATGATAGTGTCATTTGTAGATGTATCACCGTCAACGCTAATGGCATTAAAAGTCGTTTTGACCGCTTTATCAAGAAACTTTTGCATCTTGTTTTGAGGAATATCTGCATCTGTTGTGATAAAACAAAGCATCGTTGCCATCGCGGGGTTGATCATCCCAGCACCCTTTGCCATCGCGCCTATATGAAATTTACTTCCATCTTCTAACACAACTTCAAAAGCGATAGTTTTTGAAAAACTATCCGTTGTCATGATCGCTTTACTTGCGTTTTGCGGTTCTTTTTTTGTGAGATCAAATTTTTTTGCACCTGCGATGATCTTCTCTTTTGGAATTCTCACACCGATAACACCCGTGGAACTCATCACGGGATTTACAAGTCCATCAATCTCTAAAGCTTCTAAAATCTCATCAATATCAGAGATCCCTTTGGGACCTGTCATCGCATTTGCATTTTTTGAGTTAATCATGACAAAGTTTGTTTTGAAATCACCCTTGTTTTTAAAATGGCGAATCGGAGCGGCTGTCATCTTATTTGTAGTAAAAGTTGAAGCAATATCACAAACTGTATCGCTATAGATAAATGCCATATCTAGGGCATCATTGGCTTTTAAACCAGCATTGATTCCATCAGCAAAAAATCCATCGGCTGCGCAAACACCAGTGTCAATTCTATTTAAAGTATACATTATTATTTTCCTATATTGTTTTGCAAAGTATTATATAATAAAATGTGTGGAGAAATTGTTACAGAAGTGGTAAAACTCTCGAAAAGAGTTTTACAAAAGATCAGGGATTAAAATCCCTAATACTTACGAGTTTTTCTTTAGTGTGCGAAGCTCTTTTGCAGAAATTTTAATTTTTTTCGTTGTTCCATCTTCCAATGTAACACGAACAACTCTCAAGTTTGGTAAAAAACGACGTTTAGTTCTGTTTTTTGCATGAGAAACATTATTTCCACTCATTGGGCCTTTGCCACTGATAGCACATCTTCTTGCCATATCTAGGCTCCCTTGTACAAAAATTTAAGTTGCGAATTATAGCCAACCAAAACAAAACTACAACTTAAGAGGATATTTTATTGCTTTTAATTATCTATTAAACTGCAAAGAGATAAAATCGTTTGTAATAACATAGATTGGAACAATAATGGTTACACCTGAAGATATCAAAGAATACATCAAAAAAATTCCGCCTACGCCTGCTATTTTAAATCAAACTATCTTTCATGTAAATGCTGGGGATCTTAATAAAGCCGCAAGGATAGCGGAAGAGGATTTGGCTCTCAAGGCATATCTCAAAACTCTTGTCAACCGACCTATATATGGTTTTAAAAATGAGATCACTGAGCTACCGCAAATCTTTAGTATTCTAGGTGCCAATGCGGCTAAACAGTCTCTATACAACTATTTGCTCACTCTTCTGTCACCGAATAAATGGGTTTTATTTAAAATGAATCAACATCTTTTTTGTGATTTACAAGCTGATTTGAGTAGAAACTGGCATAACATTCTTATTCATCTTGGTGTTGATGATAAAGATATAGAAAGTGCAATCACACTTTTGCCATCAAGCATCATCATCTGTGAAGCACTTTTTAAAGATAATATAGAAAATGTACAACTACTGCGAAGTGCGAAAAATCTCGATTATAATACTATACTCAAGCGACTCACAAAGCTTGATCTTTTTGACATATCAAAGTATATCTCTAAAGTCTGGCAGATGCCAGAATCTGTTGGGACTATTCTTTTAGCTTCATCAGGGATTAAACCATCCATGGATGCAGATCTCAATAAACTAGGCAAATGGATGCATCTTTTACTTTTTTATCAGCTTTCAAAACCTCAGTTTATCGAAGCAGGACTCAACGATTTTGTAGAGTTTAACACTGAGTATGTGATGGATATTTATGAAGATTTTATGCAATTAATGGAAGTACAATCATGAGAGCAGTCGTAAAAGATGGAATTGGAATATTTTATCCGCAAGGATTTTTAGATGGAAACAATGCACCTTCTTATCTTACGATAGAGGATATAAACGCGACTGAACATTTAAAAGTTGATATGCTTTTAGTCTCGCTCAAGAAAGTGATCTTCTTTAATCTAAACGGTTTAGACGTTTTTGTAAAACTATTACTTCGAATTCGAACAAAGAACCATATATCTGTAGGTATCTGTGATTATGATCATAAAAAATATGAAGCGATTATGACTTATTATAAAGATAGTCTCTCCTTTTCGCTCTTTAAAACCTCAAAAATTGCAGAACTTTTTTCATCTTCTTATAGCGTAAAAGATAAAACTGTTCTTTTATATAGTTCTGATCCCTCACAGCGCTCGGCATTAGCAATCGAGCTGTATGACCATGGGCACAACCCCATCATTGCTCAAACAAAAGAGGAGTTTGATGAAAAATCCATGCATGAAGACACCTATTATGTCATCATAGAAAATACCAGACTTGGGCTTATGGGGCAAAAAGTTGCCACTCGCGTCACTGGAAATGCTATCATCTATACAGTTTCAGGCTTTTTAGATGCAGAAATTAGCGATACTTTCAATATCGCATATCACACCAACTCTCTCAATGTCGGTTTTAGACTTTTTATATTTGATGCCTATAAAGTGATCTCCATGAATGTTCATGCCGTAAACTTTTTAGCCAAACTCTCCTCTTCTGCTGCAGAATATAATGCGACAATCTGTTTTGTAGGTATGACCTTTGAAAAAACACCTGTTGCCTTCAAAAATGAGCTTGAAGATTCCGGTTTGATGTTTTTTGAGAATATGGACGATATTTTAAAAGACAAAGAGCTCCTTGAAGAACTCGGTGGAAGCAGTGTAGCTGTTGTTAAAAACAAGCGTTCACTCACTAAAACCATAGTTCAAGAACTTTCAGAGTTTATTGATGCTACTGTTTCCACAATAGAGATGATGACAAATGCAAAAGCTGTTAAGAAATCAGTAACGATGCAAACATTAGTTATTGAAAATATAGAAGATAAGATGGCAAGTTCTATTGGCTTTTATGGTGACATCGATGGTATGATTATTCTTATATTTCCTAGCGAGGTAGCTAAAAAAAGTTGTGCACTTCTTATTGGAGAAGAAACAGATGATGTAAATCAGATTTTAGATGCATTAGCAGAATTTGTCAACATCATCGGCGGACGTACAAAAACTTTGCTCTCAGAAAAAAAGATCAGTGTTGATATCACTCTACCGCGTACTTATGCAACGGCCCAAAGCCTCTTGGAAGTTGCATCGTCGAAAAAAGGTGTACAAGTAGATATGAGTTTCAATGATGATAACTTTACATTTTTTCTTACAAGGTAGTTATAAAAACTCTTCTAAGCTTTTACTGTAGAGAGTTTTGATAAAATTTCAAAAAAATATAAAGGGCGATTTATGCTTGTAGCTCCTAGCGTACTCTCAGCTGATTTTGGTAATCTTGCACGTGATGTAAAAGCGATATGTGAAGCTGGATGTGATCTTGTTCATGTTGATGTGATGGACGGACACTTTGTTCCCAACCTTACAATCGGGCCTGTTGTTGTTTCTGCTATCGCAAAAGCAGCTACAAAGCCTTTAGATATCCATCTTATGGTACAAAACAATACTTTCTTTGTTGAACTTTTTGCGCCCTTAAAACCTGAATATATCTCTTTTCATATAGAAGAGGAAAAAAATCCTCACAGACTTATCCAAAAGATTAGATCACTCGGTATCAAACCAGCTATCGTTTTAAATCCACATACACCACCTGAGGCTATCGAATATCTCATAGAAGATCTTGATATGGTTTTAGTCATGAGTGTCAATCCTGGGTTTGGAGGACAGAGTTTTATTCCAAATGTTGTTAAAAAAATAAAACGTTTAAAAGAGCTTAGAGATGTTATAAATCCAAACTGTCTCATCGAAATAGATGGCGGAGTAACGAATGAGAATATAGAGATGCTTAAAGATGCTGGAGTTGATGTATGTGTTGCAGGAAGTTATGTCTTTAAGCATGACTCATTTAAAGACGCGATAGATAGCCTTCATATATGAGAACAAAGATCTGTGGCATTACCTCTTATGAAGATGCAATGGCGGCCATTGATGCTGGTGCTGATGCTTTAGGATTTGTATTTTATAAAGAATCTTCAAGATATATTAGTAAAGAAGATGCGAAAGAGATCATAAAAAAGCTTCCTCCTTTTGTTGAAAAAGTCGCACTATTTGTAAATGAAGATGCCGAAACTATTGATGAAATATGCTTACATGTAAAAGCTACTTTAGCTCAGATCCATTTTGATGCACCTCAAGAGTTGTACGCTTCTCTCAAAACTCCTTACATTAAAGTTGTACGGGCACAAACAAAAGAAGATGTTTTAAACTATGCGAATGAATACAGACTTATCGACGCGCATTGTGAGAGCTATGGCGGAGCTGGGAAACGTATCAATATTGAATGGTTTGAAAATATAGATTGTTCAAAAATCATTCTAGCTGGAGGACTTGATCCACTCAATGTAGTAGAACTTAAAAAATATGGTTTTTATGGAGTTGATGTCAGTAGTGGTGTAGAAAAATCTCAAGGTAAAAAAGATTATCAAAAAGTAAGCGAGTTTATACAAAATGCTCACTAACTTTATTCTTGATAAAAAAAGTTTATCCAAACTATCCACTTGCGGTCTTTCATATGAAGTTATAAAGTCTCAACTTAAAAATGAAGATATAGAGTTTACCCTTGAAATGTGGCGTGCTCAGGGACTTGATATTATCCGATACAATGCACTTTATTATTATGCTACCAAGTTTTTACCGATTAAAGACACCATATTTTCTATAGTAGATGTGGAAACCAATGGCTCTAAAGCAGACAAACATCAGATCATAGAGATTGGTGCTATAAAGATTTTAAATGGTGAAATTATTGATACATTCGAAAGTTTAGTCCACTGCGAAGAGATTAATCGTCATATTTCTGAGATAACAGGTATCTCCGTTGAGGACACAAAAAATGCGCCCTCTTTAAAACATGTCATGCAGGATTTTAAAATCTTTTTAGGTGACACTGTCTTTGTGGCGCATGATGTCAAATTTGATTTTAAGTTTGTTTCTTCAATGATGGAAAAAACAGGTTTAAGCCCTATTTTAAATCGTCATTTGTGTAGTATCAATCTTGCTGAGAGAACTATAGAGTCTTACCGATATGGACTTTCATATCTGAATGATCTTTTAGACCTTCATAAAGATGCAACACATCATAGAGCTCTTTCAGATGCAATAACAACTGCAAAACTCTTTACAAAGTCTTTGGATTTAGTTGGAGGAAATATAAAAACTGCAGAAGATCTAATAAATTTTTCTAAAAATGAAAGAAGATTGAGAAGACCAAAATTTGATCCTCTCCTAAAAGTGGATGAAGAGGAGTAGATCTACTCCGAGAATTCACCTACACTTACAAGTTTATTGTAGCGCTGTGTCATTCTCTCTTCATCACTCAAAGCACGTAAATGGTTTAATTGATTTAAAAAATACTCGCCTAAAGCAGCTGCAGCTCCCTCTTTATCACGATGAGCACCGATCAGAGGCTCATCAATAACATCATCGATAAGATTCAACTCTTTAAGATCTTCACTCGTAATGCTTAGTGCTTTTGTCGCTGTTTCCACTTTTGTAGGGTCATTCCACAAAATAGCCGAACATCCCTCAGGTGAGATAACACTAAATACAGAGTAACGCATCATAGCAAGCTTATCTGCAACACCAATTGCCAAAGCTCCACCACTTCCACCCTCTCCTATAACTACAGAGACTGTTTGAGTATTAAGTTTTGAAAGTTCAAGTAAGTTTCTTGCAATCGCTTCACTTTGATTTCTTTCTTCAGCACCAAGTCCAGGATATGCACCCGGAGTGTCTATAAGCATCAATACTGGAATATGAAATTTTTCAGCCATCTGCACAGCGCGAAGTGCTTTACGGTAGCCTTCAGGATTTGGCATACCAAAATTGCGTTTGAGTTTATTTTTAGTCCCACGCCCTTTTTGCTCACCAATAACCATAACTTTTTCTTCGCCGATATATCCAAGATAGCAAACGATTGCAGCATCATCTCTAAAATGACGATCTCCGTGTATCTCATAATGATCATGCATCAAAATATTGATATAATCAAGCGCATATGGACGATCTTGATGACGCGCAAGCTGAAGCTTTTGAAAAGGAGAAAGATTTTTATAAGTTTTAGCGACCTCTTTATCAAGGTCTACTTTTAATATTTCAACAGCTTGAACATCGCGGCGCATCTCTGCACTCACGATATCTTCCTGTATTTGTTTTATTTTTTGTTCAAAATCAAGATATGTTGCCAAAAATGGTCCTTAGATTTTTTTGAAAATGACAACGCCGTTTGTACCACCAAAACCAAATGAGTTACTCATAACAACATTTAATTCAGCCGTGCGTGCTTTGTTTGGAACATAATCAAGATCACAATTCTCATCAGGAAGCTCATAATTAATAGTTGGAGGAATAATACCATCACGCATAGCCATCAAACATGTAACAGCTTCTATCCCGCCAGCCGCGCCTAAACAGTGACCAATTTGACCTTTGATTGAGCTCATCGGAGGACAGTTTTCTTTGCCTCCAAGAAGTTCTTTCAATGCCGCTGTTTCATTTTTATCATTGATAGGTGTACTTGTTCCATGTGCATTGACATAGTCAAGTTTTGGTGAACCTGCCATTTTATATGCAGCCTTCATCGCACGAAGTGGACCGTCTAGACTTGGAGTTGTAATGTGACTCGCATCACCACTTTCACCAAAACCAATAACTTCAGCGTAGATATGAGCACCACGAGCAACTGCCGTATCGTAATCTTCAAGAACAAGTGCTCCAGCGCCTTCTCCCATAACAAAACCATCACGTCCAGCATCAAAAGGACGAGAAGCATGTTTTGGATCATCATTTCTTGTAGAAAGAGCTTTCATAGCAGCAAATCCACCCACACCTGCACCCGTTACAGCAGATTCTGCTGCAACAACAAGCATACGCTCAGCACCGTTACACATAATTGTTTTACATGCCTCACCAAGAGCATGAGTGCCAGCCGCACAAGCAGTTACTGCTGAAAGATTTGGACCTTTAAGGTTATGCGCAATAGATACAAAACCACCAAGCATATTTACAAGAGCAGAAGGAATAAAAAATGGAGAGATACGACGAGGACCTTTTGTTTCAATAATAATAGAATTTCTCTCGATCGCAGGAAGACCACCAATACCTGAAGCAGCACAAACACCAAAACGTTCATAATCTATATCATCACCAAACTTGGCATCTGCCATAGCTTCTTGTGCGGCTTTTAATCCAAGATGAATAAATCTATCTGCTTTTTTGACCTCTTTTGCATCCATAACTGTTTCAGGATCAAAATCTTTTACTTCTCCAGCGATTTTTACAGAGTAGTCACTTGGGTCAAATATAGTAATAGTGTCTATCCCGCATTTACCTTCACATATAGCCTTAAATGAAGTCTCTTTATCGTTCCCAAGTGAATTTATCATCCCTATACCAGTTACTACGACTCTTCTCATATTCTCTACTCCTCTATTTTCTGTTGTTTCAATATTCTTAGACATATTTTTATAATAAAAATAGATCTAAAAGTACTTTATAGTTGAGGCGCAAAGGCCCCAAATTGCAATTATTTGCTTTCTATGTAGTTCATTACATCTTTTACAGTTTGAATTTTTTCCGCTTCATCATCAGGGATTTCAATATCAAATTTCTCTTCAAGAGCCATAACTAATTCAACAACATCTAGGCTATCTGCCCCTAAATCTTCAACGAATTTTGAATCCTCTTTTACTTCATCTGGATTAACGCTTAGTTGTTCTACAACAACCTCTTTAATATCATCGATTAGTGCCATCATAGCTCCTATTTTTAAGTATAAAATCTTGGAATTGTAACACACATAACTTAAAAAACTAACTATTTGAGCAATTTACGTAAATTTTCTAGGCTTTGACAACTCTATTTCGACCAAGTCTTTTTGCTTCGTACAGGGCATCATCGATCCGTCGTATTAACTCCATTTCATCCTCACTATTGTGTATCGTTCCCACTCCAAAACTTGCTGTTTTTTTACCCACTGTATTAAAAGTATATGATTCTACAAGAACGCGTAGTTTTTCTGCTAATTCAGCCACCTGATTAAGAGTATTTGATGGACAAATTATCACAAATTCTTCGCCTCCCCATCTGCCTACAATATCTGTTAAACGAACATTTACTCTGAGTATTTCTGCAAATTCAACAAGAACGCTATCACCGACAAGATGTCCATACGTATCATTCACATCTTTAAAATAATCAATATCAATCATTATCAGACCCATCGGTGTGTTGTATCTATGAAAGAGATTTACTTCTGCATGTAACTTTGTATTGAGATAGCTTCGATTGTACAATTCTGTTAAAGTATCTGTAATAGAAAGTTTTTGAGCGAATTTTTTATCAGTTATATTTTGCTGAATTGCACGATACCCTTTGACTATACCAGCCTCATCAAAAATAGCTTCAATATTTGCAAATAACCAATAAACATTTTTCTGCTTATCACTATTTTTAAGCTCGCCAGACCATTTTTTATGTTTCTCTAGCTGACTCATAATCTCTTTATAAAATGATGATGAAGTATCTAAATTATATACAGTCTCGATTTTTTTTCCCATAAGCTCTAATTTTGTGTATCCAAAAAGATTACAAAAGGCAGTACTTGCTTCAGTAACGTTATTTTTCAAGTCTACTGAAATTATAATGACATATTTATCTGTCATACTTTGCTGTTCAACAAGAGCTTTCGTTTTTCTAGCAACCATTGATTGTAACTTACGTTTAGTGATAGCGAGCAAAAGTGTAAATATAATAATAAGCAATAACATCGCGAGGGCTGCATACAAATATCGTACATCAACTTTTTGTTTTTCGTTTGGATTCCATATAAAATCTTTAAGTGCTCGGTCCATATCAGACTGATTTACTTTGCCTAAGGTACGATAGATTTCACCTATACGATAAAAGCGTTCTGTGTTTGTATAGCCGATATCGACTAATGTCGGTACCATCATATTACGTGTGACTTCAGCTTCATGTTTTAAATGTTCAACTGAGTTTCTTGCACCATATTTACTACGTAAAACTGCGATTGCTTCATCTTCATGTTCTAGTGCATAATGCCATCCGCGGATGGAAGCCTGCAAAAATCTTTTTGCACGTTCTGGATTTGATGAAAGTTCTTGGTCAGTCGCAAACAGATTGTCTCCGTAAAAATCTATACCGTAGTTTAAAGGATTAATAATCGTAATTGGAATATGTTTTTCTGCCATCAAAAAAGGCTGATCACTCAAATATCCACTCATAACATCTACTTTTCTATCAATAAATGCCTGAGAACTAAAGTCAAGTGGAACATAAGTATAATCAGATTCTTTAATACCAACTTCATGTATCATGGCAAGTAATGGTGCATCATCTATACCTTGCTGATATGAAACTCTTTTACCTTTAAGTTCATATGGACTAAAAACATTAGATTCTTTATGAGCGATAAAGATAAGAGGACTATGTTGAAAAATAGATGCCATAACCTTCACAGGTTTTCCATCTGCTCTATAAAGTAAAAGAGCTGAATCAGCCACTCCATAAGTAGCTTCTCCATTCACAACCTGCATAATATTGTTTTTTTGAGCATTGCGTTCCAAAATGCGGACATCCAGTCCAGCCTCTTTATAAAACCCTTTTTCCAGCGCCATGTAATAGCCAGCGAACTGAAACGAGCTGAACCATTTCAGCTGTAAAGTAACCTTATTCGTAGGCTCATTTGCAAAAACGCTTACGAGGAGGACACAAGAAAGTAAAAAAAGACGAAAAAAGAGATTCATAATGTGATCGTACCTAAATAATATATTTTAACAAAGCAGTATACATAAATACTCCTTAGTTATTTTTTTTAAGGATATTATTTAGAAGAGTATCAATAATTTTTCATAATAATGTGTTCCGTAGGTAAGGAGGTAGTCATGAAAAAAACAGTCAAGAAATTTATGAATGTTTATGTCATAACCGCGCTTATTGGATTTTTCTCATTTTTATATATACTCTCATTTGCAGTTATTAACGGCAATATATCCAAAGGCTCAAGTGTAGAGATCAAAAGAGCCATGCTGGAAAAACAAAAGATGGAAAGAATACGAGAGAAGTGACTTTACTATTTCACTATATTTACAACTTTTAAAGTCACATAAAGTTTTTTATCTTTTTCAGCTATGGACATATCTGTGTCTATTGGCTTTTTTTCTTTGATCAAAGTACCTTGTAAAGAATGAAGCACGTGGATGTAGTTTTGCTGCATCGGAAGGGTTATCTTATTGATATGATCTTTAGCTGCCATATCAGCGAGAAGTCCTACAACGCAATAATACATACTTTTATTTATGGAACGTTGCACCATATAATCATGCATAATAGAGATATTTTTTTCTAATACCTCTTTTTCCTCATTATTTAAAAGTCTGTTGGTATGTGCTCTTTGTAAATCTTCATCAAGAAGCTCCTCAACCTCATGGTCCGTCGCGTTAATGAGCTTATCAAAATCTGGACATCTTCTTTGTAAGATAGTCATAATTTCATCATTACTAAGATGTTTTTCCAAAGTATGAGTATAAGTTTTATCTTCTATATAGTCATGATCCAATGCTTCTAAAAGCTGCGCGGCAATATCAAGATAAACATATTTATCCTCTTTATTTGTATCAAAACAAATTCCTGTATGTGAAATAATAGCCTTTGGACCTGCATATTTAATAGTCATAAAAATTCCTCTATTTAATTCTTACATGGAAAGAGTAAAAACTCTTTACGCCATATTCATTCCACCGTTTACTTTCAACGTTTCACCTGTGATATAACTTGAATGGTCTGAAAGTAAAAATGCCGTTGCTTCAGCTACTTCTTTTGCATGTCCAAAACGTCCCATAGGAATTTTTGATGTAAATGAACCTTTGACCTCATCACTTAAAATATCTGTCATCTCAGTTGCGATAAAACCTGGAGTAATGGAGTTATAACGGATGCCGCTTGATGCTGATTCTATAGCAAAACTTTTTGTCATTGCTATAACGCCACCTTTACTTGCCGCATAATTTGTCTGTCCGCCATTTCCAGTTTCGCCAACAATTGAGGAGATATTGACTATTGAGCCAAATTTTTTCTTTCTCATCACTTTCATCGCTTCACGACATCCGATAAATGTAGAGGTAAGATTTGCATTGATAACACTCATAAAATCTTCCACCTTCATGCGAAGAGCCAATTTGTCATTTGTGATACCAGCATTGTTTACAAGATAAGCAAGTTCTCCATCAGCATCCACGATAGTCTTGATAGCATCCACAAATGCATCTTCATCACTGACATCAAAACCAATCACTGCTGCAACTCCGCCAGCCTCTTCTATTAATGCTTTTACAGCATCTGCTTCTGCAGCACCACTTCTATAATTGATCCAAACTTTTAAGCCATATGTTGCCAAAACTTTTGCTATTTCCGCACCAATTCCACGACTTGCACCTGTAACTAAAACATTTTTTCCGCTAAATTTCATAATTATTCCTTAATTTTATTTCACAAAATGAAGGAAACCCTTCATTTCTAATAGTCCAAGAAAGGAACAAAGTCCCTTTCCTTTCGCTTTCGCCGCTGAGACGACTGAAGCTTGACTCCTTTGGAGTCAGAACTAAGTCTCTTTGACATTAAATCAATGCGTGATCCATCTCTACTGGCACTTCAAGATCCATCAGTTTTAAAACTGTCGGTGCAATATTATTGAGTCCGCCTGGATCAACTTTTATAACACCCTCGGCCATCACAAAACACCATACTTTTCCAACCGTATGATTTGTAAGTACATTGCCTCTTACATCTTTCATCTCTTCACAGTTTCCATGATCTGAAGTGATAACTAATGCATAATCTTTCTCTTTAGCTTTTGCCACAATACGTCCAAGCTGTTCATCAACAGTTTCTACAGCTTTTATCGCCGCTTCAAAATCACCAGTGTGTCCCACCATGTCACCGTTTGCAAAGTTAACAACAACAAAATCATAATCATCTTCCATCGCTTGCACTACAGCATCTCCAACAGCAGGAGCGCTCATCTGTGGTTGCATATCATATGTTCTTACATTTGGACTTGGAATCAAAACACGCGTTTCATTCAAACAAGGCTCATCAATTCCGCCATTTAAGAAGAAAGTCACATGCGCATATTTTTCTGTCTCTGCCGTGTGTAATTGACGAAGCCCATTTGCCGATATCACTTCAGCAAGCGTATTCTTTGGAGAATCTTTTCTAAAAAGAACAGGATAGGCAAAACTTTTATCATACTCGGTAATCGTTGCTAGATTTACGGGAATGTGCTTTCTTTCAAATCCTTCAAAATCTTTATTGCCGATTACCGTTGCAAGTTCACGCATCCTGTCACTTCTAAAGTTGATAGTCAAAACACTATCACCTTCAACAAAGCCATCATAACCATCAAATGCCGTAGGTTCGATAAACTCATCCGTAATGTTATTTGCGTACGAGTTTTCTATATAGTCCTCAACGCTATAATCACTTTTTGGCGTCGCGTTTACTATCGCGTTATAGCCAGCTTTTACTCTTTCCCAACGGTTGTCTCTATCCATCGAATAGAAACGTCCGCCGATTGTCGCTATCTTCACATTATCACCAATATGCGCTTGAACTTGGTGTAAGTAAAGTGTCGCAGATGTTGGAGAAACATCACGTCCATCAGTGATAAGGTGTAAAAATACCTCTTTGCCTTGCGATGATGCAAGATCTGCTATCCCCATAAAGTGATCAATATGCGAGTGTACACCGCCATCACTCATAAGACCGATAAGATGGATTCGTTTTGATTTTTTGAGTAGATTTTTAAACTCTACATTATCTCCAAAAGTATGTTCATCGAGAGCCAAAGAGATCTTTACAAGATCTTGGTATAACACCCGTCCGCTTCCTATAGTCATGTGTCCAACTTCAGAGTTTCCCATCTGGCCATGTGGAAGTCCAACGCTTAGACCAAAAGTATCTATAAGTGAATGTGGTACGCTTTTAAAGAGTGCATCGTAAGTCGGTTTTTTAGCATTATAAAATGCGTTGTACTCTGTTTTATCGGAATACCCTATACCGTCTGTGATAACTAAAACTGCTTTTTTAGACAATCTATCCCCTTTTTATTTGTTGTTGTTGTAAAAAATATTTTAACAAAAGATTGGGACGATTATACTATAATCTCATTTTAAAATTTATTTAGGAATTTGCCTTGCTTTATTGGATACACCTACATTTTAATATTAATATACTTGGATACATCACCATTCGCGCTGGAATTGCCTTTGTTTTAGGTTTAGCTCTCACACTTTTTTTAATGCCACGATTTATCAGATGGGCAAAAGGAAGTTCAAGTGTGCAACCTATCAATGAATGGGCGCCTGAGGCTCATCAACAAAAAGGCAAAACTCCAACAATGGGTGGAATGGTTTTTATCTCTGCGACACTTTTTGCTTCGCTTTTAACTGTTAATCTCACAAATATTTATGTTATTGGAGCATTAGCAACAATTTTAACATTTGCCCTTATCGGTTTCCAAGATGATATGGCAAAGATCAGAAGCAAAGTCAATACAGCAGGTCTCTCTCCAAGAGCGAAACTTTTTGCTCAAATCATCAGTGCTGGCGGTATAGCAACATTTTTATATATCTTTGTAGAGTTTGATACCGATCTTTATCTCCCATTTATGAAAGCGCCTATTGTTGATATGGGAATCTTTTCGATTCTTTTTTGGATCGTTGTTATAGTCGCTACATCAAATGCAGTCAACCTTACAGACGGACTTGATGGTCTTGCAACAGTCCCTTCCATCGCAGCACTTTCGTCCCTTAGTTTCATTGTTTATGCGACAGGTAACGTTATCTTCACAGACTACCTTTTGATCCCTCACTTTAATGTCGGTGAAGTAGTTATCATCTCCGCGGCACTTATCGGTTCACTTGCGGGATTTTTATGGTATAACTGTCATCCTGCGGAAGTATTTATGGGAGACAGCGGTTCTTTGACGCTTGGCGCATTTATCGCTTATATGGCTATCATCTCTAAAGTAGAGATCTTACTTTTACTGATCGGGCTTATCTTTGTTATTGAAACGCTTTCGGTTATATTACAAGTTGGAAGTTATAAGCTCAGGAAGAAACGTGTTTTCCTTATGGCGCCTATCCATCATCACTTTGAGATGAAAAATTGGGCTGAAAACAAGATCATCGTAAGATTTTGGCTGATAGCAATCATCTCCAATCTTATCGCTATCATCACGCTAAAGATACGTTAAGATGGGTACTACTTCTCTTTTTGGCTATGGCGGCACAACCAAAGCACTTGCTTTACATGCAAAGAACCCTATTTTTTATGATGACAAAGTTATCAAACCTTTTACAGATGAAAATGGTTTCAAAGTCAAACCTTCAAGTGATTTTGATCCAAGGTACTCTGCTTTAGAGATCACCTCTCCGGGGATTCCCCCTTTTCATCCGCTGATTCAAAAAGCTGAGCATCTTATAAGCGAGTATGATTATTTTGCAGACGTGATGCCCTTTTCTGTTTGGATTAGTGGTACAAACGGCAAAACGACAACGACGCAGATGATGCAACATCTTCTTCGTGAATACGGAAGTGTTGAGGGCGGAAATATTGGTGTGCCTTTAGCAAAGCTCGATCAAGAAGCGCCACTTTGGGTTTTAGAAACAAGTAGTTTCACTCTTCACTATACCAACAAAGCAAAACCAAATCTTTACGTTTTACTCCCGCTCTCGCCTGACCATCTTTCTTGGCATGGAGATATGCAAGGATATATTGATGATAAGCTCAAACCCGTCAAAATGATGAAAGACGGTGAGATTGCAATCGTTCCAAAAGCCTACGAAGATGTGCTTACATGTAAAGGCAACTTCGCATGTAAAGCAAACATAATTTTTTACGAAGATGAAAACGATCTTGCCAAAACTCTTGGTATAGACTTAGAAAAAATCAACTTTAAAGGTGTATTTTTACTTGACGCACTTTTAGCTGTAGCTGTTAAAAAAATCCTTTTCAATAAAACAGATTATGAGGGAATCAACGCTTTTGTCATCGATCCACATCGTCAAGAGGAACTCTTTGATGCACAAGGCAGACTCTGGGTAAACGACACAAAAGCAACCAATCTGGACGCAACCATTGGCGCGCTTAAGCGTTATAAAGATAAACATATCTATCTCATCCTCGGCGGAGATGATAAGGGTGTAGATCTTACCCAGCTTTTTGAGTTTATGAAACCCTTACATGTAAGTGCGGGTATCAACATCTATGCTATCGGCTCAAATCAAGAAAAACTTCTCAAGCTCTCAGCTGATTTTGGACTTCCATGTAAGGGTTGCGAAATCCTTTCAAATGCTGTCAGTGAAATAGAAAAAAATCTTATGCAAGATGAAGTGGCTCTGCTCTCTCCAGCAGCTGCAAGTCTCGATCAATTCACCTCTTACGCACAGCGTGGAGACATATTTAAACAACTTGTAAAAACTCTTTAATTTTTTAATAGTGATTAATAATTAAACAAGATTAGTTTCTATACAATGAGTCCAAGTAGTATAATATCTTAGCAGATTAAACGCTATATTTACGGAGGTGTCATGTGTTAGAAAAAGAAACTGAGCTTCATAAGAAATTTTGGGAAATTTACTCCAAGCAAGATATTAAGAAAATCAAAGAGTTTCAAACGTATATGGATAAGTTCGCCGTTAACTTCAATCTTTACAAAGATGGAAACTTTATAGAAAGATCTCTCCCTTTTGATGTTATTCCACGTATCATCTCAAAACAAGAGTTTAACAAAATAGAAAAAGGGCTCCAACAAAGAGTCCACGCACTCAACCTCTTTTTAGAAGATCTCTATAGTGATGCCAAAATTGTGAAAGAGGGGATCATCCCTCAAGAATTTGTCGAACAAGCTTCTGGTTATTTGAAAGAATTTAAAGGTTTTTCCCCTTCAAAAAAAATACGAACACATATCAATGGGATCGATCTCGTTAAAGACACAGTCAATGATGAATGGGTCATTTTAGAAGATAATCTTAGAGTCCCAAGCGGCTCAAGTTATCCACTTTCCATCAGAGATACATACAGAACGATCTATCCAGATTTTTTTGAACAACTCAAAATCGAACCGATTAAAGAGTACCCAAGCTTTATTGCAAATGCTATGGATTATGTCAACTGTGGCGGCATCAATGTTGTTTTAACGCCAGGAAGATTCAACTCAGCTTATTATGAACATAGCTATCTTGCTGAAAAAATGAATGCTCAACTAGTCCGATCTCATGAACTTGTCGTCAAAGATAAAAAACTCTACTTCAAAAACTACAATGGTAAACTTATCCGTGTAGGTTCAGTCTACAGAAGACTTGATGATGATTTTATCGATCCAACATTTTTCAATCCCCAGAGCCTTATAGGTGTTCCTGGAATCGTCGAAGCATATCTTGCGGGTAATGTTGCGCTGATGAATGCCATTGGGAACGGTGTTGCTGATGACAAAGGGATCTACTATTTCGTTCCAAAAATGATCCAGTACTATCTCGGTGAAGAACCTATTCTTAAAAATGCTCCGACGTACTTGCCATATTTTACTAAAGATAAAGAGTATATCTTTAACAATATAGAAAAACTGGTTATCAAAGATGTTGCTGAAGCTGGCGGATACGGTGTACTCTTTGGACACACTATGACAAAAATCCAACTCGATGATCTCAAAAAAATCATAGAAGCTGAGCCTAGAAGATTTATAGCTCAAGAGCTTATAGAGTTTTATGATGAGCAGTGCTATTTAAATCAGGAGCTAGTTGCTAGAAAAGCGGATTTTAGAGCTTACGTAGTTATGGGTGAAGATATTAAAGTTTGGCAGTGTGGTCTTACAAGATATGCGCTTGAAGAAGGAAACTATCTTGTCAACTCATCACAAGGTGGCGGTTTTAAAGATACTTGGATAATGGAGCTATAACATGGGACAAATAATAACAGCAAATGTGGCAACAAGTCTTTATTGGCTTGGAAGATATATAGAACGTATAGAAAAAACACTCTATCAGGTCATCAAAGCATATGATAAAGTTATTGATGTCGACAAAGATGCAGGGGTCAAGCTTTATGATAATTTTGGTATAGATTTGAAATATGACAACGCTCTGGAATTTTTAGATATAGCTCTTACAGGCGAACATTCTTCGAATATGCTGACACTCTCCGGTTTTGCAAGAGAAAATGCGATTATCAGCCGTAATCATCTCAATAATGCCTCTTTTGGAGAGATCATCGCCTTAAATGCTCTTTTTCAAAATACTACAAAAGCGCATGTAATTATTGACTATAAAATTATAGACGATGCACAATCACTTATCAGTGAGATTTGGGGAGAGTTTGCAAAACGTGAACATAAGCAAAATAATGATTATTTTATAAAACTTGGCAAACTTGTCGAAGAAGTTGATTTTTATTTTAGATTTCATGCAGAGGATGAATACTCTGAAATTATAGTTGGAGAGATCCATACTATCTTAGATATTTTATCTGGAAAAACTGCTTCTTCTACAAGCCAATCACAAAAACAGAGTGGCACTTCTTCGGATACGATGAGTGCAATATACAAAAAAATAGACACTATTATAATTGAGTAGCATGCAAATAACAGAAATTTTTTCTTCACAGCTTCCAGTTGGTGAAAAACTTACAATAAAAAAAGGTAGGTTTGAACCCAAAGAAAGAAAGCCAGATACAAAACGTATCAGCATAGTAAGTGGAACTCACGGTGATGAGCTCGAAGGTCAGTATGTTATCTATCTGCTTTCCAAATGGCTAAATGAAAATCCAGATACCATCAGCGGTATTGTCGATCTGTATCCGGCTGTGAATGCTTTGGGGATTGATACGATTACAAGAGGATTTCCTATTTATGAGGTGGATCTTAATCGCGCCTTTCCTGGTTCTAAACATGATTATCTTCCAGGACAACTTGTCCATGCTCTAGCAGAAGATGTAAAAGGGAGTGATATTGCGATTGACATTCACTCATCAAATATTTTCTTAAAAGAGATTCCTCAAATCAGAATCAATAAAGAGTTTTCCCCCTCCACTCTTCCTCTGGCAAAAAAACTCAATTGTGATTTTATTTGGATTCATGACGCTGTTACCGTTCTTGAAGCTACTTTTTCTCATACTATGAATGAGATGGGAACAAAAACTTTAGTGGTGGAGATGGGAGTCGGGATGACTCTCACACAAGTTTATGGCAAACAGCTTTTAAGCGGTATTTTAAATCTTATGAAATCTGAGGGGATCATTTCAACGGATGAAGAGTTTGAACAAAGAGAACCATTCTCCTCAGAAGTAGGAGATGTTTTTTATATCAATTCCCCATCAGCTGGTCTTTTTGTGCAATCAATTACCCATTGTGCAATTATAAAAAAAGGGGATGTCATCGGGACAATCGTAGATCCTCTAAGCGGGAAGATACACGATACCCTTTATGCTCCAAGTGGAGGTATTTTATTTACCCTTAGAGAGTTTCCTGTTGTATATGAAGGTTCACTTATTGCTAGAATTTTTGGGGAGAGTCATGAAAACAATTGAAATACTTCGAATAGACTCACTCAATCGCTCGCCGCTTATCGTAGAAGGGTATCTTTTTGAAGGATCAGATCCAACAGCACCGAGTGTTGCCATCGTAGGAGCTATGGAGGGAGAAACTATTTTACCTCTTTATACAGCTTCAAAACTTGTAGATTTTTTAAGACATAGTTTAGATGATGAAAGTAAAATAGTAGGAAATATTTTAGTGATTCCATCTGTAAATCATTACGCTTTAAATATAAATCAGCGTTTTTGGCCCCTTGATAAAACAGATATCAACACAATGTTTCCAGGTTACGGCGAGGGTGAAACGACACAAAGAATCGCTAAAAAACTCTTTGATGCACTTCAAGGTTATACCCACGGAATCATTTTAGAAACGAGAGAAGGAATCTCTACATGTATACCTTACATCAAACTTTTCGAGTCAGGCTATGAGGATCTCAAATCTGCTAAAAAGTTTGGATACAGACTCATCCACCATAAAAGCCTCAGACCTACGGATACAGTATCTCTGCAATACAACTGGCAACTTTGGGGTACGAAGGCCTACTCTATCATTTGTCCGAGTGACACAAATATTGACCTCAATACATCCAATGAAGTTTTTGATGGAATTGTAAACTTCCTCAGTAAAAATAAAATAATTCAATATAAAGTTCTCTCAGGTTATGAGTCAACTATTGTAAAAAATAGGGATATTGAGATCATCAAAACTTCCAAAAGTGGAATTTTCATTCCCACGAAAAAGATAGGTACTACTATCAAAAAAGATGAAATGATAGGTAAAGTGATCCACGCTCTTGAGGGAAAAGTCACACACAGAATTTTTTCTCCATGTGATGGACTCATTGCTTGCGCATATAAAAATGGACTTATATTTGAGAATGCAGTTGCATTTCGTGTTATAAAAAGCGGTTAAATCTGCTTTTTATAACACACACTAATATTGGTTTTGACTTTGTGTTTGAGCTTGCATATATACTTTTTCTTCTTCTCGTCTCACATCCACCATCACAGAAAGATGACTCCCTCCGCTACTCATAACGACGCCTTTAAGCGGAGAAATATCATGATAATCACGTCCAGAACCTAAAAGAATATGCTGTTCATGAGGAATAATATTATTTGTAGGATCAAACTCTGCCCAACCAGCGTTTGGGATATACACACTAAACCATGCATGCGAAGCATCTGCTCCAAAGAGTTTTTCCTCTCCCTGGGGCGGTAGTGTTTCGATATAGCCGCTCATATATTTTGCAGGTAAGCCGATACTCCTGAGTGCTGAGATTCCAAATTGTGCAAAATCTTGACAAACACCTTTTCTTGTTTCAAAAGTTTTTTCAACTGGTGTAGTGATATCACTAAAGCCTGAAACAAATTCAAAATCTGTATAGATACGCTCCATCAGTTCATTGGTAGCTTCAAAAATATCTCTCTCTTTAGCAAATGATTCCAAAGCATAATCTTTAATGAGTTTTGATTTTCTTGTAATAAGTTTGGATTCATACAAAAATTGTTTCGCCTCCAAGTCATCTGCATGAAATTTTGACAAACGCTCCAATGCATTGCCAAAAGAGATACTTTTTGCTCTTAAATTATTAATTTGTTCTTTAATAATCTCTGGAAAAATTTCTACTTTTGATTTTCCAACAACACAAAGTGATTGATGCGGTTCTCGCAATAAAAGATGCATATTTTCATTTCCAAAACTATCCATAAATTCGTGAGATTCATACTCCTTTGGCGTAAACTCCATCGAAAATTCTAGGAGCTTTTGAGACAAAGATTCTTTTGGTTTCAACCTTGCAATATTATGACTAAAACTCACCGTACTTTGATAATTAAAAACTGTTTTATGAAAAATATTATAAATCATATCTACTCATCATAATGCGAAAAGTAGGTATTTGAAAACTCACTTGAACACTCCAGATATAAATCTGAAAGCTTAAGCAACATGGCGTCAAGTTTAACATATATCCCCTCATTTTTTTCTATTTTCAGTAGATTTACAAGCTGTATCGACTCAAGAAGTTTTTGCGCCTGTGCTATTGGTTTTTCATAGGAAGTAAGTTCCTCTTTTGCCTTTGGTAAAAGTTTAAACTCTTTAAGTAACTCTGCTGTCATATACGCCAATGATTTTGGAAACTGTGGATTTATAATCAAAAAGTCTACAACATTTTCCAAATTCACTGAACTTCTATAAAAAGCTCTATAGGCATTAAAACTCTCTTGTGAATTTAATATTCCCTCTAAGACATCGTGCCCTATAAATCTATCAAGTTTCAAACAAAGCATCGATCTGGATTTAGAGATTAAGAGCAGCGCTGATTCGATTTTATAGCCAACATCATAAATAATAAGCCCCTGTTCTTTAAAAACACTCTCTTTTACAAGTTCTTTGTATGCCATAAGATAGATAAGAAAATTATCTAGCTCACCCGCGACAATTAAAGTGGAATCGTTCGTTCTGTTAATAAATTCATTCCACTCTTTTTGCATCTTATCAAAAAGTTTCGAGGATTCAAAAGCCAAAATATCTTTAAGATTGATATTTGTATTGGATAACATCAAAACAGTAAAGGCAAGAGAACCGCCTCTGGAAGTATCTTTAATGACAGAGGTTATCTCTCGCATTGGGAAGATCTCAAGACTCTCATCATTGCTAACATCTAAAAATCCAGGATAAGTCATTGTCATATGCGTGAGAGCATTTTGCAAGATTACCTGAGATTCTTTAGAAGTACCAACCTCATATCTATAAAAATTAGTGATCTTTTTAACCACATGCATAATAAGGCGTGTCGTTGTAATCGCACGAGCAAGATACCTTCCAAGCCAAAAAAGATTTTCTGCTTTTGGTGTAGAGATTTTATCAATAGAGGTTTCTACATATTGAGCATATTTAAAAGAATGCGCCATAGAGATATCATCCTCTTTCCCGCCTAAGATCCAAAGATCTTTACTTGTACCACCTCTTTGCGAAGAAACAATCAGTGAATCTTTTTCTGCAGCTACTCGCACTAAACCGCCATTCATGACACTGTAATCTTCCCCTTTTTTGAGACAAAATGTTCTTACGACAGCATTTCTAGGCTCAATTGTTCCATTTTCATAATAGGGAATTGTAGAAAAAGCAACCTCTTGTTGAGCGACATATTGGTGTGGGCTTTGTAAGAGAAGAAGTTTTAAAGCTTCACGCTCTGGAAGTGACATTTTTTTGCCAAAATAGACTTGAATACTTTCGGTTCTATCGATCTTTTTTATGATCAGCTTTTCAAGATTTTCTATAACAAAATCCATCTCTTTTTTCTGACCGCACCACCATGTAGCAATCTGCGGAAGAATAAGCTTTTCTTGTAAAAAATATTCGCATATCTTTTCCATAAATGGATTAAGCCCTGCATTTTCTAAGACGGCACTACCGATTGGATTGATGACGCTGAGATTGTTTTGTCTCATCGATTCTACAAGTCCTGCAACTCCAAGTCTTGATTCATCATTGAGTTCTAGAGGATCGCAGTATCTATCATCAACTCTTCTTAAAAGCGTATTGATCTTTTTTAAGCCACTCAAACTTTTGAGCCAAAGTGAGCCGTTTTTACTGAGGAGATCATCCCCTTGAACAAGGTCTATCTCCAAAAAAGAACTGAGATATGCATGCTCAAAATAGGTTTCATTATGGGGTCCAGGAGTTAAAATCGCAGCACGTGAGAGATCTCCATCTGTGAGTTCTTCAAGCAGTTTTTTAAAATCTTCGACAAACGTATAGAGCTTCCTCGTCATAATATCCGGATAAAGATCTTTTGCAATAGAGTTCATCGTTAAGCGGTTTTCTATGGCGTATCCAAGACCTGAGGGTGCTTGAGTTCTGTCATTGATAACCCACATCTTCCCATCAGGGCCTCTTGCCATATCTGTCGCGTAAAAATATAGGTTGAAATTTTCTTTAAAGCCAAAGTCAAATACTTCAGGCGCGTAACCTTTGTGTCCATAAACAACTTCCGCTGGGATGATATTTTCTTTGATAAGCTTTTGTTCGCTATATAAATCTCTTAAAATAAGATTTAAAAGCTTTGCTCTTTGTTTCAAGCCTTTTCTTATCTCACTCCACTCCTCTTCGCAAATAACAAATGGAATAGGATCCATACTCCAAGAGCGCTGGGCACTCTTTTCATGAGTATCGTAAATATTAAAAGTAACGCCGTTATCTTCTAGATGCCAGTCGATATCACCTTGTTTCTCTTTTAAAAGATCCAAGCCTGCTTTTTCAATATCCTCGACAATATTGTTCCAATATTGCCTAACATTTTTTTTCTCATCGAATACCTCATCTATCGAGGATTCGACGATATAACTCTCAAAAATTGACATCTACTGTTTGGCCCACTTTCTTCTCAAATCTAAAGTATTTGGATACTCCAAACTTTGTGCAACTTCTTGGAAATAGAAACGTTTTGTCTCTTTATTTTTCTCTTTCGTAACAACAGCGCGTTTTGCACCGTTAACTTCGACAAGACTTTGCTGTACAACCGCAGAAGAGATATATTCTATCTCACCTTGAGAGTGATTGAAATCCCAAAAACGGTTGATACGTCTTGATTCGGCTTCATAGCTATTAACCGGAAAACTGTCATAAGTACGTCCGCCAGGATGTGATACATGATAGGTCATCCCACCGATAGAGCGTTGGTTCCATGTATCTACGACATCAAAAGTAAGCGGTGTATCTACGCCGATAGTTGGATGCAGTGCAGACCACGGCTGCCATGCTTTATATTTGATGCCTGCAACAAACTCGCCTTCTACTCCTGTGAAACTCAGAGGAATCTTCACACCGTTACATGTAAGCACATAACGCTCAGGTACAAAGTGGTTTACCTTGACTTGCACACGCTCTAGAGATGAATCCACATAACGCGCTGTTCCTTGAGAAGAGCTCTCTTCACCCAGAACATGCCAAGGCTCAATAGCCGCACGAAGTTCAAGATGAAAATTTTCTACTGTCGCCATTCCATATAATGGAAATCTAAACTCAAAAAACGGATCAAACCAGTCAAGCTGGAATGGATAACCTTCGTTATTTAAAAACTCGACGATGTCTCTGATATCCTCTTTGACATAATGCTCCAAAAGGAATTTGTCATGCAACTGAGTTCCCCAACGTACAAGTTTATGTTTATATGGTTTTTTCCAAAAAAGCGATACTAAAGTACGCACTAAAAGCATCTGTAAAAGCGCCATATGTTGGTGAGGCGGCATATCAAAAGCACGAAGCTCTAAGATACCAAGACGTCCAGTGCTAGAATCCGGAGAATAAAGTTTATCTATACAAAACTCACTTCTATGCGTATTTCCTGTGATATCTGTAAGCATATGACGGAAGAGTCTGTCTGTGAGCCAAAAAGGCACTTCGCCATTTTCTGGTATCTGAGAAAATGCTATCTCCAACTCATATAAGTTTTCAAGTCGTCCCTCATCCACGCGAGGTGCTTGAGAAGTCGGCCCAATAAATGCTCCCGAAAATAGATAAGAAAGTCCCGGATGGTGTTGCCAAAAAGTAAGAAGACTTCGGAGCACTTCAGGACGACGAAGAAGTGGACTGTCTTCAGGTTTAAGCGCACCGATGGTGACATGATTTCCACCGCCTGTTCCTGTATGCTTGCCATCGAGCATAAACTTCTCAGTTCCCAAACGAGATTCTCTTGCATCATCATATAATTGGAAAAGATTTTCTGTTAAATCTTTCCACGAAGTCGCAGGCTGGATATTGACTTCGATAACACCTGGATCTGGCGTAACTTTAATACGGTCTATTCGCAGATCATGAGCTGGTTCGTACCCTTCTAAAACTACTTTGATATCAAGTTTTTTTGCAACCTCTTCGATAGAAACCATGAGATCTAAAAACGCTTGAGTATGATTGAGCGGCGGCAAGAAGATATAAAGTTTTCCATCACGCACTTCAATATTGAGCGCTGTTCTCACAAAAATGTTATCTTTTACATCTTTTGTTTTAACCATCTTTTCATAACGTGCACGTGCATCTTTTCGAAGTTTTTCAAAACCTGGAACATCGGCAAAAAGATCTGGCTCAAAGTGTAGAGGCAACTCCTCTTTTGGTTTTTGCTCTAAAGAATCCATCGGAAGTCTTAAACCCAAAGGCGAGTTTCCTGGAATCAAAAAGAGCTCTTGGCGTCTAAATTTCCATCCAGAACTTACCCATTTTGTTTCGCCAAAGTTCAGTGGAAGAACATAACCTATCTCACTGTTAAGCCCTTGGGAGAGTATTTTGGCGATGTTTTGACGCTCTAGGGAATCTTTTAGATTTACCTTTGTAGCATCCACATCGATAGGAAGTTGCGCTTCTTTCATGATGTAGTAATATGGATCTTCATACGCTTTTACAACATTTTTAGGACTGATTCCAAGCATCAATGCTAAAGTATCCATAAACTTGATCGCATCTTTGTTTGTATACGTGTAAGTTTCATTCATATCTGCAAAAAGAGAAGGATCTTTCCAGATTTGCTTGCCATCTTTTCTCCAGATGATAGAAGTCTGCCATCTTGGAATTGGCTCACCTGGGTACCATTTTCCTTGTGCATAATGAAGAAGACCCCCTTTTGTAAATGACTTGAGAAGTCTACGAGAGAGCTTATCTGCGAGCTCTCTCTTATGTTCTCCATCAGCATCCGTGTTCCACTCAGGGGATTCCATATCGTCAATGGAAACGAAAGTCGGTTCGCCGCCCATTGTGAGACGAACATCATTCTCTTCTAACTCTTTATCAACCTCAAATCCAAGATTATAGATAGCATCCCACTGATCTTCACGGTAAGGTTTTGTTACACGCGGAGATTCGAAAATACGAGTGACTGTATTGGAATATTCAAACTCAACTTCCGCTTTATCTCCAAGTCCTTCAATAGCGTGAGCGCTCTCGAAAGACGGTGTACATGCAAGAGGAATATGCCCCTCGCCTGCAAAAAGCCCACTTGTAGCATCAAGCCCAATCCAGCCCGCACCAGGGACATAAACCTCTGTCCATGCATGAAGGTCTGTAAAATCCTCTTCAGGACCACTCGCACCATCAAGTGACTTCACGTCAGCTTTTAGCTGCACAAGGTAGCCCGAGACAAAGCGTGCTGCAAGACCTAGATGACGTAAAACTTGAACAAAAAGCCAAGCATAATCCCTACAGCTTCCAAGCTTGTTTCCAAGTGTGATTTCACATGTTTGCACACCTGGTTCCATGCGGATAGTGTAGTTCAAATATTTATAAATTTTTGTATTTAAGTAGACTAAAAAGTCATTGATAGGACGCTCTTTAAGGTCAAGAGTTTTTAAAAATTCTTTTAACTTTTTGCCATTGTCTGTGATTTCAAGGTATGGACTAAGCTCTTTTTTGAGCTCATCTTTATACTCAAATGGATAATTTGTTGCATATTCATCCACAAAAAAGTCAAATGGATTGATAGTGATCAAATCTGCGATAATCTCAACATCGATCCCAAATTCTTTCACTTTTTCAGGAAAAACGATGCGCGCAAGATAGTTTCCAAAAGGATCTTGCTGCCAATTTAAAAAATGCTCTTTTGGCGTAATATTTAATGAATAACTCTCAATTGGTGTTCTACTATGAGGAGCTGGACGAAGTCTTATGATATGTGGAGACAAAGAAATATATTTATCATATTTGTAGTGAGTCTTGTGCGAAATAACAACTTTGAGTGCCATGGAGTCTCCTAATTATAGTTTATTTAATGAATGATTATAACATTAAAGACTGAATTTTAAATCTCTCTAAAAAATAAAATTTGTTTCATTTTTATACAATTTTCTTCAAATAATTTAACTATAATACTTTTATCTTAAAAACCCCAAAGGACAAATATGAAAAAATTCACTCTCTCTGCTTTATTGTTAATGGCTATGATGTTTTTTGGAGCGTCATCGGTAAGTGCAGCTGAAATGAAATGTGGCGCATCAATGAAGTGCGGTGCTTCTATGAAATGTGGCGCGGCTATGAAAAAAGGATGTGACACGAAGGCTTGTCCAAATCCAGACTGTGCGGCTAAAAAAGATCCAAAAGCAAAATGTGATTGTAATGCTACTGGAAAAATGAAGTGTGGCGCTAAGATGAAAGCGAACATGAAATGTGGTGCCAATATGAAAGAGTTGCCTGCAAAAAAATGTGGTGCAAATAACTAATTAAATGCTTACATGTAGTAAAGCTTTTTGCTGCATGTAGTTTCTTCTTCGTGGTAGACTTTTGTATTCCTTTACCAGCCCACCCTATTTTTACTTTGACTCGAAATCTTATTTAACACTTCATCCATTTTTGCATTTAAATAAAACTTTTTTAGAATTATACCGCTACGCTAAGGTTGCTTCCGCTTGATTGTGAATGACTCGTATTATATGCTGAGAGTACATTTTTCATCAATAACGATTGAAGACTATTTGTGCTTGGTGTAGTTGATTGTGCTGTCGTACTGCTCGTTGCTGATGCAGTTGGATCTTGTGATGCACTTGCCCCGCTTTGACTATGGTGATGATGATGGTGATGAACACCGCTATTTTGTGATAATTGTTGTGTACTATTTTCTAAAGCACTCATCAATTCACTACTTGTGATATTTCCGTCTCCGTTAGCGTCGAGGGAGTTAAAAACTTTTTCCAGATTTGTAGCACTTGTATCAGTGTTCGCCGTTGCTGGATTTTGAGACAACTGTTGTGCAGCTGTGCTAAACTCAGTTTTATCTATAGAGCCGTCTTTGTTCGTATCTACAGATGTCATCAGCTGATCGGCGAGCTGTTGCATCATAGCGGTAAAACTACTTGAGCTACTAACAGTACTTTGACTTTGTGCATTTATCGCAGCATAGTTAGTTTGATTTGTTATACTATTAACCGACATGGATCTCTCCTTATAAAAAATCATCTATCACTTATTGAAATAGACAAATTCTACAAGCAATAATAGTGCCATCCATTTTTTATTTTAAAATTGATAAAAACCTACTCCTCATTCAGTCCTTTGACTTTCATCAAAACTTCTTTC
>TBL_comb47_HYPODRAFT_10000740_pt1 | contig 43147 bp, 33 predicted proteins | sample TroBogypolimnion_40_FD_10682 | JGI IMG/M metagenome (IMG submission 10682)
CCTTATCAGAGATCAAGGAGTCATCCGCCTTGACCCCAGGACGAACGCTACTGGAAGCACCGCCGCTGGATTCTGCCTCAGTCTTTGGCGCTGTCACCGACTCACCGGCGGCGCTTACAACGGATGCGTTGCCGGCTTTACCGTCCATCTCCATGGCCACCGATTTGTCATTGCGGCTCACATGGGGGGTCACAGCGCCATCTTTCCTGGGAGTTTTGTCCCACTGTGGGGTACTCAAATAATCCTGCATGCTCTGCACTTCTTCCATGATCGCGCCACGGTAAAGTGCACCCAAGGCCCCCATGGAGACCAATAAGCCCAGCAACAAACCCCAGCCCAATCGACTTGATTTGGGCTTTGGAGCCAGCTCAACCTCATCGAGCGCCTCTTGGCGCTTGAGCTCAGACTCCACATCATGCACCGCTTGCAGCAACTCGGCCTCTGAGAGCACAGGCTCGATTCTTTCAGTGGCTGAATGGGCCTGAGAAAGGGGCAAATCTTCCTCTGAGCCCCAGCCACTTTGTGCCTTCAATTCTTTGGCGCTCATGGCAGAGCCCAATTTCGGCTCTTTGCGCGATGAAAGCAACTCATCCTCCTCGTCGTAAGTCAAGGATGCACGACTGTTTTCCTTTTCCAAAACCCATTGAATCAAATGTTTACCAAATACACCCAATTTCTTTTCATAAGGCTCGCGCAAATTAAAAAGCAAAATCACATGGATATTGCTCGCCGGCAGTCCATTGACCAATCGGGCCAAAAGCTGCAAGTCAAAATCCTGGATGTACTGGGTATCGGGAAAGATCAAAAAGCGACGAATTGGGGCCAATTGAGACTTGTCAAGGGCCTCGTCCAAGGTCAACTCGGAGAGAATTTGGTTGAAACGTTGAACCAATTTTTCAGAGTCTGCTGACAAACACAGGTCGACTTGCACCTGTTCTTGTGCTTTCAAATGTTCAAATATGCGACGGGCATAGTAAGACAGGGCGACTTCGTCATCGCCTAAAATTGCCAAATTCAGGTTGCCCTGGCTCAATGACTTGAGCATGATCTCTAAGCGCAGTTTGTCACTGGGGCTTTGGAAAAAATCCTTCAATTCATGGGCCTTTTAAATAACATCATTCTGATCGCAAAAAACCATTTTCATCAAACAGCATATTGTCTGGTATTTTGGGGCTGGGTTTGGTGTATTTTTGTGATTTTGAATACGCGTCGTTCAAACTGAAGACATAAGCGATGACCTGGGCCACGGCGTGGTACAAACCCTCTGGAATCACTGCGTCGAGTTTGGTGGTGAAATACAAGGCACGGGCCAAGTCGGGGGCTTCAAAAATTTCAATGCCATGGGCCGCAGCCTCTTCCTTGATCCTTCTTGCAATCTCATCGGCCCCCTTGGCCAGTAGTATAGGCGCACCATCGGCTGTTGGGTCGTACTGAAGTGCAACCGCAAAATGCTGTGGATTGGTGATCACCACATCGGCATCTTTGACCTTGGACATCATCCGGTTGTTGGCCATTTCACGCTGTCGCCTGCGAATCTGGGCCTTGACCTCGGGTCGACCCTCTTGGTCTTTCATTTCGTCCTTGATCTCTTGCTTGGTCATTTTGAGGCGTTTGTTGACCTGGTAAATCTGCAAAGGCACATCGATCAACGCAATCAAAACCAGTCCCATGCACATCCAAAAGCACGCATCCACAATCATCGTGCCCGCTTCCTTGGCAGCGACACTGAGTTCCATGCGATTCAAATTCAAGAGTCCTTCAACGTTGTTCATCACGGTGAAGAACAAAATCACACCAACCACTGAAAACTTCAAAATGGACTTGCCCAGTTCAATGAGGGCTTTGGTACCAAACATTCTGGCCAAACCTGACATGGGGTTGAGCTTGTTGAAATTGGGCAGCAATAATTTGGCGGAAAAGATGAACCCTCCCGTTAACCCGGTTGACAAAATGGCGAGCACGGCCAAGGTGATCATGAATGGGAAGATCACCATGTATCCGTCATACAAAGATTGCGCCAAATGAGCGGGCAAGAGCTCAGACTTGTCCAGTATTTTTCGATCAAACTGCAATTGAGACACAAAGAGTTGTCCCATTTTTAAAAACATCCAGTGCCCAGCAAAAGTAAAGATCATTGTGGCAGTCACCATCACCACTGCCGTCGAGAGATCCGGAGAACGCGCAATTTGCCCCTCCTCGCGGGCTTTTTCCAGTCGCCGCGAGGTCGGTTGTTCGGTCTTTTCGGAGGAACTCTCTTCTGCCATTTAGGTCATTTCTTCCACAAAGAACTCAACTTGCTTGAAGAATCAAATCACGCATTTGGTTAAAGGTCTGGACCCATAGCCAATCGACGCGAGCGAGCATGCTGGGTATGGCCAGCCACAAAATGATAAAACCCGTGAACATCATCGCCGGAAAGCCCACAGAGAAAATATTCAAGCTCGGAGCCGCGCGGGTCACAAAACCAAGGCCAATGTTGACAAACAGCAGAGTGATCATGACGGGCAAAGACACCAACACGGCCCCCACAAAAACAATGGAGCTCCAAGCGGTCATTTTGCCCATTAAGTCTTGCGAGAAGATATTTTGACCGATGGGAAAGTGCTGAAACGAATCGAGCAAAATACCAAACACGATCAAATCTCCGCCAGTGGTGATAAAGATCAAGGTGCCCATGATGGTTAAAAATTCCGATGTCAAGGGCACATTGCCCAAGGTGGGGTCAATCAAATTGGCGATGGACAAGCCCATCGCATTTGAAATCACTTGACCCGCCACCACCAAACTCGCGGTGGCCAGCTGCATGATCATCGCCAAGGTAAAACCGATGAAGAGTTGATTGAAAATTTCACGCAAACCCAGCAACGTCATTGGGTCAATTTTGGGCAACTCCAAACGCAATTGAAACACCAAAAACACGGTCAAGGCGAGCGCCAAGGTGATGCGAACTCGCAAATTGACCGCTCTGACGGAGTAAATTGAAGCAAAGGTCAAAAAAGCCGAAATCCGCAGCAGTGGCCAAATCAGTGAATAAAACTGATCGACCAAATTGGCGGCAAGAAAATTCATGTGAGTTTACCCAAACAAAGTGGGGATTCGACCAAAAATCACTTTGGTGTAGTCCACCAAGGTGTTGATCATCCACCCCCCCAGCACGCTGATCGTGAGCCCAAGGGCCACCAACTTGGGAATAAAACTCAGGGTCTGTTCATTGATGGAGGTGGCGGCTTGGAATATTCCGACCAAGAGACCCACCACCAAAGCCACTCCCAACATGGGCGCACAAATCAGCATGGTGATCCACAATGCTTGACGCCCCAAATCCACGACCATCGCTGTATCCATGAAATTGTCTCCTGAGATCCAATGGTTTATTTAAAGACGAAACTCGACGCCAATGAGCCCATGAGCAAGGTCCAACCATCGACCAAGACAAAAAGCATCAGCTTGAATGGCATAGAAATGATCATGGGGGAAAGCATCATCATGCCCATGGACATCAAGACACTGGCCACAATCAAATCGATCACCACGAATGGAATGTAGATCATGAAGCCAATGGTGAATGCACTTTTGAGCTCAGATGTGATGAAGGCCGGCATCAAGGTTGTGAATGGGACATCGTCGGCACTGACCACTTCTTTCTTTTGCGCAATTTGCATGAACATGTTGATGTCATCTTCGCGAGTCTGCAGCATCATGAACTCACGGATCGGTTTTTCTGCAATTCCGAGGGCTTTTTCAAACGGCATGTTGCCGTTCATGTAAGGAGACAAGGCATTGTTGTAAATGTCTTCGAAGACGGGCGACATGATGAACAAGGTCAAAAACAACGCCAATCCAACAAGCACCGTGTTGGGCGGTGTTTGACCTGTACCCAGGGCCTGTCGGACCAAGGAAAGCACAATGATGATGCGCACAAATGACGTCATCATGAGCAGCATAGAGGGCAACAAGGACAAGGTGGTCATCAAGGCCAACAACTGCAGCGTCAAACTGTATTGCTGGCCATTCTTGCCCCCCGTCACGTTGACCATGGGCAAGCCTTGGGCGTGGCCCACCTGTGAAAAAAGCACCAGACAGAGGACGACGCCTAGCCCCAAAGTCATGGGACTCAATAGCCATAAAATGGGCGAGTTCAACGTTTTCACAACCTTCTTCGGACACTGCGCCAGACTTGTCTGACGTTGGGCCACGTGATTTAAAATCGCTTGCGTTTTGAGTTGCAAAGAACTCATCCCTTTNGCCANCGCTTGGGTTCCCCAAAATTCATTCATCCCTGTCATCCTTTTTATCTTGGTTTTCGCTATGACAAACCNACCATTCAGACCGACAAAAGCCGCATTAGCCCTAAAGTATCAAGGCCCGTCCACGGGCTTCAATTCTTCCGTTTCACTTAAAGATGTTGTTTTTTCCAAAGCGCTCCAAGTGTGCAATGTGCGAATATCTTGAGGATTGACGGCCACCAAAATTCTTTGGTCGTCCACTTGCAACAACATCATTTTGTGCTTCAAGCCCAAAGGATGGATCTCTAAAACCTTGATCTTTTTGTCAAGCAATTTACCAAAAGGTTGCCCCTTTCGCTGCTGAAACCACCACAAAAAGGCAGCCAACAAGATCATGACACCGATGGTACTCAGGGCAAAACGGCCCAATTCATGGTTATCCATGGTCCCTTTCCAAAATATTAAGGGGTAATGGCGTAAATTTCAGAAAAAATGGGTAAAAATTGAGAACAAGTAAGGNAACCGCTCCCAACTGGGTCTGGTGCTCTATCGTGTGAGATGGTTTGAAAGCCATTTTTGTTGACAATTGGATTGAACAGATTATCGCGCATGGGGCCCCTAAAGATGAGATTTTTTACAATTTATCAACCTAAAAACGCCTTGAAATCCCCCCTTTTGAGGACTTTAATTGCAAGCCTGGGGCTCCTCCTGTCTTTTCACGCTTCGGCCAGCGACTGGGAATCCGTGGGCTTGATGGACCTCGGTGTTTTTTATATCGATGTCCAAAGTATCTCCAAGCCCGATTCCAACCATCCCCATTTGCGCCAAGTTTGGGCCATGCTCGACTACAGAGACCCCCAAAAAAACTCAAAAGGCATGACTTTTCGCTCAACTCGGTCGCTCTTTGAATTCAACTGCCAAGCAGGTATGGTCAAGACCCTCTCCGTGTCGTGGCACACGGGGCCTAGACTCACGGGCCAAACCTTGGAGAGTGAGGGCGTCATGGACAATTGGCAGCCCATTGCACCCCAAACCCCATTGGTCCATATTCGCAAGGCCGTCTGTGATCGATAAGCCCTATCCAGCGGGCAGAGCCATGCTCGATTGGATGAAAGATGCCTTGCACGCACAAGAAACAGGTGGATTGTCTTGGCACGCTAGCGCATGGATGGCCAAAAGACGTTGGGAATCCACGCAAAAAAGCATCGATTCATTTTTGATGGATCAAACCATGGATCAAACCGAATTGCTGCTCATCGGTGGCAGTGCCGGGTGGATGATGTCGGGCTCTTGGCTTGCGAAATTCAAAAGCATCCGGGTCATTGATATCGACCCCTTGGCATCGCTATTTTTTTACTTGAACCACGGCAAGACTCTTAAAAAATCCGGAACTGCTTGGCGATTTGAGCGCCGCGATGGTTTGAGAGAATTGACACTTTTAGTGAAAGAGTCTCCCCATTCGTTCATTTGGTTTGACAACGTCTTGGGACAACAATGCTTTAAACTCAAAGATGAAGACCTGGTCCTCAGACAGCTCAAGCACATTAAAGAGATTTTAAAATATCGACACTGGGGCAGTATCCATGATTGGCTATCTGGCCCAGTCGATCTGGTTATCCCTGATAGCGAATTACCAGAGATTTTTAGGGACCAACGTCATTCCATCGCCTTCGCCAGCAATGAAAGTCTGGCTAGTAACGGTGAAAACACCTTGGTCGTGAACAACAAAAGCATGGATTTTGATGTGGGCACGCAAATGCTGCTGAGTCAGGTCAATGCAAGGGGCGAATGGCAAGATCATTTAAGCGCCGAGGTTTTCCCAACTTCACAAACCTGTCAATTGATACCTTGGTTTTTTAAACCGAATTACTGTCATTTTTTACTGGCTTCGTTCATAAAGCCCAGCCCTTGATACCCTCACAAAGACTTGTCAACCATTTTTGAGCGCTTGCAAAACGCTAGACCAGTCCTCAGGAACAGATTGACGAAGCAATTGCACACTCGGGTACCAAATGCATTGCTCAGTCGCCAAGCCCCATCGCCAGTCGGGGTGGAATGGCAGGAGAACTTGGGTTTTCTTTCCCAAGGATCCACTCAAATGCACAGTGGCGTTGTCAACCGACACCACTTCATCGCAAAGATCGATGAGACTGGCCAAACCGTCAAGGTCATGAAAATTATCGACACTTGAAACTTGCTCGATTTGAATACCCGTTTGCAAGCTGCAGTCACTGATTTCTTTGCCAACATCACCGTACTGCAAAGAAATGAGCCTCACCCCAGGGGCGTCTAGGCTTTGCGCCAGATCCTTTAGGCTCAGACTTCTTTGCTCGCCTGTTTTAGCGGCGGTGCTCCTCCAAGAAATTCCGATCAACCGTTCTCCTGAATGAATCAACTCAGATGCTTGATGCGGTCTAAATCCCGAATTCAATTGACCCAGCAAGGTTTGGGTTTTGGTTTTATCGGCCCAAAGAAAGGCTTTCTTTTGTTTGGCAAAGGAGTCAACATTGGACCTGGTGTAAGCAGCCAGCTTGCCAATCGGGATTTGTTCATCAAAGTCGATGTCGGTGAGGGTATGGGTTGTTGAACAAAACTCCACGCCCGTGATCGAACGCCGCATTAAAGGCAACAAGCGCTCGTCGAGTTGAACCAAGACCAATGTATTGTCCAATTTTGATATAAATTCCGACAACAAAGAGCAAAACATGAGAACATCCCCAACGCCTTGTTCTGACCAAATCAGTAAGCGTTTTTTTGATGATGTGTCAGTCAAATGGCTCCATTCAGGCCGATGACTGTCAAAACTACTGACCTGGAACTGCTGGCTTTTAAAGCGCCATTCATAATGGTTCCAGCCTTTGGCAAAATCAAAACCCATTAAACTCACCAGGCCCAAGTTAAGATGAGCGTCTGCATAGTCTGGAGCAATACTCAAAGCCATTTCATAATTTAATGTGGCCTGTTCGATCTCATTGTATTCTTGCAATATGGTGCCGCGGTTGTAATAAGCCTGCGAAAAATTAGGATTTAACTCAATCACCTTTGAATACAAAGTGAAGGCCTGCTCCAAGTCCTTTTCATCTTTTAAAACATTGGCAAGATTGTTGTAAGCTTCAAAAAAGTCAGGCTTCATTTCAATTGCCCGACAAAAAGCATCGATTGACTCCTGAACTCGGTCAAGCTCTTTTAACACTCGACCACGGTTGTAATGCGCTTGAGGGTTGTTTTCTTGCAGATAAGTGGCTTGTTCAAAACTGGCCAACGCATTTTCATACTGAAACAAGGCTTGATACAAAGCCCCCTGATTATTGTAAGCCTCTGCGTTGAGGGGATTCAAGTCTAAGGCAAGCTTATAACTCTTTAAAGCTTCATCATAGAAACTCAATGCTTGCTGGGCGTTCCCAAGGTGATTGTGGTTTTGTGAATCCTTGGGGTTCAATAGGATGGCGACTTTAAAGCTTTCAACTGCTTTTTCAAATTCACCGAGTTCAAAATATGCATTGCCTTTGTTGTGCCAAGCCTGTGGGAAATTACTCTGCAGCTTGATCGCTTTATCAAAGCAAGACAAGCCCAGATGAAACATCTTCTTGTCGATATAGACATTTCCTAAATTATTATGCACTGTGGCTTGATTAGGATTGATTTCTAATGATTGTTTAAAGTAATCCAAGGACTGATCATTAAATCCTTTTTGCGCATAGACCGTGCCCAACAATTGAAGTGCATCTGAATGGGTGGGGTTTTTTAAAAGGAATTGTCGATATTGGTCTTCTGCTTCATCCAAATAACCACTTTGATGAAGGGAGATGATTTGACTCAACTCATTTGCAGTTGCAACATGAGTAGACATATGGCGTCTGGATTTTTGAAGGATCCCATCCTTTTGTTGAACCTTCGTCAGTGAATGAAGAGGGGTTGTCATGAAAGGATTACTCTTTTTGAACCTGGCTGATGGAGAAAGTTATGACTAAGCCGCCTTGAGTTGACTCGACTTGACATTGAACAAGGTCAATCCCAATGCGTCCATTTGTTTTTGCTCTTCTTTACGGTGGTAAGTTTTGACCGCATTCAAGTCTTGCTCAACCAAGGACTGCATTTTCAAACGCTCGAGTTCAAAAGTTTTGACAGCTTGCTTGGTTTTTTCTAAATTCACTTCGGCCTGAGAAATGTCGAGTTCTAAGCGTTGGATGAGCTGCAGCAATTGCGCAATAAATTGTCGAGAATTGATGCTTTGTGAGACCGAGTGAATGTTTTGCTCTAAGGTCTGCGCTTGTTGTTTGTATTCTCTGACCATGACATAAATACGTTCGCGACTGGCAAGTTGCTTATTCAAAACATCTTGCGCCTTTAATTGACGATTTTGAGCTTCAGATACTTTATCTTGAGCCTTATTGGCTAATACAGTCCAACATTCACGGGGTTTCATTTGGATGACTTTCACTCAATATTGTATGATCTTACAAAAAAAAGAACGCAGTGAAACTATCTAAAAGAGTTGACACCCAATGCTTCATCTTGAAGATTTGAAATCTCTTTATAGAGACATCAATTGCCTTAATTCTTCACGTGTAGTTTCATAATCCTGACCAATATTCATGTCTTGGCGCAAAAAATTTACGATTTTTTCTCTCAAACGAATGGCTTCATCAAGCTCCACATTTGAACCCGTTTGATAAGCACCAACCTGAATCAAATCAACATTTTGCTGATACAAGGACCAAAGACGACGAAGTTTATTGGCTTGCTTGAGATCATCTGGAGCCAGCAATGACTGCATCAAACGTGATATTGATCCATTGAGATCAATGGCGGGATAATGGGCAGAATCAGCCAGCTTTCTGGAAAGCATAACTTGACCATCCAAAGATGCCCTCGCAATATCAACGATCGGATCGGATGCATCATCCCCTTCAGCCAAGACAGTGTAGATCGCAGTAATAGAACCATAACCATTGCGACCGACTCCACCCCTTTCAATTAAATTGGGGAGCAAAGCAAAAACGGAAGGGGGGTAACCTTTGGCAGTGGGCGGCTCGCCAATGGCCAGTCCAATTTCGCGTTGGGCATGAGCGACTCGAGTCAAGCTGTCACAAAGCAGCAGAACATTTTGTCCCTGATCCCTAAAATATTCTGCAATCACGTGAGCCATGTGCGTGGCCTTGAGTCGCAAAACTGGGGAAACATTCGCTGGGGCTGCCACCACAACCGATTTGGCAAGACCCTCTTCACCTAGAGATTCAGAAATAAAGGCCTGAACCTCACGACCACGTTCACCAATTAATCCAATGACAACAACATCTGCTTTGGTGAATTTTGTAAGCATCCCCAATAGAACGCTTTTACCAACACCTGAACCGGCAATCAAACCGATGCGCTGTCCTCGTCCAACGGTCAGCACACCGTTGATCGCTTTGACCCCGACGTCCAAAACTTCATGAATTGGTCCTCGTTCCATCGGGTTCAATGGTCGACCCATCAAGGCCAATGAATCTTTGCATTGTGGTGCCGCTTTACCATCAAGCGGTTGACCTCTGCCATCAATAACTCGACCAAGGAGCTCTGGACCTAACAAGACTTGGGAAGAATGACTAAGCACTCGAACCATATCGCCAGGACCAACACCAACGGGATCATTGAAAGGCATCAAAAACAAAGTCTTGTCTTGGAAACCCACCACCTCAGCTTCAATACGGTGCCCCCTTTGTCCCAATACTTCACAGCATGCACCCAATGGCGCCATGATGCCACGCGTCTCGAGTGTCATTCCCACGAGCCTCACTAGGGTTCCGGTTCGTTGGGGTTGTGGAGCACGCAGACGAGGAATACTTTGCTCAACCTCTTGCATAAAGTCCAAAGTCGCAGCAGTCATTTAGTTGCCACCCTGTATCATTTTCTTTAAAACCGCAGCCACTCGACCTTGGTCTTGTTCAGTGATGAGACGAACAACCATCAATTTATCTTCATAAGTATTGGCATTGGCCAAAAGCTCAGGCGGTACACTCTGTGCTTTCTTCTTTTTCTTTTCTTGTGCCAATTTTTCTTTCATCGCATCCATACCTTCATCCTCCTCACTGATAACTGGCGTAAGGTTTTCACCATCAGTTTTACCATTTAAGTCGTCCAACGTCTTGTTGTTTAGACCCTCAAGACTTTCAGCCTTCTGTGGGGTATTGTGTTCAGCGGTTGCCGCTTGAGCCTCTTGGATAGAAGTTTCAGTAGGGATTTCGGGAGCTGGCAACAGTTCTGGTGGCTTGGATAGGTCTGGCAGAACCAAATTTGGATTTGACGCCATCATCTCAGCATACTCAGGGTTATCATAATAATGTGCTCCGTGATTAACTCTCCAAGCCTGAAAGGCAGAATTAACGGAACTCTGCGCTGCATCTTCAAGTTCCATATGATTGAATTCCCGACGACTAAATACCATCAGCATTGGTTTTACTACAAAAACCAAAAATCCAAGACACATGACCGCTCTTAGCAAAGCGTTAATCCAATCAATCATTGAAGTTCCCCTCAAAAGTATCATCGGGAGCAGTGATTCGCTGACGAACATCTTGAACATCCGACTCACGTTGCGCCAAAGGTTGGCGAAAAAATGGGGATTTCTCTTTCCAAATTTCGGGTTGACCCAATAAACTGTGCGCCAAACCTTCGAGCCTGTTGGTTATTAGGTCGTCTACTTGAGTGTCATCCGATATCACTCGAACACTTCCAGCTTGCAGACCAGGAACACCCCGTAGTTGTAAATAGGGCGTTGCCTCTCCAGACAATTCCTCCAATCTGGCCTTGTCCTGGACGTTTAGCTCCACAATCACCGAGGACTCGGCACGGTTGGAGAGTTCATCAAGGCAACGCTGAATAAGCCGCTCAATAGAACTGCCCGAGAGATTCAATTCCGCCAAAACCAGTTGTTCAGCAATGTGCATACTCAAACGTTTCATGGGTTCAAATAGACGATCTGGTGTTTTCGTGTATTCTTCGACACGATTGGTAATTTCTTTCAGAATATCCAATTGAGAACTTATTTTTTCATTTGAATTTTTCTCAATGAGTTCAATATTTTCCAAATACTCTTTTTCTTTATCTTCCAAAATATTTTGAGCCTCTTCAAGCTTTTGTGTCAGTTGAAGTCTTTCATCATTCCAAACTTTATTTTTATCTTCATATTTGATTTTTAATTCAGACAATTCTGCCAAAGACCCTTGAGCATAAACTCCGGAATGCAAATCCTTGCTTTCTTCCTCAGCTGCTTCAGATATAACATCACTAACATTGCTTAATGAGTCATTGATATCTGAATTGATCTCGCTTGATACGGCTTCAGATAATTCTTCTTGATCTTGGTCAGATATAAAATTTGAATTTCCAATCGAATCATTCAGTGACTCAATTGATGTAGCTATATTTTCACAATTTTGTTCGGATAAAAACGCTTCAAGGGGTAAGTCCTGCTCACTTAAGGTCTGATTAACTATTTTTTCACCATTGTTTGAATTTTTTTCAGCAGTCTCTTGATCCAAAGAAAGATCTTTTAAATCAAGTTTGTTTTTTATCTCGTCATTATCTCTCAGCTCATCGTCTAAGTTGAGCTCTTGAGTCAAGGCTTGATTTACATTTTTAGAATAATTGTTATTTTCAGATGAACTGATTTCAAGTTCTTTAGAAGAAACCTGTTCTAAATGATCTTCTTTATGAGTCGCTCCATATGTTTCCAACTTAAAACCAGAAGAATCATCGACAACCCTTGCAGTTCTTGGTGGGGCCAATTTCTGATACAAAGCACTGGCATATTCAACACGTGGTGAGTTTGCCCAGTCTCTTTCGCTGAACTCATTGCTATCAACATCTACCTTGAACAACAAAGGATTGGCATTGAATTCATTTGTATCACTGTTGGGTAAGCTTTGTTTAAACAAAATCTGCCCCTCCTAGCATGAGCTCTCCAGAGTCCGATAACTTTCTTGCCAGACGCATGATTTTTTTCTGTGCATCCTCAACGTCAGCGATACGCACTGGCCCCCTGGCTTCCATATCATCCACAAACATACCACGAGCACGTTCTGACATGTTGCCTAAAAAGCGTTCTTTAACCACATCGCTAGCACCTTTTAATGCGATCATTAATTGATCAGGTTCGACATTGCGCATGAGCACCTGAATTCCTTTGTTGTCAACGGTAGCAAGATTTTCAAACGTAAACATGCTGTCTTGAATTTTTTGCATCAGGTCATAATCGATTTCTGATAATCCATTCATGATTTCAGCTTCCAAGCCAGTCTTGGTCATATTCATAATTTTGGCCGCTGCTTCAATGCCCCCAAAACTTGAGGATTTGGCCGAGGAATTTTTAGAAAATTGAGCCAACATGATGGTTTCCAATTCAGCCATCGCAGAGGGCTGCACCGTATCCAGACTTGCAACCCGCTGAATTACCTCTGGTCTAACGTCTGGTGGCAAATACAACAATACATCCGCAGAAACATTGGCTTCCAATATTGATAATATTATGGCAATCACTTGGGGGTGTTCAGTACGAATCATGTCAGCAATTGATCTGGCATCCATCCAACTCAAAATATCAAGACCCTTGGTTGCTTGGTTGGGCATAATACGGTTCAACACAGAGGCCGCTTTGCTGTCGCCCAGTGCTTTTTTCATCACATTTTCAACGTAATCTGTATTGCCCAAGCTTAAACTTGTTTGTTTTTTGAGCAATTCAACAAACTCATCCAAAACGACATTGACTGCCTCTTGCGACAATTCCGCAGCCGCCACCATAGCAGCACCCAAGGCTTGAACCTCTTTCGGATTTAAATATTTGACAATATCAGCTGCTTGATCTTCACCCAATAACAACATCAATACGGCAGCTCTTTGCGTGGAGGTCATAGCCGCCATCTCTTCTCGCAAAGCTGGTGACCAGTTTGCCTGGGACATCGGATTCATTTTCTCAGCCATTTCTAGCTCCAGTTTTAATTTCTTTTAGAGATGAGTACATGTCAAGCTTCGTTATCTTGATGTTATTTAAGTGCGAATCATATTTTTTAGAACACTGGCCATTCTGGCTCTTGTATTTTCTTCAGATACGATCATCCGTATCAACGCAACTTTATCATCATAACTGTTTGCCGTATTGAGCATATCAGCAGAGATTGTTGGTTTTTTCGGCTTCATCGCGGACATTCTTGCTTTGATGTCTTCCAAGGTCTCGCCCTCTTCCATTTCAAGTTCATCGCTTTGACCTTCTTCTGCAGCCTTTAGTTTTTCCGCTTCTTCGGCCTCTTTTTTAAGTCGAGCTTCAGTTTCTTCTTGGGCTTGTATTTTAGCTTCCTCAAGTAAACGCAATCTTTCTTTTTCTGCTGCATCTTCAGCCGCAGCACGATCAGCGACCACTTTCGCCGCTGCCGCAGCGACGGCTTCTGCAATCCGTTCAGATTTAATTTTTTCTGCGGCGGCAGCTTCACGTGCAGCAGCTTCTGCTGCTGATGCTGCCATCGCAGCTGCGTCAAAAGCAGGTGTTGTCAACTTCTTGACCATTGGACGCACAACAACAACCAAGAATAACAAGAACAATACTGCGATGACTGTGCTGTTTGCCACACCTGCAACTGTCTCATCTTTGTACCAGGGGATTGCATCTGGATCAACTTGTGGCTCAAAATGTGTTGAAATAACTGTGACCACATCGCCACGTTCTTCACTAAAACCTACAGCTCCTCTTACCAATTGATTCAACCGTTCCAACTCTTCTTGAGTGTAAGGAATTGTGGTCATTGGGGCAGCTCCATCAGCTGGCTTTTCTATTTTCATTCCGGCTGGAATGGGTCTTTCATTGATCAAAACGCCGACCCCAATTTTCTGTACTGTGCCCATTGCACTTTTGACATGACGCACTGATCGATCGAGTTCATAGTTTTTCGTACTTCGAGCAATGGTTTGAATACCTTTTTCGGTTTGTCCTTTGCTAACATCAGCGCTTGTGTCAGGAGTGGCTGATGGGGTCTGAGGTGGATTGGGTGGCGTATTTGAAAGTGAGCCAGGTATCCCAATAGCGTCTTTAAAAGTTGCTCTATCCTCTACGTACAATTCTGATCGTGTTTTTGGTCCTTTGTCTCTTTGATCAAAATCTTCCGTGGTAGTTTCTTGTTGATTAAAGTCCAAAGTCATGCTCACTTGAGCACTCACATTGGCTTCACCAACTATAGGTGCAAGCAACTGGATAAGACGTGTCCTGTACAAGTCTTCCATCTGTTGCTTTTGTTGCAACTGAGCAGATGTCAATCCCAAGGGCTGTTCGACCAGCATTTCATTCATTAAACTGCCAAAATTATCCACAACTGACACATTTTCAGGAGCAAGGTAGGGCACACTTGAAGCCACCAATTGAATAATGGCTTGCACATTGGCTGACGAAATTGTTTTTCCTGGTGCTCGGGTGATGACCACTGACGCTTTGGTGGGCACTCTATCTCGAACGAACATGCTTTGTTTTGGTGATGCCAAATGAACTCTTGCTGCGCGAATTCCAGATATTTGCGAGATACTTCTAGAGAGCTCTTGCTCCATGGCATTGTTGTATCTGACTTGCTCCATGAATTGACTGGTGGTCATTGCGGGCATATCTTTAAGACCATCAATACCTTGTGCCTCAGTTCTTGGCAGTCCTTTTGAAGCAATCAATAATTTCGCTTCTTGATATTTACTCTCTGGCACCATGATTTGACCAGAACTCATATCGATTTCTGCTTTGAATTCAGCTGTTCGCAGTGCTTCCATGGCCACTTGCTTATCAGCATCTGAAAGCATCATTGTGAGAGGCTTCATTGGAGTTGTCTTCATGGACATCGAAGCCAACCCAAATGCCGCAATCACAAACATGATCACAAATAATGGTAACAATTTTTTGACTGTTGGCTGACGGACCATATCCTTGATCATGCCCATCGGATCTGTCAAAACTTGATTTCCTACAGAGCGCGCCACGTCACCAGGACTGAGTAAGCTCGATCCTGGTGGTGCTTTCGGACCAGGCAATGCTGGTGAGGCCAAACCTTGACCGTTATTATTCATTTCGGCACCATTTGCCATTGGTGAATTGAGAGTTGCGCTAGCTGTTGCCATAATATTCTTTCAGTCTTAAACCGGCATGTTCATGATATCTTCGTATGCTTTGAGCACTTTATTGCGCACTTGCAACGTTGCTTCAAAAGACAAGGAGGCTTTTTGCATACTTAATACAACCTCTGTCAAAGGTACGTCCTCACCTCTTTGGTAGGCTTCCCCAAGTGCGTCGGCCTTATTATCAGCGTCATTGACTTTGCTGACCATTTCTTTGATTGAATCTGTAAAGCTTGGGCCTTTATGAGTGACTTTTGTCAATTCACTTTGCGATGTCAACTCTTTTGCAAATGCGGACTCACCAACTTCTGGTGGCGTGATACGACTTTGTGATTGATACGCCCTGATGGTATCCATCATGGACTGAATTGAAGAGGCTGAAGTTGCGTCAATCATTTTTTTCTCCTTTTAATCGGAGTAAGCCACTGACATTCCGCGCTCACGCAATTGAGCAAGTTTGTACCGCAATGTTCTAGGACTGATGCCTAGTTTTTGAGCGGCCTCAGTGCGACTTTGCGTAGATTGCAATGCAGCCAATATGACCTGGTGCTCACTGCTTTTAACAGCTTGAGACAAGTTTCTGGCTTCCTCAATGCTACCAAATCCCATGGCTTGCGGATATTCACCTTCAAATAAATTTAAATTCTTATTTTTACCTACAGAATGAAAATTGAAACTATTTTTTTCATCTATAGAGGAATTTGAAACTTCAATATTTGAATTACGAAATCCATTCATTTTGTTGACTGACGCGTTAAAGTCCAGATTTATGACCTTTTTTGAGTCATTTGTAATTGAAGATAACCCATCTGTTTCATAGCTTCCTATACCGGCCTTTGCCATATTTTGAGTTTCATGCTCAGGACTTGATTCTTTGCGATTCATTGAAATTGAATTGAGATGCCCATTTTCATTGATGAGTTCTATATCGGGATTGATCACCAACTCTTGGTTTTGGGCTTCATCAAACATGAGATGAGCTAAAGTGATTGTTTTACCATTGCACAAAACCAAGGCTCTTTGCACTACGTTTTCTAGTTCCCTTACATTGCCTGGCCATGTGTACTGAAGTAGCATCTGTTGTACTTCTTCTGTTAATGTATAGGGCACTTTGTCTTTTGAATGCCTTGACAATGATTGCATCACCAATGGCAAAATATCGCCTGGTCGCTTCGTCAACGGAGAGATCTTAAGCTTGAATGTACTAATCCTAAAATACAGATCTTCTCTAAATTCTCTCTCTTCTATTGCTTTTTTCAAATCTTTATTGGTTGCAGCCACAAGTCTGATATCTAACTCAATGGCGCTTTCACCACCCAATCGATTTAATTTCTTCTCTTGGAGAACTCTCAATAATTTTGCTTGTAGATGGATAGGCATTTCTCCTATTTCATCTAAAAATACAGTTCCACCCTGAGCTTGTTCAAAAACACCTTTGTGTTCTTTTTGAGCTCCGGTAAATGCTCCTTTTTCATGCCCAAATAACATATCTTCGATTAAATGTTCTGGCATCGCAGCACAATTAATTGCAATAAATGGTCCCTTTGATCTTGGTGACGATTCATGAATAACTTTAGCCAGGACTTCTTTACCGGCACCTGTTGGGCCTACCAACAATGCAGTCACCTCAGTTTGAGCAACTCTCTGCGCCAAACCCAATAAGTGCTGACTAATAGGGTCAACAAAAACGTAACTTTTTATTTTATTGTCAGCAACTGATAGCCCTTTAACTGCTTCAGTCCATGCCGATGCATCCCACTCGTCGTTTGGCAAGACGTGTAATGCACCCAAACGCATGGCTTGAACAACTACATCCATTCTGCGGCGCTCAACGCGGCACAAAACAGGAATGTTATGGCCCAATTGTGAGACTAAAGTCAAGACTTCTTCAAGCAAGTCTGTACTTTCTGCCAAACGAATAATTAGAAGATGAGCTTGTCGAAGAGCTGAATTGAGCTCGCCCAAGGTATTGACCATTGACAAACTGATTCCAGCAGCTTCCAATTGAGTGCGCTCGTGATTGTCAAGAGGCTTGAACGGATCAAGCCATACGGCATTGGTTAAGTTTACAGATGAAGCATTCACATTAGTCAACCTTTAATTGAGGTAAGACTAATTAGCAATCCTTGTGCCAGTACTATATATAATTCTTAAGTATTAATTATAATAGTAATTAAGGTATTATAGTACTTATTAAAATTCATTTTGTCAATTATCCGACAGTAGCTCAACAAGACGCCTACACCCACAAATTCATTATTTTATTATCAGTAAAAGAAACGCCCTTTACTTCTCTTGATTTATCGATTTGGTTTTCTAAAACGTTATCTGGGCTATGCTTTGCTTGGAAACATTGGCATTGCTTGCCATCGGCATTAAAAACCTCGAAACAAGGCAACACACGCGATTTAAATCCCATGAGCCTACAACTGTAAGGCCTTTTCGTGTCCCAACTGATGGCAAAGTGACTACACTGCCAACAATTGGCCTTCTCATGACTGGTTTGTTCAGTTTTCATGAGACATACTACAAATTTTTAATATTTTCAAGTTGTTAAAAATCAGAACTTTTAACTTTTTTCATTATCCTTGGAGCAACTTCAACACGGACTGCTGACTGGTGTTGGCCTGGGCCAAAACTGCAGTCGCAGCTTGTTGCATGATCGAGGTCTTTGACAACTCTGTAGATGCAGCTGCGTAATCGGCGTCTGAAATTGCACTGTTTGAAGCCGACAAGTTCATGGAAACATTGGTCAGGTTATTGACCACGTAGTCCAAGCGGTTCATCACGGCACCCATCGTCGCTCGTGTAGCATCAACTGCGGCCATGACATTATCAAGCTTTGCCAGCACATCATTGGCGCCTTGCTTAGAACCAATAAAGCTTCTGGTCATTGGTTGACCATTGATAATCGGATTTCCGTTTGGATCTTGCTGTCCCAGTTGACCTGCATACACACCATCTGGCGCATTTTGAATTGGCAACAATACTGGATTAACAATGGTGGCGCCACTCGCAGAGGCAAATCTCAAATTACTTCCTTGCACAGTCACTGACAAATCAGTATTACCTGATGTAGAGTTGATTTGATTTTGGATGTCTGTTGCCAACGACACCAAATTCGTATCGGTCGGCGTTGTAGTTATGGTTCTTTGCACGCCACCAATTGAAACACTGAAGGAGCCAAAAGGATTGGTCTTGGGCAAGCTATTTCCCATTGACACTCCATTCAGAACTTGAGGTCCCGTTGGTAAATTCAGTTGCGTACCAGCTGGCAGCGCGGGTTGATCGTAGTCCCAAGTTATCAAACTGGTCACTGGGCCCTTTGAACCAAAATCAGGTAAGTCAATGGATACCGTTTGATTTGCGTCTGCACCCACCTGGAAGCTCAAGCGGCCGACACGGGGTGGATTCATTTTGGCATCAGCTGCATTGACCAATCCACCAAAAGTTCCCTGTTGAAAACCCAAAGCCGTGAAGTTACTGTTAGGGCCGTAACCATTGGTGCCAGGCGTAACAGTAATTGACTTCGGTGAGGCCAAAGTAACACCACCATAAGTGGTATTGGCTCCAGTAAAGCTTGCGCCAGCGCCTGCTGCAGCGGTAATACCATCTGCAGGAACAGTTGTGTCTATAGAATTAATTTTACCCAATCCGAAACTTGACGCATTGAGATTGCTGGTTCCCGTTACGGGTGTGATTGTGTTATCAAACCAAACAGATACGTTTCTGCCATCGGCTGCATTTAAAGATACTCCGCCGTTTGCATCAATACTAGCACCCACACCGGTGATACCAATCTGAGCATTGATGGCGCTCACCTCGCTATTGAGTCTTGTATTTTGATCCGTCGAGGACATGTCAATTAAAATTGCTTTGCCATTGATATACAGTGGCGTAGTTGAACCATAGGTAGAAGTTGAATCTAATTTTGCACCGTTGATGGTTATTGGAGTTGCTGTCGCTGTGACACCCGTTTGATTAGTCACCGAGTTGATTGCCGCGGCAATCGCAATACCACTGCATTGCGTCAAACTGCTTCCTGTCTGCGTATTGCTGACCGTATCTGTCACGGATGTTGTTCCAGGAATGCTAAAACCATTGATGACCAAGTCATTGGAGCCCATTAACTTGGGTAAAGTATTTTGGTTGGGAACAAGAGAAAAATTGGTCAACGATCTGCCCAAGGAATCCGATATTGTCAGAGTCCCAGCATTATTGGCTACCGTTAGCGCAGTTGAACCGTCAGCTTGTTGCAATGCATTTTGCAGAGATGTTGCAAGACCAGCCATGTCGGCTGTGGCTGGGGCATAAGCGCCAGATAAATTGGGGACTGTCAGACTTTTCCCTCCGACTGTAAACAATGCTGAGGTGAATCCAGTGACCGATGGATTTGTACCATAGGATGCTCCCAAAAGATTGATGCTCGAGGTTCCACCAGGAACCGCAACTGCGCTGGTGGCATTACCAATGGTGACCGGAGCAGCCACCAAAATTCTTGGGTTGGAGGCGAGCGATGAGTTCAGTTGGCTGGTGTAATTTGCAACTTGTAAGCCTGAGTTACCAATGTTACCCGTGCTTGAAGTGGTGATGCTGACAGGTGAAGTAACTGCACTTTCCAAAGAAAACGATCCAGATTGGATACCTTGTTTAACACCATTTGCTGCAGAAAAATCAGTATTGGAAGCCAAGGTATTGAAGGAGACCTGAATGTTTCGACCATCATCAGCAATCAAGGTAACGCCTTGTGCATCACTACCAGTGTCAACAGCTTTCACGCCAGTATATTGTGAGATAAAGTTGATTGCCGCTGCAGTTTGCGCACGTGAAGCGCGAGTATTATTAGCGACCGATGAAATGGTTGGTGAAGTATAGCCATTGATGGTAATGGTGCCAGAAATAGAAGAATTGGATGGGGTCATTGCAGCACCCGACATCAAGTTTGGATTGACCGTTGCGCTGACACCGGTCTGAGCTGATACCAAATTGATGGCTGCTGCTTTGGCGATTGAACTTGCTGCCGCATTGGCTGGTATCGACACATTGTCACTTGTCGCATAGGATGCACCCACTGTGACTCCATTGACCAGAACGTCATTGGCTTGCATTGGGTTGATTGTTTGGAAATCTGAGTTCACGTTAATGGTATCGTTTGCAGCAACTGCAACTGCAGCATTATTAAGTCCGGTTTGATTTATAACAATTGAATTATTATTATAAAAAACATTGGCTCCGCCCAACTGCTTTACGCCTGCGCTTAAATTGGCGGGATTTATTGTAATGGTGTTATTCGCAACAGTAGTCGCTGCAGTCAGGTCTACCTGTGTTCCATCGAGCATCGTAAACATCGAAGAGGCAACGGTTCCACCTGCATTCATTTTTACTTGCAAACCACCAGCCAATGCAAATACTCCAGTGGTGTTCATATTGAGCACGTTGGCGTTACTTGTCGACAAACCTTTACCAAAGGTACCATTTGTAAAGGGTGGATCTGTTTGCAAATTGATAGAAGACACTGTTTTATAAACAGGTTTAATTCCGACAGGTTCACCAGCTGAACCATTGAGAATGGGGAATCCATTCCAAGTGGTGTCATTGGAGATTTGTACAATTTGTTGTTTTAATTGTTGAAATTCGATATCCAAGAAACTCCTTTGAGAATCCATATTGGTATCGTTAGAGGCCTGAACTGCCAATTCACGCATACGCTGTAGCATATCCGTAATTTGAGTGGTTGCCCCATCTGTTGTTTGTATTAGATTGACAGCATCATTGGCATTTCTTACCGCTTGATTCAATCCTCTAATTTGACTGGTCATGCGGTTTGATATCGCCATACCCGCAGCGTCATCTCTAGCAGAGTTAATTCTCTTGCCAGTGGATAACTCCTGCATAGCTAAGGTTTGATTCCTACTGTTTGTAGTCAAAGCCATCTGCGAGTAAAGCGCGTTAATGTTTGTATTGATAACTGCCATTTTTAATCTCCTGATCTAAATAGATCGATTTAATTTAAGTAAACTAAGCAAAATGAATGCCAATTAATGAAAAGTTGTTTTTTGATGTTTTTCATTGAGATCGGCAACTTCTTTGTCTGATCTTGGCAACCAATTGCCACTTGCCGTTCACTTAAAAATTCATCTTAATGAGCAAAGTTTGAAGCTTTCATGGCATCGTTGTATTCTGCCAAGTCAAGACTTTCTGCGATGAGTTCTACTTGCTCAGGGTAGAAACTTAAGCCCTCACTCACCACCGAGATGGCTTGAGCAGGGTCCAAATTGCAACGCAACGCTCTGACTAGCATGACGTAAGTAAAGGGTTGGGTTTTGCTGCCCTGAATTTCTTTGAGCTCAGTCAATAATTCAACACCCATTGGCCAGTCTTGACGCATGATGGCCAACAAGCCATTGATCGCCAACATGTCTTCAGAATGAGGGTGCAGGCTCAGTCCAGCATCACCCAAAGCATGGGCCAAATCGGTTTGTTCATTAGCGACCAACGTTTGAATCGACTCCCTGATTTCTGCAGGACTGAATCGTTTAAAACTTTGCGCATTAATCAAGCTACCAGTTGCTGCTTGATCCATCAATTCTTGAATAAGGGACATGTCTTGGCTCCTAAGAGGTGTCGAATTGCCGTCCATTGCACAATGCAATGACTCTGACATAACACATTAAGCAAAACAGATGCCAGTTATTTAAATAAATGAAAACGCAAGTACAAAAGAAATATAGATATTTTAATAGATATATTAAGCTTATTATTTAACTAATAATATAAGTCTTTTATACTATTTTTATTAGGATGTCTTGCAAACTAGCAGAATGACTTGAAAGAGTAAACTTTAAGTTTTATGATCAAAAGTACAATAATATAGCTTTGATTTATTGATCTAATCAGTTGCTTATTAAATTAAATACCAATAAAACTTCATTTTTAGTCCTACGGGTAATCGATCTATTGCCGATAGTGGCAAAAAAACGCCAATCAATGAAATTTGAAGATCAAAACAACGGCAAAAATATATAAATTAACTATTTAGGTATTATTTTTATAAATATTTTAAACTTATTTAACTAATTAAAAGATTGCTTTTCGGCAATTTTATGCCAAACTGTACACTCAAACAGTAGAGCCGCCAAGTATTAAACTCGGCGGCTCTATTTTTCTTTAACCTGCCAACTTGACCCAATGGTCAAGGTTTGTCGAAAATTATTTCAACAAGGACAATACTGACTGTGAAGATTGATTTGCTTGAGCCAACATGGCTGTTGCAGCTTGTGAAATGATTTGTGACTTGGCCAGATTTGTTGTCTCTGTCGAGTAATCAGTATCCAAAATGCTGCTTCGCGAAGCGGTCATATTGGTATTTTGAGTAGTCAAATTGCTAACCACTGCGTCCAAACGATTCAAGAAAGCACCAGCTCTTGACTGATTGGCAGAGACAGTCTTGATAGCTGCATCGATAGAGTTCAATGCGCTTTGAGCACCAGCTTGAGTAGAAATATCAATATCCTTGATCTTTAATCCAGCATTTGAGCCACCAAATGTACCAACAGTAAAGCCCAACTTATTGAGATTGGCGTCTCCACTGGTTCCACTTTGGATTGTGAATTGGTTAGAAGACTGTAAAGCCACTTGAGCGTAGGTTGTCACAGCAGAAGTTGTAGTTGCTGTTGCGCCCACAGACACGTTGGTGTTAGCAGAAGCCAAGCCAATTGCTGAACCGTTACCAGCAGCAGAAACCACAGCCAATTCAATGTTGCGTCCGTCGGCAGCTGTATAAGTAATACCCTTACCATTGTCAGTAGCGGACACACCAGTTTGACCTGTGTAACGGTTGACCAAGTTTGCCACGTCTGCACGAGTGTAATTGGTCATGTTATTGGCGTTGATCGTAACGCCATTCAACTTGATCGCTGTAAAGTTAGAGGCTGTAAATGATGTACCAGTAATTGTGTTGGCCTGAGCCACTGCTGAAACACCAGTTAGACCTGTACTCTTATTGATAGCAGCTGCAATCGCAATAGCACTTGCTGCCTTTGTTGAACCTGCAGATGATGTATCCGAAGATTGATCATCAGAAGCCAATGCGGCACCAATCACCACACCATTCAATTTCAAGCTACTACCATCCATCAAACCAGTTGTTAGATTTGTAGGAGCAACAGCTGTTGTAGCACGACTTGTCGTTACAACCTGGGAGGTATTTGCTGCATAAGTACCAATTGTCAAACCAGAGTTTGCAATGTTGTTTCCAATTCCACTGCCCAAAGTAATGGGTGAGTTGGTGGAACTGGCCAAAGTGTAGGTACCAGTATAGGTAGTCGCTGCCGCATTACCCAAACCAGTAGAAGCAGTGGCTAGTGTTGAAGACAAAGTGATATTTCTACCATCTTTTGCAAACAATTGAACACCGTGAATGGTATCACCGGTGTCAATAGCGATCACACCAGTTTGGCTAGAAATATTATTAATAGCACCGACAACAGTTTGACGTGAAATACCAGCATCAGTTCCTGATGTAGCAAAGCTAGCTGTTGTCACGCCATTGATCGTGATCGTACCTGTTGAAGCCTGTACTGTCATCGATGAACCATTGACACTTGTGGCGTTAACAGTTGCTGTAACACCAGATTGTGCAGATACAGCGTTGATAGCAGCAGCTTTTGCGATTGCACTACTAGCTCTATCACCAACTGTTGTCTCATAAGACACATTGTCGCTGGTAGCCAAAGATGCGCCAACTTGTACGCCGTTGATTGTCAAGTCACCAGAAACCATCTTAGAAATAGTGGAACTGGCATTAGATGTCAATGTTGCAATTGAACCAACTCCGATATCCTTTGTTTGAGCTGAATCAAAATTCATGGTCATTGTCTGACCTTGATTTGCACCAATTTGTAGATCCAACTTAGTGGCAGAACCATCTAACAAGTTGATATCATTGAAATTGGTGGTTTTAGCAATTTGGTCAATCTGTGTCTTCAACTGCGTAATCTCTTGCTGCATTGAAGAACGGTTGTCAGCTGAATTACTCGCATTGGCTGCTTGAACAGCCAATTCACGCATACGTTGTAAAATTGAAGTTGTTTGACTCAAAGCGCCATCAGCAGTTTGAGCCATGTTGATACCATCATTTGCATTGCGAATTGCAACTGTCAAACCTTGGATGGTTGAAGTCATGCGGTTAGAAATTGCCAAACCAGCAGCATCGTCTTTCGCGCTGTTGATTCGTAGGCCTGTGGACAAACGCTGCATAGCCATGGATTGAGACTTGGAAGCCGTTGTATCCGCAGCTTGCGCATATAAAGCATTCAAATTTGTGTTGATCGCAATTGACATGATGTTCTCCTATAAATACATCACAGGTTAAAGAAACAAGAAGTCGAAAATGATTTCCTGATGCAACTGATTCGTCTTAATGAAAATAAACTTTAAGAAAATATAGAAACGTTACTGTTAAACAAGGACATCTTGAAATAAACCACGCATTTGTTGCAAATTATGAGCAACGCTTACGACTGCAGAATTTGGAAACTGGCGAATCACTTCACCAGTATCACTATTCTTGACAACAACAATGGGTTCTTGCATGGTGTTGTCAATCTGAAAGTTCAAATTTCTACCTCCATCACGCAACTCCTGATTGAGTTGCTCTAGGGTTCTTTGCAAATTCAGGTGCTGCTGCTCTGTATTAATTTGTAGATTCACCTCTGGTAAGGCCATTACAACAGAATGATTGACGCCAATTTCGGTTTGAGCTGTCAGTGGATGAGGTGTGCTTTGAGATCCAGGCACAGGTGTCGCAACAACAGTGGGTAAATTGGCCAAATTGGCACTTAATCTTTGTATTTGTTCTGACATGACCGGTTCTCCCTATGAAGCTTCTTTAGAAAAGCAATAGATCCACTTTGTAAAAAATGGACCCTTGGGACAACAATCGTCAACGATGACTAAAACTTAAGCGTAAATTTAAGTAATAACAGTAATTCGTAATATTGGGAATTTTAATTTTTAATCTGTACTATTTATTGGTATACATAGCCATCATTCCATCAAAGGAGGTTGTTAAACTTGTCTTTTCAGCATTAGTTGAGCCCACGAAACTGTTCATCGCTGCAAATTCAGTCTGATACCTAGTCAGTAACGCATCCATCCGTGTTTGTAAAGCTGACAAATCATTTTGGAAAGTTTGATTTTGTGTAGTGAGGTCATTACTTTGCGTCGTAATTGGACCAGTAGCTAAGAGCAATGAAGTCAACTGTTTAACTGCATCACCAGCCAATCCACTGGGTGAGTTGGGATTCAATCCAAGGGAATTATCTTGATTTCCGGTAAACATCTTAACAACATCATTGAAATTATTATTCAATGCAGATGTTAAGGTGGTAGAAGTCGCAGACATGACTCCCGATGCATCAATCGTGATTCCTAATTGCCATAATGCACCAATTGAAGTTCCAGGAGTTGATGAATCGCCCAACATCATTGAGCTCAATTTTTGTTTGAGCATCATGACTGTTGAATTACCAACTAAACTACCGCCATAAGTTGCTAAAGTTGACTTTGGATCTGAAACTGCATTTAACACACTCATTGCGTCGTTGTATGCAGAAACCATACTATTTATATTAGTGACCAATGTACTGGTATCTCTTGTCAAGTTGACAGTTGCAGCGGAGCTTGTTGTGGTATTCACCCCAATTGTCATTCCAGTGACAATGTCATTGATTGAGTTGGATGTCCTAGTATAAGAAACGCCGTCAACCATCAGGTTTGCATTTGTCGCATTTGACATATTACTCAATGAAAAACTGGAACTGGCAGCCAAACTCAAATTCGTAATTTGCTGTGTACCTGTAGCAGTGATCGATAATGAACCATTGCTCATTGAAACACTCAGTCCTGGACCAGGATATAACTGATTTAATTGAGATTGAATATTAGATACCAAGTCAGCAGATGATGCTGAACTAGGGTTCAAATTCAATGTATTCGTTGTTCCGTTGACAGTAATTGACAATGATTTAAAGTCAGAAGCTTGAGGTGTTGTCCCAAAACTTACACCATTTAATGTGGCGCTTGAAGGCGTGGAACCTGATCCTGCAACATATGAGGCGGTTCCAGTATTGACACCAGGATTACCTAAGCTATTGCTAGACAAAGAAAAAGAGTTCGCTGCACCAATGGTGCCAGTCAATAACAATTGATAGGGTGGAACATTTGGATCAGTTGATCCGTTGTTAATCACTTGAGCACCAACACCAGCACTTTTAGCGTTGATAGCTTGGGCCAATCCTGCTGGTGTGGCAGCAAACTCAGTCAGCTCTGGTCCAACGATGGCCAATCCGCTTTTAGATGTTACGGTGATGGAACTCACACCGTCAGTAGTCACAACAATATCAGTGCCAGAGCCATTGTTTAATGTTTTGTCTTTGGCATTTAGTTGTGCTTGTAAGTCAGCTGCAAGACTTGTTAAATTTGCAGCTGCAGGCGATGGATAAACCGTGAGTGGCTTTCCGCCAATGCTCATATCAAAAACTTGAAAGTCATTGGTGGAGGGGTTCGCTCCAAAAGATATGTTGGCAATAGTTCCATTGGAAAAAGTACCACCTGATGCACCCGCTGGACTTGAAGTTGCAGTTGTCAAACTCGCATAGGTAACGGGACCATTTGCAGAAGTAATTTGTAGTGCATTGCCAGCAACACCCGACTGTGTTACTGTAATTGACTGGGTTGCATTTCCAAAAGCCGTGTTCAATTGTGTGGTTAACGCTGCAGCCAAACCAGACATACTAGTATCGGATAAATTTGGAGTGATCGTTTGAGTAACTCCGCCGATAGTAACTGTCAAGGAGCCAAAGTCTGTGGGTTTTGGAGTTGTTCCAAAACTTACCCCTGTCAATAATGCACTTTGAGTCCCCCCCAGGTTCACGCCATTGGGTGTTCCCACTGCAATCACAGCACTCGTAGACAAGGCCACGTTGGAGATAAGTCTATTACTCGAAGAGTTGAAAATTAAAGATTTTCCGTTCACCGAAACAGTAAGGTCTGAAGTCCCCTCAAGCGATTGGAGTTGTGACTGTAAATTGGTGGCCAAATCCGACAAGCTGGCTGTAGCTGGAGCAGGGGTTAAGGTATGAGTAACACCACCAACATTGATTGAAAAGGATTTAAAGTCATTAACCGACGAATTAGTACCAAATGATACATTTAAAAGCGATGCTGTAGCAGCCGGAGTTGGCAAGGTCATGGTTCCAGCGGATGACCCAATAGCGCTTGCATTTGGCGTTAAAGCGACTGATGTTATTGTTCTTCCAGAAGTCGAACTAAAGCTCAAGGCACCATTGACAACTTTTACCTGAATATCAGATGTTCCCTCGTTTGCATTCAATAAATTTTGTAAATTTGAAGCGAGTCCATTCAAAGTGGACGCTGAAGGGTTTGGAGTAACCGTTTCAGTAACGCCACCAATCGTTATATTGAAAGCACTGAAATCACTTGAACTTGGAGGTGTTCCAAAGCTAACGCCAGAAAGCAACGTATCAGTATTAGCGTAACCCGTTGAAACACCAGGATTAGAGCTGCTCAAGGTAAAGTTGATTTGACCTGTAGCCAACGGTGTGGAGTCACTTGCAAATCCATTAGAGATAGAAGTCTGTGCTTGTGCAATAGAGGATACTTGTACAGTATGTGAACCAGGTAGAGCAGTAGAGTCTGTGGTTATATTTAGCGCTGAAGTATTACTATTGGCAACAGCAACAGCATTAAAGTTACTCCTGTCTTGCAGTGTATTCAAACTCGTTTGAAACGCCTGCATGATATACATCACACCTGATAAGCCAGAAATAGTTGTATCATTTTTAGATATCTTCGAGTTGATATCATTTTGTTGAGGTATCTTTTCAGCATTGACAAGATTTTGTGCCAGTGCGTTCGTATCGACACCAGAACCAGTACCCAACGCAGAAATAATCGATTGTCCAGCCGCTTGGTTTGCCGCTTTTGCGTTAAAAGATGTACTTGTGGGCGCTGTCGCTGCAGCAGTTGTTGATGCCGTAGACGAAGAAGTACTGGGCGTAGATGCCGTGCTGGACGTACTGGGTGTGCTAGAGCTGACTGCTGTAGTGGACATGACTTTTACTTCTTAAACTTTTTGAGTTAAAAACTCTTTCACCAAAAATTGGTTCGGCTTAGCTTTGATAAACTTAATAGTTGCAATGTAAAGCTACAAATCCTTACATGTAAGTAAATAAGCTTAACTTCGAGATTTTTGCAAATGAGGATTGCGCCGCTTCTAAGGCCAATTGATCTTTGTTCATTTTGGTGATCGCTGTAGTGTAGTCTAGATCTTGTACATCTGACAAGGTAGATTGAAGTCTCAAATTGACTTCGCTCAAAATGCTGGTTTGCGAATCTACGGCTTGTAAGCTGGTTCCAACGTTAGCATTGGCTTCAGTAACACCAAGAGTCAAATTCGATAATTCAGACAATCCACGCTGAATATTGGGTTGATCTGAGTTTTGAACAGCTGAAATCAAGTCTCCCAAAGACTGGAAAAATCCGACACCAACATTTCCTCCCTTACCATCTGGCCGTTGAACCCTAACAAAAGCATCCGATCCAGGTGTATTCATTTGTAACTTAAGGCTAGTGCCTATTTGTGCCATTGACCGTGTTTGATCCCCGTTGTAGTCAATAACACCATTAGCATTTTTTACAAATGCAGGAGATGAGACCTTTGCGCCTGCAAATATATAGTTACCATTCACGTCTTGAGTGTTTGCAATACTCAAAATCTGATCTCTGAGTTGTGAGATCTGTGATGCAATAGTTTGACGATCAGCCGAATTGAGAGTCGCGTTTGCAGCTTGAACTGTCAGTTCTTTAACTTTCGTTAATACATCACTCACGCTTTGAAAAGCTGTATCTTGCGCTTGAAGTTGAGATTGAACTGTATTTAAGGTATTGGTAAAGTTGGCTTGTGTAGCAATCTCGGTATTCAGCTTAGTGATCATCGACGTTTTATCAGGCGCATCACTGGGTTGAACTACCTGCAATGAGGTAGAAAGCTGAGTTTGTGTTTGTGAGAGATTACTTTGGATCGTTGACAATTGTTTAGAAGCATTGTCAAAATATTGGCTTGTTGAGACGCTCATGACCATTTTCTATCTCCTTAACTTGGCATCTGAACGATGGTGTCGAACAATTGCCCGGCAATCTGCATTGCCTTGGCAGCCGCTTGATATGCTTGCTGGTATTTGATCAATGATGCAGCTTCTGTATCAAGGTTGACACCAGACACAGCATCTCTGGCAGCAATGGCCTGATCATTTACTACTGTTAAAGCTTGTTCCGTAATGGTGGCCTGCTGTGATACGTTACCGACTGTATTGACTTGACCAATGTAGTTATCCGCAATGGTCATCCCATTGGCTACTTTTTGAGTTGCCAAATTGGCCATTGCCAATGCATTTTGATTACTTCCTAGACCATCTTTATTACCGTCGACAACAAAGCTGTCGCCAGCTTGTGGAGCTGAGCTCAAAGTGATTTTGGCACCTTGATATGTGACGACAGGATTGGTGACCGTCGGATCATAATCACGACTAGCCAATTCAGTCCCAGTCGCCACATCTGTGATCACATAGTGGTTGGCTGAAGTGAAATTAATGCTAATTGATTGATTTCGCAACTTTTGCTGAGGATCAACGGGGGTCGATTGATACGAGGCTGCTACTGAGGCAGTACCTTGGCCTGTAACAAAAACTTGTAAGTCATCAGGTACCGTACCTGTAATATAAGCCCCAGTTCTAAAACCAGCTGCAGATAAATCCTTTGGGGAACCATTAGGTCCAAACGAAAACTGAATACTTGAATTGTTTGGATCCCCCAACTGTCGCGTCAATTGAATTTCTCCGGTATAAACCTGAGAAGCAACACCCAAGGCATTGGCTGGGCTTGAACCCAAGGATGGGACCAATGAAATATTTTCACCCTCATGACCAGGCATATTGGTCAATACCAAATTACCGCCTGGGTCAATTGAAGCTGTTACATTGGTTTGAGCGCTTGAGGCTTGAATTGCAGAGACCAAAGTTTGCAAATTATTGTATTGTGAAGGTCCACTTGCGCCGGGTAGAACTGATCCAATTGTCACGCCATTGATGGTCAGAGGCTTGGAGAAGTCAATTTGCTTACTAGATGCGCTCACTGAGTTGGTCTTATTGACAGTGATATCAGTTAGTCCTGAGCCATTGATCCAATTCTTAACGTCATCCAACGTCAAAGTCGCTGGTCCACCCGGCTGAGCTGGAGGTCCACTTTTAGCTGTCAATGCACCTAAACTCACCCCATCCAATTGCAGGGCACCTGCTTGAATAACGGTGCCAGTTTGTCCTAGATTGATTCGACCACTTTGCAAAACTGCTGAGCTCAAAGTAGGTGCAGCTAAATTGCCCTGGGCATCAAATTGCTGATTAACTTGAGGATCAGCTTTTGCACCATAGAAGACATTGGCGCCCATGTAACCGTTGGAACCCGATTGGTTCAGATACTGTGTGCTGTAAGTCAAAGGCTGGGTAAAACCATTTCCAGGTGTCAAGATCTGATACTGTTGATCAACTGTTAACGGTGAGCCAATAAGCTGTCGACCTTCCTTCGTCAACACTTGTAACTGCTGCCCAGTTTGGGCATTATCCAAGTAAAAAACAGGATTAGTGACACCTGCAGACACCGAAGTCACTGATTGGTAATCAGGGTTACCCTGAATATTCACTTGCACACCCGCCGAAACATTGGGGTTGTTGCTTAAATTCGGGTTGCTGATACCAACAGGTGCAGGTCCTGCGGTGTAAGCGACATCAGCCTTAACAGCATCAGGATTGGAGGTATTCTCAGTGATCCTGAATTGAGAACCAGTTGCAATACGCATACCGTCAGTTTGCACCACCTTGATAGCTTCAGCTTCGTTGGCTACCGTTGGATCGATGCTCAAGAGGTTTTGCCCCAAGGTACCATATCCATCTATTCCGTTATTTTGGATTTGGTTGACTTGAGTCACGAAAGTTGTTGCCAAAGCATTTAAGCTTTTCTGAGCCGGTTGGAGCACTTGACCCATAAAAGTTTTCAACCCACCGATGGTGCCACCACTGGCACCGGCCAAATTTTGAGCTTTACCGTAAGGATCCAAAATAATACTTAATGGATCGCCAGATTTTGGATTCAAGCCAATCGGAGTTGCCACTTGTCCATCGACCACCACACTTTGGGTAATGGTGCCGCCAAGACTCACTGTGACTGTGCCATTGGCCGTAAAACTTGTGTTAATTCGCGTGAGTTGTGATAGTTGACTCAATAGCAGATCACGTTGATCAAGCAATTGCGCTGGTTGATTTTTTTCACTCGCGTGTGAGGTTAACTGACCGTTGATCAACGCCAATTGGGTCGTGATTGTATTGACCTGATCAGATGCACTTTGAAGCGCAGTTTGAGCATCATTACCCACAGTTCTAAGTTGAGTTGATACTTCAGAAAATCTAGCGGCCACCCCTCCCAAACTGGATAAAAAGGTATTGCGAGCGTCTCCAGATGCAGGATCTGCAGACAAAGCGTTGGTGTCCTTGAAAAACTGATCCAAAGCCGAACTCAATCCTATGCTTTTATCACCCATGATGTTGATGACTTGATTGGCATAGTCAACCATCGGGGTCTCAGCAGCCAAATCGCTATTGCTACTTCGAACATTATTTTGTGCAAAAACATCCGACTGACGGGTCACAGCGTTATACGTAACGCCTGTACCCATGTAAGTGGTTGCCAGTTTCTGCGGTGCATTGGCTTCTAAGTCAGATGTCTGCTCAGAATAACCAACCGTGTTGGCGTTTGCAATGTTATTACTCACCGTGGACAAAGCACGTTGATAGGCCGAGACCGCTGTACTGGCAATTCCTAGTAAATCACTCATGGTTGTTTATCCTGACTGAGTTCTAGTGGTCTGACTGGCAATGGCTTGATAAAAGGCTTTGCAACAGGCATGTTCAATTTTTTGTCCTGATGCATGCTCAGTGGCTTGGCCTCTTTTTTCAATGGAATAGCACCATTTGGATTGATTGCCCCTAGCGATGCGCTATTGGGGGCTTGAGGGGTCAACTGCCGGACCAGCATATCGGCCACACCCATGCTATTGCGACTGGCCATTTGGGTTGAGAGCTCTTTGTCGAACATGTCTTGAAAGGTGTCGATGGCATCTGACTTGATCAAGTCACTTTTCATGACATTGTTCGCATCGCGCATGGACTTGAGCATCATCTGAATGAATGCACCTTCAAAATGCTTGGCCGCTTGCTTGAGCGCAGCAGGATCATTTTGCTGGGCACGACCGCGCAATTCCCCAAGACCACTAAAGTCGAGATACGACGAAGTAGAGGAGTTGTTGGAAGAGATTGCGTCGGCCATGGTTGTAGCTTCAGATAATGACCAACTCAGCTCTGAGTGACCCAGCACTCTTGAGAGCTTCTAAGATTGCAATCAAAGCCGAAGGACTTGCTCCAATTTGATTGACTGCGTCAACGATATCTCTTAATTCAACACCAGGTTTAAATAAGAACATGGGTTTATTGGGTTCATTCACATTGACCTGTGCGTTTTGTACAGCCTGGGTAGTTCCGTTGGAGAATGCCCCTGGCTGCGATACTTCGTTTGTAGCCGCAATGGACACAGAAATAGTGCCATGAGAGACTGCAGCGGGTGAAACCCTCACACCTTGGTTGATCACCACAGTCCCAGTTCTGGAATTGACGACCACTCGCGCATTGGGCGCGCTTGGGTTGACCTCGAGGTTCTCTAGCATTGACATGAATGCCACTCGTTGATTCAAGTCCTGAGGAGCTCGCACGGAGATGGAAGTTCCATCCAGTGATTGCGCAACGTCACCACCAAATTTTTCATTGATAGCGTTGACTACACTGGCGTTGGTCGAAAAATCGTTGTCACGTAAATTCAAAACCAATTCTTCGGCTTTTTCAAATGGGGTATCGACCATTCGTTCCACAATCGCACCCGCTGGAACCCGAGCAGAGGTTGGGACACCAATTGCCACTTTGGAGCCAGCTGCCGCAGCGTCAATCCCTGTTGCGGTTACCGAGCCTTGAGCCAAGGCATAAATTTCACCGTCAACACCTCGCAGGGCCGTCAATATGAGACTACCCCCCCTTAAGCTGGTGGCTTTACCGATAGCGGAGACGTTGATATCAATTTTTTGTCCTGGCTTTGCAAATCCTGGTAGATCAGCAGTTACCAATACGGCCGCTGTATTCTTAATATCTACTCGGGCTGCGCTGGTGACTTGTTCAAAATCGGAAAGTGGACCATCAATTCTTACACCCAACTGTGACAACATCGCCTTCATACTTTGGGTGGTAAAGGGAACAGAGGCATCGTCTCCTGTACCTTGTAAACCCACGACCAAACCAAAACCCACCAACTGGTTTGAGCGTTGTGCGGCCAGCGTTGCCAGGTCTTTGATTCGATCAGCCCAGACAGACTGACTGATCAAAACACAGAGGATGAGGATTGATTTGCGTAACATTTTTTAATTTATGAGTTGACTGTGCCAAATGGAATTGTTCAAAATGGCCAATATTTGTACATCAAATTTGTGCCCCAACCAGCCTTGGTCGCATTGGCCAAGTCACCAGAGCCGCGGTATGAAATTTGTGCATTGGCCAAGCGAAGCGATTGAACTGTTCCATTGGGGCCAATATCTTGGGGACGAATCACGCCAGAGACTTGAATCACTTCTGTCCCTTCGGCCAGACCCAGCTTCTTCTCGCCTTTGACCATCAAATTACCATTGGCCAAAATTTCAATCACCGTCACAGCAATTGAACCTGTCAAACTTGCTTGTTGAGCAGCTTGGCCGGTACCATTACTAGACACCTCACCCTGGCTCAAATCGAGTCCACCTAAGATCGGGGATTTGGCCAAGGTACTGCTTAAACCTGTTGGCAAAGCAGTGTTTTTAGTAATCCTATCCACATTCGTATTTTGAGTTCTCGCCGATTGAGTGGACTCATTCAAAAGAACTGTGATCAAGTCTCCAACCTGGTAATTCCTTCCACGCCCAAACCATGCGTCGTTTTGTGAGTTACCAAAAATTCCGCCTGTTGGAACACGGTTTCTATCATTGCTCACTGGAAAAACAGGTGCAAAATCAGGTGAGGGTGTCATCGCCTCAGGAACAGATACAACGCTTGAGCAAGCTGTAAATTGCATCACGCTTATTGAAAGTAAACCCAAGCTTAGAATTTTCAGGATTAAAGTTTTCAACCACCGTGACGATCCTATAGATACGCCGGTACTCACGCTTATTTTTTTCGACAAGTTTTTTATCGTCATGAACATGATGCTCCTAACCTTTACATATTTTGGTTTAGGAACTTCAACATGCCGTCGACCGCATCGATAGCTTTTGAGTTCACCTCATAAGCCCTTTGGGTTTCAATCATGTTGACCATCTCTTCGACCACATTGACATTAGAAGCCTCTAATGAACCTTGATTAATCGTTCCAGCACCTGTGGTACCTGGATTGAGAACCTGTGGTGCGCCACTGGCGGCAGTGGCTGTTAATAGATTGTTACCAATTGGAGTCAGGCCAGCGGGGTTAACGAATCTGGCAATTTGAATTTGTCCGAGATTCTGTGCACCACCGCCATTGGCGAGTTCGACTGACACAACACCATCGGTTCCAACAGTAATAGATGATGCAGTGGGCGGAATTACGATGGCGGGCGCAAGAGACAAACCTGATGTTGTGACCAACTGACCCGTGTTGGATAGCTTAAAGCTACCATCCCTTGTGTAAGCCAAGGTTCCATCGGGTTGAGTGATTTGAAAAAAGCCAGAACCCTGAATGGCCATGTCCAACGAGTTATTCGTATTGATCATGTTGCCTTGGGTATGAATTTTTTCAGTGGCCATCACTTTTACACCCGTACCCACCATCAAGCCCGTGGGTGACTGTGTATTCGTGGTGGTTTGTCCACCCGCTTGGCGCACATTTTGGTACAACAAATCTTGGAACACCGCACGATCATTTTTAAAGCCCGTGGTATTGACGTTGGCCAAGTTGTTTGAAATCACGTTCATCCGCATCTGTTGTGCGTCTAAACCTGTTTTCGATACCCACATTGCTGCGTCCATGCTCTACCTCATTTCTTTCTAGTGCTTTTTATTGAATTCACTGACGGAAAACCATGTCCGCCTTTTCTAATCAATAAAAATTGACAATTTCTTCAAAAGCTGACGTTTAATCGACACTTCAGAGGCACTCAGTTTCATGTAATTTTTACAAAATAACTGAACAAACCCTCAATTCAAGACTTGACTGTGTCAAACCTTAACTGGCCAACTTCATCATGGTGGCGCCCGATTCATCCGTGGATTGAACCTCTTTGACGACCTTGACTTGTTGCTCAAAAGTACGACTTTGCTCGATTAGTCTCACCATGGTCTCCATTGGATTGACGTTGCTCGCCTCCAATGAACCGACGGTAATTGAAGACTGCCCTCTACCAGAAGCAATATCCGAGCCAACTGTTTGACCCTGAACTTGAAATAAACCGTCTTGTCGGCGGTTGAGTGGCGCGTTGGCAGCGTCACGCAATAGGATTTGTCCAATTTGGACGGGCTGTTGAACTCCGGGTTGAGCGGGATCGACGGCAAAAACAGATCCGTCGTCACCAATATTGACCTTGAAGCCTTGAGGGACAGAGATTTGACCGCCGCCTTCGGCTTTGACTACAGCACCAGTGCTTGTCTCCAAGACACCATTCACATTCAAGCGAAGGTCTCCACGTCTGGTGAAGGCCAACTCTCCGTTGGGAGCAGTCACTCCCATCACGGTTGAGTTGTTCATGCTGATATCCAAATCTCTTCCCGTAACCATTTGTGGCCCAGGAGTCAACTGAATTTGGTCGCTGTGAACCACCTGAGGTTGGTAATTGGTATCAAAACCTTGTCCATCCGCCTTAAAAGCTTTCAATGAAGACTCAAAACTCTTTTTGAAACCGGTGGTGTTCACGTTGGCCATCTCATGCGCCAAGACTTGACGCGTGAGTCGCTGCTCATTAATGGCGGCAACAGCGTTAAAGGCTAATTTTTCCATGAGTGGCTTTGTTGATAATCAAAAAAATGGAGTCAACTCTTCATTAACTGCGAATTTGAATGATGGTCTGGGTCAATGTAGTGTCCGTTTCAATGGCTTTGGCATTGGCTTGGAAATTTCGCTGCTCAGTGATCAAATTCACCAACTCTTGCGTCAAGTCCACGTTGGAGTTCTCCGTTGCGCCTGACTGCACAGTACCGTAGCCTGCAGAACCCGCTTCACCCAACTTTGCAGCGCCTGAGCTTGAGCTTGCATAAAAGGAAGCATTACCAATCTGCTGTAAGCCGGATGCGTTAGAGAAATTCACCAAAATCACTTTGCCCAACGAGTGTTGCGAACCGTTTGAGTAACTGGCTTGGACCAAACCATCGGTCCCGATGGCTACTCCGACTAAACTACCCTCTGGTGCTCCATCTTGAGACTGTGAGAGAACAGCGTATGGAGAGGAGAATTGCGTTGATTTAGAGTAATCGATATTGATCGTCAAAGATCCCTTACCGTTGGGGAGGAAGACTGTACTGAGTTGAGCGCCAGTTTTGGGTGAAACTAAGTTTCCACTCGTGTCAAAGGTCAACTCACCCTTGTTCAAATAGATAGGAGACCAAGCGGGCAAGGTTGAGAAACCATCGGCACTGGAAGTTTCATTGCCAAATGCATCAATGTACTGTCCAACAGCTGTTCCGTTGGCTGTCACCGTGGCTTGCGTGGGTTTGATCCAGGTTGATGTTGAACCCCTGGCAGCCGTCACATTGGATAAACCCCAAACTGCTGCACCACTCACTTTCATAAAGGAATTGGTCCCTGCTGTCCCAGAGGTAAATTTAAATGAACTGGTTGCGGTATCGTACTCGACCTTAACGCCTGAGATTGAAGTTCCTGTCAAGCCCGGTGCAGCAGGTGCACCTACGAGACGGTTGATACCATCTTGCAAAGCTTTCACAAAACTGTCCAAGGTGTAGTTGGGTTGTGGAGGAATCGTAACCGTTCCTTTCACGTTGTCCACAGACACCACAAATGAATTGTTAGAGGCATCCACCGAGAAATTTTGATTGATGTTGATCCCTACAGGCGAGCCCTCCATAATGGCAGGCTGGGATTGAATCCCCCTCAGGGCATCTACAGTCGAAGGCTTGACGTTGTAATTAATAGGGTTTCCAGAAGAATCAGCCAAGCTCAATCCCAAACCACCTTGTGAACTGGTAGCGAATGTATAGGATGGAGAGGTGTTATTGGTATTGGGCACAACTGTGATGCTAGAGCTGTCACCCGTGGTACCCGAACTGAATACAAATTTCTGATTCACATCATCATAGGACACCGTCGCGCCATATCGTTGTTGAGCCACTGGTGTGATAGGGTTTCCTTGAGGATAGGCTGTCAAACTGATTGATGGCTGATTGGGGTCCTGGGCCAAGGAGTTTGAGTTCAATCCCATCAAAGAATTTGCTGAAGTGAATGCAATCACCTGACCGGTGGGTGGAGTGAAGGTGAATTGCTGGGCTGCTGGATCATAGGCCACCGTCACGGCATGCAGTGCGGGAGCCACGGGTGGGTAAGCCGCATCCAACTGCTTTTGGATCAAGCCGGTGGTTTCTGCAACCGTCATGTTATTGGGGTTGGTAGGATCCGTCGTCCCCGCACCTGTCAATGTGATCGTCAACGGAGTCGTCACAGGAGGTGTGACGTTGTTGTTGGTCATGGCCATTTGCATGGTCGAATTGGCAGGATTGGAGAAATCAAAGTACTTTTGATTTCCAAATTTTTGACCAATCACATTGGTCAATTCGGCTGCAATTTGGTCGCCGGTGAGTTTTGGAGCTCCAGCGCCCGTTGCCAATTCACTCAAACCGATAGATTGGGGTGCGCTTCCGTCAATGCTGATGGAAAACAAATCAGTCAATTGTGCAGGCGTATACTGGCTGAAATCAACTGGAGTCAGGGATGACAAGTTACTTGCCAAGCCACCAGAAACAGATGCTGGTGCTGATGTTCTTACATCAGTCAAATCGGTCAAGGCAAACATCTGTGTTTTGCCGTTGACCAACTGATCGGTCACTTGAGACAAAGGGGCTGTTTGTCCATACTTATTTACATACAAGGGCTGCCCAGTGCTTGGATCAGTTGCTTGTTGTAGCGCAGCATTAACTAACGTATCACCCACATACACATAAGTTTGCCAACGGTTAGTTGGCGACGATTGAGACGCATTTTGTGTTTTTACATAATAAACAGTTGCTAAATAACCGTTACCGCCTTTGTCATAGACCGTGATCGCGGTACTTTTGTTATAGGTAGTAGGATCATTGCGGTTGAAAGCGGCATTAATCACAGGTGCATCAGCAGGGAAATTCAAGCCCAACTGCACTTTGGTGGTCTCCATCGCCATACCCGTGGTTTGTTGTGGGATCGTCAACACACTCAACTTACTTGGATCAGCTTTACCGGTACTATCCACCGATGCGGCTTGGAGTTGTTGTCCTGAGGAGGTGACCACGTTATTTTGGTCATCCATCATGAATGTACCGTTACGGGTATAAATATTTTGCAAACCGTCGGGTGACTTCAATGGGAAAAAACCATCACCCGAAATCGCCATGTCTAACGTGTTCGAAGACACCGAGACGTTACCTTGACTAAAGTCCAAGGAAACTTGCTTGAGCGACACACCTTGACCGATTGTGGTACTGGCTTTTTGCAGCGGTGAGGTCGCAAAAATATCACCAAAATTCGCCACTGACTTCTTAAAGCCCTGTGTTCCTGCATTGGCAATGTTATTACTGGTCACGCTCATCTGAGCAGTTGCCGCATTGATACCAGTCAGGGATGTAAAAAATGACATATTGAACTCCGAATTTTGTAGTGTCTATTGGAAATACTTGGATGAAAATTAATTAGTAATCTGAGTCAAACTGTTAAGGGTGACGGTTTTACCGCCCGCTACACCCAAGAGCCAAGTGTTGCTGGCGTCACCTGAGCTGGTCACACTGGTGACCGTGGACATCGTGTTGTAACTGGGTGTGATATTGGCACCACCACTGGTACCCGTGATCGCCAAGGAATATGTACCGTCGGGTTGCTGTGCACCGTTGTCAGACAAACCATCCCACGTGAAATTCATGCTTCCTGGTGTCTGTGGTCCATAAGTCATGGTGCGAACGGCATTGCCTGTGCTATCTGAGACAACCACTTGTAAGCCATCTGCTCCACTAGGCAAACTGATGGTTCCGGTGACGGGTTGAGCGTTGGTGAGTACCGCTGGTCCAGTAGGAATTCCGACTTTCTTACCAATCAAGGCGGCACTGGTGAGCATGCGATCTGATGACTGATTGGTCACCATGGTGTTCAAACTCGTTTGCATGCTGGTGGTCGCTTCCAATTGGGAAAATTGCGCCAATTNCGCCACAAAGGCCTCGTTCTTAACGGGATCGGTTGGATCTTGATTTTGCAATTGAGTCGTAAAGAGCGTCATAAAATCCCCCTGCCCCATCGTCGTAGAACCTGAGGGTTTATTTTGCTGCGCAGCTACATAATCACTGTATCGAACAATTCCGTTGGGAAGTGGTGGCAGGCTGCTGGTGGCGGTAGAGGTTGTGGTCATAACGAAGTGTCCTTAAAGTGGGTGCTCAATAAAATTAAGATTTGGTCAAATCCAGTGTTCTGGACATCAACTGCTTGGCGGTATTAACCACCTCAACATTGTTTTGATAAGAACGAGAGGCGGCCATCATCTCCACCATCTCTTGCATCTCATTGACATTGGAGAGATACACCATGCCGTCTTTATCTGCTGATGGATTGCTGGGCTCATACAAACTGCGAATTGGGGTGGGATCGTCCACGATGTGATCCACTTTGACACCGCCGAGCTGGGAGAAGGCAGCATTGGTCATCTCATCTTGTACCAAAGCCTTGAAAACGGGTCGTTTTGCCCTGAAAGCATCTTTCTCACTGCTGGCCACTGTAGTGGCATTGGCCAAATTAGAGGCCGTGGTGTTCATGCGAATCATCTGCGCATTGAGCGCAGTGCCGGCAATTCCAAAAACGCTATCGATGGTGTTCATAATGGATTACTCTCCTTTCAACGCTTTGCGGATGCCACCAATGCGATCCCCTAAGAACTGCAATGTGGCTTGGTAGTCCCCAGCAGCCTTACCGAACTGGGCTTGCTCAACACTGATCTCAACGGTGTTGCCGTCAAAGGAGCTGTTGTAAGGCACTCGGTAACGCATCCCGTTGTCAGGTCCATCTTCAATAGCGGCATAGTGTTTGTCATTGGTGGCGGTTAACGTGTCGCGCTGCACATCTTGCAGCATGGCCTTGAAATCAACATCTTGGGCTTTGTAATTGGGGGTGTCCGCATTGGCAATGTTGCGCGCGAGCACCTCCATGCGCTGACTTCGCACTGCCAAGGCTTTTTCATGGATTCCAAATGCAGTTGATAGCAAGTTCATGGTGGACTCTTTTCACAATTCGCCGTTTTATCGACACCCAGCCCTCAAGTTAGATGGCCTCAAGTCGATTGAGCAAAAGCTATGCCACGACTTCGACCTTGACTCTTGAAGAAAGCTCAGTTCATTTTTTTTAAAACGGTTTAAGGGTTAAACAACAAAAAACGGCAAACTATTGCCACTCATCTTCCGGTACTGGTTGAGCCCGAGGCGTTCAATCCAGCGGTAAAAACAGGATTCAAATAGGCGCTGATGCGCAAAGCTTGCAAACGCTGCAAGCTCAACTTCATCGCTTCGTTACCCGAGACTTTGCTGGCTTGGGCAGGATTCACCGTGGACGCATTGGCAGACGCGATCAAAGCACCTGAATTTGATTTTGGAGCGCTTACGCGTGAATTGGCCTGACTGGCCATCGCGTCTTTGATGGATCTGTCATCGATGCCCAATTTATCCAAGGCGTTTTGATGAAGACCTTGAACAATGGAGTCGCGGGTGATGGGGGCCCTCACGTCACGGTTAACGTGCAAGTAATTGGCCTGGGGGCCCGCGATGTTGAGACCGACATCGGTTCGGGTCTCGGTTTTGGCCGCTGGGGTGAGGACAGTCAAGTACAAATCGTCCAAATGCGTGGGCCCGGCATTCTTGAGTCCTGTTTGATCAAAGTACTTGCCCACCATGTCGAGCTGCTCGAGCACGCTTTTGCCCAAAATGGCTTTGGGGTTGGTCGCAAACCCGGCACTGGCAGCACCTCGGTCGGGTCCGTCACAAAACTGAATGATTCCATGACACCGGTTGTTCGTCGATTTGGGGTTCAAACCATCACTCTCCATCAAGGAGACTTTGGCGAAATCATCGGGGGAAAATTTGAATTGGCGCGCCAATTGCAAAATCCTGTCATTCACAGCTTGCTTGTCTTGGGGAGGGATAAAACCCTTGTCCACCGCACGGTCCAATGTTTTTTGCAGCACAGGATAGGCTGAGCCATTCAAGCGCCCCATCAGTTGGATGTGATTGGCCGCACTCACGCCGTTGAATGCATCGGCATTGACGACATTCGAGGCAGTGTTGGCCCCCAATACGCCTGGATTGCTGCCCATCATCATAGAAGACAAACCAGACACCCCCCCCATGGGGTCGCTGGCGACTGCGCCGTCACCCAGGATCCCCGCGGGTGTGTAGTGACCACTGGCCAATGCCCCCGCCATTTGGCTGTTCATCATGGCGCTCATGGCCGATCGGGCCATGGCCATGCGCTCCGCTTGCAATTGCCGGGCGTTGATATTGGTGTTGCTATTGGTGGTGCCGCCCGTTGGAGACGCCACCAATCCATTGGCGTTGACGTTGCTATTATTAGTGTGCGGCTCTGTGCCCAGCGCCAAACCACTGTCTGCAGGTGTTGCAGCCACCGCCGGGTTGCTGCTGATGGCATTGGCGGACAACACGCTGACACTGCTCAGTGGCAATGGGGCGAGGCTAGAGGCCGTACTCAATGGTGAAGAGGCCATGGGGCGCACCGGCTGAGCGGTCACATTGGCAGCGGCGAGACTTGATGCGCTGCCTTGAAGACTGGCGTTCAAACTGGCCAATTGAAGTTTTTGGCCTGGAAAAATCAAATTGGGGTTGTTGATGCCATTTTGATGGGCCACATCTTGAACATATTTTTGCAAATCGTTGGCGTTGGGGCTTAAACCCTGGGCCGCCAGATAGTTTTTGACCATCCCTGTCAAAGAATCCCCTGCTCTGACCGTCATTGTGGGCACCTTGGGGTCCAGAATTGACGGAGTTTCGACACGCAAAGCCTGTTGCGACTGCGCAACTGCTTGCGCAAAAGCACCCGCCAAGGACGCCTTGTCTTGCGGCTTCATATCACCCACTAAAGAATTATTAAATTCCAATGGGGCAAAATTAAAGAGTACTTTTGAATCTAAATTGGCATTCATGTTGGATTCCAGTAAGGTATCGAATTTCTGGTACAAGTTTTGCTTTATTGAGCCCATGGACGATTAAAAACCGTCAAAACTTCTTCACCACCCAACACTATTCGCAAATGCTGTGCCCAGACATCAACGCTCTTGACTTGAAACGCAAAACCCGCGCTTTTCCAAGCCTGGGGCAAGGAGACTATATGAAGCGAGTACCCAAAACCGGCTCGAGCCCGCGCCACTGGTCCCATCGCTGGTGTTG